>Ga0208643_1000208_pt1 | contig 39854 bp, 62 predicted proteins | sample VirMetDEL_Nov_12_FD_184516 | JGI IMG/M metagenome (GOLD analysis project Ga0208643, IMG submission 184516) | Aqueous microbial communities from the Delaware River and Bay under freshwater to marine salinity gradient to study organic matter... | ecosystem: Environmental > Aquatic > Marine >...
CTGTTATTAGTTGTTACTGGCTGACCTACTGCAGTGGATTATGGATCAGGTAGGGATTAAGGTAGAGATATTCCCTCTCACATACACACCTCACGCCTGCAGTAAATTATTTCCCCACACCTGCAGTATTTGCACCGATAAGGCAGCAAATAGGGCTTGACCGGGTACCCCTAACTGGCCCGCCTCTTTTATTCTAGAATATCCACCCCATATACCGGACGGGATTTTAGAACCTAAAAGGCACAATTGCTTTAGTAATCAAGGAGTTATACGGAAATAAGGGCTTAGGTAGTACCAAATTAGGGACTACTACAGAGGGTATTTGGAGGTAAGTTACTGTTTTAGAAGGGTTTTATGTGGGACTACCTATAGCGACTCAAGGTAGTTAGTTGTTTCGAGGTAAAAGAACCCCAACCCAGAGCCTTTAAGCTTTAGGTTTGGTTCCGTTTACTTAGGGAACTTAGTTGCTCCTTCGGTAGATCGCCATTAACGCAATTGGACGAACTCGACTGCCTTCTACTAGCGTGTAGTCCACCCCCTGTTCAGTCTTTAGAACTCAGATGTGCCGTGGGGTATCTTTTTGCACTTTAAGCCTTGAGCGGTGAGGGATGCTTTCGCAGGACATATCCTTCAAGGCCGAGCAATTTCTTGCGTTCTGGATTATAATCTCTCACAGGCCATTTTACAAGCGAGAAGGACTCCTTTATACTCCAGCCAATCACCTAGCATAATTGGAGCTACTATGAAATATATCTTGCTTTTAGCGTTATCTGTACCCGCCCTGGCAATGGGCCAGTCTTTAGAAGAAACAGGCACACTCCATCGGTGGGATTACGTTGATTTGGTAATGGGTATCCTTTCTACTATGGGTGGCGGTGCTGCACTAGCGGCCTACGTCCCACTAAAGATTCAAAAAGCAATACCTGGTGTCCGAATGCTGATTAACCTTGTTGGTCAGAACTTCCGAAACGCAAAAAACAGTGAAGACTAGCCATGACCGAGGTGGACGTTGTCGGCATGGCCTCTGCTATGGTCATTGCCTTGTCTGGAGGTATGGTTGTGCTCTGGCGGAATAACCAAGCTAGTTTAAAAGATCGAATCGATCACACAGCCCAGCAGCTTCTAAACTGCGAAAAGCACCACAGGGACGCAATGCAGATAATTGTTGCCCTAAACAAAAGAGTCGCCAATCTTGAAGGCTTTGCCCAGCGCAAGCATGGTGATTTCGTAAGAAAGGACGACCAATAATGAAGGCAGTTGCCAGCTTTGTGTTAATCCTAGTTATTGCACTTACTGTAGCGTCAATCCCTTGGTTTATTATTGCACAACCCGAAAAGACCTTAGTCTTTGATTGGAAACAACCGGTTAACAGAGTTGACGGTTCAATGCTGCTTTCTAGCGAGATTGCAGGCTACGAATTAATAGGTGGCGGCCTTTTTGCAGAGATATCAAGAGACTCTGAGACTTACACAGCGTCAAATTACACAATACCAGAGGAGGGAGCTTGTTTTTCGTTAGTGACGAAAGACACATTAGGTAATCGCAGCGAGCCAGTCACGGCTTGCATTGCTGCCATTCCTAGCGCACCTTCATCTTTTACAGTAAAAATTCAATGATAGAGAAATTTACTAAATTAATTGAAGATGCTGGCGGCTATGTAAATCCAGACCTTAAATTACTAGTTGGTGATGAGGCAAAGCATGGAATGGTAAGTTTGGAAGGTGTTGATAATGACGTTTTGTCAATTATAGCGCCTTATACATTAGCAGAACCAAAAGAGCGTTCTGGTCCTTGGATAGAGTTTCTTGAAAGTCTGGGTTATAACTGCAAAACAGATGATTTCTTTTTAGCTAATTCATTTAACTGCGGTTTCATGCCTTTACTTGGTGCTGCAAACCATAATGAAAATGGTGGAAAGCTAGTAGAGTCGAAAGATTCTTTTGAATTATACGGTATAGATTTTACCTACCATAAAGGCGCAATTTTTAATGAGTAAAGAGTTTTTACAAGGTAAAGTTGGTACTGGGGTTCGCGCAGCATGGGTTGGGGAAAAGACAACAACCAGTTTTGCGGTTTACGTTCTTGTAAGGAATATGTCTAGCCAAGCCTACAATGCTATTCACGACACATCGTTAACCAACGTAGGTACGCATTTAATAAACACAACAAACGCGACTATAGGATGTAAAAACATTACCACTGGTGTGGATGTTCCTGTTACTGGGGTTGATTTAACTAACGACCCGTTAGTCCATAGCGACCCAGACTCAAGGAATTGGTATGGGTTGAGGATTCGCAGGTTTAATTTCACTGGGTTAAAGGAAGGCACTAATTACACGGTTGAGCCTTACACAAACACAGTGGCTGCGAACGATCCGTCAATCGGAACGCTAAAAAGCTTTCAGTTTGAGGTTAGGACGTTAAGCAGTTCTGTGATAAGCGGAATGCACTACGGCTGTGATAAATTCAGATGGGTTTCTGCTGGTAGCAACAGTATGTATTTAGGGTTTGGCGACAAACCTTCTTGGTTTGATTGTGCTGATATCCAACATGATCTAAATGTTGACCTTTGTGTTAGCCAAGATGACATGATGTACTCAATAAGCTCTGTTAACGCCCCTGAGACTAACAAGTTAAATTGGATTGATCCTGTAAGCCTAACTTCTGATACAGTAGATAATGCTGAATTTTACATTACTGGTGGTAGAATTCGAGATGCCGTTTTAAATGTTGAAGAGCAAACAACTGCTTTTCAGTATAGCTTAGTAGGTGAGTTCTTTAGCGCAATGCTTGCTCCAGCACCACTGGCTACAGCCATGAGAGCTAGCCTAGAGAGCACTGATGCGGGTGACCATTTAGCAACACTCAACAATTGCAATTTTAATATAGCTGATGATAAGTTTGGTTTAAACACAGCGGTTGGTTCAAATATAGATAACCAACCGCCAAACAGTGCATTTTTGGTAGATTATGGGTTAAATAATTTAAGCGGAACAAAACCCACTGATACTTCGACAGTAAATTACCTTCATGGGGGAAGCGGAAGTGCATCAGTAAGCGATCCCTTTAACCCATCCACTGCCTGCTACAACAACACCATTACTGACCTGCAATCAATGGCAACAATGCAAGTCAATCATAAAATCTTAATGGAATACTTTTTTGGCAGAACGACTGGAGTTCAAGAAGACGGCAGTGCAAGCTACAAGAATTTATGGACTGAGCATCCTTTAGGTGTTGCAGGCCTTAGTATTCCAGCGTATGCCGGTTCTGGGTTTTGGCGCAAGAGAGAACATCCGTTAGTTGATATGATTTATTTAAACACTGGATACCATGCGGATTATTGCGGTAACGGTATTGGCGATGCAGTATTAAACAACCCGTGGACAAATTTAAGGGCTTACCCAGCGACAAACAATGAAACGGTTGGGCCAGTTCAAAAAGCATGGCTTATCAATCAAATACAAAACAGCACAAAGGATTTTATTGTTATATTTTGTGGTGACTGCGTTCAACCAGTTAATCAAGCACCTGACGGAAGCCCTGGTGACGCTCAAGGCGGTATTTACGGACAAACTGATGGTTGGGGTCAAACAAGCAGAACTGAAATGATTTCTACATTGGAATCGTTGCAGGCGGTTACAAACAAAGGAATACTTGTTTTAACCAGTGATCACCACACCACTTGCATGACTAACACTAACACAGATCAGACTGTTGGACATTCAAACATACTCCAATTGCTTTCTGTTACCGGTTGGGGTGGGGCTTTAAGGCGATTTACAAGTAATGATACAGGTTTTGTTGGTCAATACACAGATTTTGAGCCTGCTAACTCATTAAATTCTCCCAGAGGTATTTCTCGCTTTATCGTTACCGAAAAAGAAATGGTTGCTTATAATGTTGAAGCAATGATAGGTAATAACTTAAATTCAGATGTTGCAGTGTTCAAAAAAGGCGCGGATCGGTGGGTTTTTGAAGATAGGTCTACACACAAATATTTTAAATCATTGGCAATTGGCAATGGTCTTGCCAGTGTTAAAACAAATTAAAGGTAATTTACAATGGGAATGTTTAGGTACAAGTTTAAAAGTGTTGGCGCAACAAATTTGTTTGGTCACGGCATTTCAGGCAATGGTATAGCTACCGTCAACCATTCAGCTTCACCGCATTTTGATTTTTATCAAGGCAATACTTTTTTATTCCGTGTTACCGGAGTTATTTTTTTTATAGGAGCGAAAGGCCCGCACGTTTCTTTTAATGTGGACACATCAGTTGCGGGTTCTGTCATTTCGTATTCTGATACAACATGGCCTGCTAATTTGGACCGCCTCAGAACATATAAGGCTTCTGACGGTTCGACTTTTGGGGCTGATGTTACTTCAGCTACTTTTGATACGACTGGTCAACAAACTTCTATTAATTATGAAAATGGCGGAAGTCAATCGAGATTTTTAAGTATCAAGGGAGACTCGACAACACAAACCACATCAACAAGTTTAGATAATGTAGATATTGTTGCTGAATTTAGTGGCAACTTTACTCATGTAGAAATGGCTTACCCGTGGACTTTATGGGCACCTAACACAAACTACTCTGCGACCACAGGAAATGGATTTACTACTGGAAATATGTTTATTGCTCAAGAAACCGGCCAACAACCAAAAATCTACCGTCCTCTTGCAAACACTACGGGTGCAGCCGATTTTGATGCTTTTGTCGCGGCTAATTCATCGGAAATGACAGCAGCAATTAAAACCGACTTGTTGGGTGGGCAGGTTTTTGCAATAGAAACAGATTTTAACAACCCAGCGACAAATAGACCTGAGTTTAAAGCTACGCAAGGTACATCAGATATTATTCCTTTGTATGACGAGCCTTCAATATATATTAATACGGCTGCTGCAAGTGACGGAACTGGTTATTCTAGACAAAGCCCAAGAAATGTTGTTCCAACATTAAATGATAACGATGAAGTGTTGGTTATGGCTGGCTCTACAATAGGTGAAACTACTTTTACAAGTGACGCATTGCTTACAGCGCAGAATGGCGTAGTAGGCGGTGGTGGAAGCTCTACAGGAACTCCTAGGGCAAACATACCAATTCCATTAGGCAATGACCAGGCAACATCTGCTACATTTACTTTAGCTCCAAGCCAATCTAGACGCTACTACACTGCCCCTGAGCTTGCGTTTGGTGAGTTTGTCACAGCAGAGGTTCTTGGTGAAAGTGGTTATGAAAGTCTTGGTATTTTAATTAACCAAAACTCAGACTCTGGTGTCTTAACTAACAACTCAACACACACTCAAACCTACAAGATAACCAAATCTTTCACGCAATCTGAAACACGGGTGGAATACGATTAATGGCTAGAGTAACTTACATCTCAGCAAGTAAATCAGAAATAGTAGGATCTGAGTTTACATTACAACCATCAGAAAGTAGGCGTTTCTATTCTCGACCGCAACTTTTAACTGGTGAGTTTGTTAAAGCGCAAGGCCGCTCAGAATCTGGTTTTAACTCTCTTGGAATTTTAATTAACCAAGGCGATGATTCTGGGTTGCTAACCAACGAAACAACTCAGCCACGGGCTTTTAAATTAACTAAAAGTGCCACAACTCAAGATATTGAAATCCAATACGATGATTAAGACAAAAAGAAAAGTAAAGTTAACAAGCCAGCAAGAAAAGTTTATTGATTTAATGGCTAAGGGTTATCACGAAGGCAAAGATCCTTTGAAGATGACTATTGCTGACGCTTTTGCTCTTGCTGGTTATGCTCCAGACCCTGGTAATGCTTACAGGATGTATAAAAAGTTTAAAGATGTAATAAAAGAAAAAAGAGATGACTTGATTGACGAAAACCAAGTTGCTTCTTTAGCTACAAAAATCATTGAAGACATAATGATTGATAAAGAGAATAAACCTGAGATTAGATTGAAAGCAGCACAGGATATATTGCACAGAACAGGCTATGACAAACCAAGAGAGCTTAATGTAACACAAACCGTATCAGATTTATCTGATGCAGAGCTAGATGAACAACTATCGGATCTGATTGAATCATCGCAAAATGTCAAAAAACTTAAGCACGGCTGAAAAGCAAAAGCTCCTAAAGTTAATTCAGGAGAAAGAGGAAAGACGAAAGTTTAACCAGATAAAGGAGTGGGTTCCTTATGGTTGGCAGGAGTCTTTGTCTAATGCAACACTTGAAAACAATCAGTGTCTTGCAATGGCGGGTAACCGAGTTGGTAAGACGTACACTGGTGCAAGAATTACTGCCTGCCATCTAACAGGGATATATCCTGATTGGTGGAAAGGCAAAAGATTCACTAAGCCTATAAATGCTTGGGCTGCTGGTGCTAGTACAGTTACAACTAGAGATATTTTACAGAAAGAATTACTTGGTGATCCAGTTAATCAAGACATGAGGGGATCTGGTGCTATACCTAAAGACTTTATCCATAGTGTTGTTAGAAAACCGCAAATACCGAACGCAGTAGAGAGTATTGTAGTAAAGTTTCATAACGCTTTTGGCGTACACATTGGTGAGTCTGTTGTGTCGTTTAAGTCTTATGAAATGGGTGAAGAGAAGTTCATGGGTTCTTCTCTTGATTGGATTTGGCTAGATGAGCAGCCAGCACAGAACATATACACTCAGTGTCTTACTCGGACACTGGACAAAAGGGGGTACGTCATGATGACGTTTACTCCTGAAAGTGGAATGACACCAGTTATAAGTCAGTTTATGAACGACAGAAAGCCTGGTCAGTTCTTAATACAGGCAGGGTGGGATGAAGCGCCTCACTTAGATGAGGCCGCTAAAGAGCAGATATTAAGTCAGTATCTCCCAAACGAAAGGGATATGAGGACAAAAGGTCAGCCGGTATTTGGTAGAGGTATGGTTTTTCCATACTCATTGGACAAACTTGTTGTTGATGATTTCCCAATACCTGATACTTGGCTCAAAATATGCGGTATTGACTTTGGGTTTGATCACCCAACAGCTATTGTTTGGGGAGCAATAAACCCAGACAATGGTTGTTTTTACATTTACGATGAATACAGAGAGTCAAGGCAGACTCCTACAATGCACTCAATAGCTTTAAAGGCTAGAGGGTCTGAGCCACCAGTTGCATGGCCTCACGATGGTAACAGATCGTTTGACGGTGGCGACAGCATGGCTACACAATATAGACAAGAAGGCGTTAATTTGTTGCCTGAGCATTTTACAAATCCTCCTGATATATCGCAAAAGAAAGGCGATATAAAGATATCAGCAGGCATTACTGCAATGTCTCAAGCAATGGAAAAGGGTCTTTTTAAAGTTTTTAAAAGTTGTTATTTTTGGCAACAAGAATACGGCCAATACCACTTTGGCGACCAAGGCAAAATTGTTGATAAAGACGATGATTTGATGTCTGCTTCTAGGTACTGTTACCAGAGCAGACGGTTTGCTGAGAAATCTAGAAGCACAGCAAACAAGAAAAAAAGACCTTGGGAAAAACAAAATAAATCTACTTATGATTGGGTTATTTAATGCTTACAAATAAAGACCTTCTTTCAAAGATACAGAGCTATGAAGACAATGTGTCTGACAACCTAGATAGTGATGCATCTCAGACTCGCGCAGATCTTATGCGCTATTATCTTGGTGAAGAATATGGCAATGAAAGAACTGGCTACTCATCGATAGTTACAAGAGAGGTTTTTCAAACAGTAGAAAACATAAAATCAGACATTGCTGAATTGTTTATTGCTGATGATGAGACTGTTAGATTTGAGCCGCAAGGGCCAGAAGATGTTGAAGCAGCCCAGCAAGCAACAGATTATATCCGCTATGTCTTTTACCGACAAAACGATGGCTTTTCAAATGTTTTAGACAGCCTATACGATGGGCTTCTCCAGCGTCAGGGCGTTATCAAGCGATGGCGCTCTATGGAAGATGAGATAACAACTCATTCTTTTGAAAACATATCAGAACAAGCGTTTCAAATACTTCAAGCAGACCCAGAAGTTGAAATAACTGAATTTGAAGAGTCTATAGATTTAGAGACTCAGATGATTTCTTTTGATGGAAAATTAATTAGAACTCAAGAGAAAGGAAAAACAAGGATTGAGGTTATACCTCCAGAAGAGTTTGCCATACATCGTGACGCAACAACGATTGAAGACGCAAAGTTTGTTCGTCAAAGAAGCATGAAGTCAGCAAGTGATTTAATCGCTATGGGTTTTTCCAAGGAAAAAGTTAAAAACCTTGGATCGTCAACAGGTTATACCGAATACGATTCTCCTGAAAGAATTGCTCGCCAGTTTGACACAGACGATTACGGTGAAGAAGGCAATGACATTATCAAGATGTATGACCTTCATGAAGTATATATGCGGTGTGATCGCAATCAAGACGATTATGATGAGCTTTTAAAGGTTTGCTTAGTAAACAATGTAATACTAAATATTGAAGAAGTTGATGAGATACCTTTTGTTATTTGGACTCCTATTAGGATTTCTCACAGACTTACAGGTCTTTGCCCAGCGGATGCTGCTGCCCCAATACAAAAAATGAAAAGCCAGTTGTGGCGGAATCAGCTAGACAACCAATATAACCTAAACAATGGACGACCAATTGTTGTTGAAGGTCAAGTTGATCTAGATTCCGTCATGAATAGTAAACCAGGCGCTCCATATCTGGTTAAGCATCCAAACGGCATCTCATTCCCTCAGCAGCCATCTTTTGGCACTCACACCTACAATATGATGGGTATAGCTGATCAGATGCTAGAGCAGGATGTAGGCTCTACTGACAACACTATTAGCCCAGATATATTAAACGGAAACACCGCATCAGGCGCTGTTAGTCAGGTTCTATCTAAGCGACAGGCCCGTATTCGCTTGATAGCTCGTGAATTTGGTGAGTTTTTGCGTAAAGTCTTTATGGGTGTTTATGAGTTAGAAATAGCTCATGCTGAAGATAAGAGTATATTTCGTTTAGACAATAAATTTGTTGAAGTTGACCCTCGTAGCTGGAATGCGCGAAAAGATGTAACGGTTCTTGTTGGTTTGGGTAATGGAAACAAGACAGAACAACTATTTCATATGCAGCAGACTATGCAAGCACAGCAAGCTATGGTATCTAATGGTGGCATGGGTGTTACCGTACTTCCACAGCAAATAGTACAATTGCAAGAGGATATGGTTAAGCTGTTTGATAAAAGCGCTCATGGTAGGTATTTCACTATGCCAGACCCTGAATTTACTGGTCAACAGGAAGGTCCATCACCTGAGCAGCAAGCTATAGAAGGTCAATTGCAAATAGAGCAAGGCAAGCTACAAATCAAGCAGGCCGAACTTCAGTTAGCGCAAGCCGAGCTTGAAATAAAGCAAAAAGAGTTTGAGCTTAAAGTAAGAGAGCATGAGGACCAAAACGAATTTAAGTTAGCTGAGTTAAACCTGGAGGCAAGAAGTGACAGAGCCGTCAAGATTGGCAATTAGTTTAGATTGCGAGAATGCGGATTTAGATAAGAAAATAAAAGTTGCAAATGCAGCTTATAGATTGATAAACGATGATTCGGTTAAGTTTATCTTTCAGGAAATGCAAGAAAATTTATTTAAAGCATTCTCTTCTGTTCAGACACCAGAGGTTGGCGAGTCTGTTTGGAGAGAAGTTAAAGTTATTAATGCATTGAAAGACAATTTGGAGTGGTATGCAAACCAACGAGAAAGTCTCGCAAAACGAGCAAGAAAGTGAAGAATATTACATAGTGTCTGAATCAATTATGAATTGGATGCGGTCGGTGGCTTATACAAAGCTAACGATGCAAGAAGTCGATGGTAAGGTTGAAGAATTGTGGGCTTGTCCTACTGTTCAACAGTACCTTGATCTGCAACAAGAAAAGAAACCCCAAATTATTACTAATTAAAGGACAACGGGAAACCGACCCTTGAGGAAGCAAAAATGTTAGACAATGAGAACAACTCTTCGGAACTCTCTAATGAACCCATTACACAGGATGCTGGAATAGAGGCAATAATGGGCATGGTCAATCCTAAAGAAGATTTAGGAGAAATTGAAAATGAACCTGTAGCTGAAGTTGAATCTGAAGAATACTCTGAAGATGAGACTGAAGAAACCCTTGATCAGATTGAAGACGATGATTCTGAGGAAAGTGATTTAGCGGAAGATTATTCTGGCGAAATCGAGCTTGATCCTGATGATTACGAATATTTAGTCTCTGCCAAAGAATTTCTTAACAAAAATGGTCTTGACGACATTAAGAAAATTGAAAACGGCATATTGATGCAAGGTGATTATACTCGCAAGACTCAGGCATTATCTGAAGAACGTAAGGTTTTTGAAGAACAGCGTAATAGCAATCTAGAAGAGACTGCAAAAATGCTGGAAACTGCCCAGGCTATGATCTTAGGTCAAAAGCCAGAGCTTTCAACTCAAAAACTTATGGAGTTAAAACAGACAGATCCTTATGCTTATGAAAAGGCATTGGAAGCTAAAGTTGTTTATGAACAGCGTCAAGAAGAAATCACTGCTGCTCAAAATCAAGTTGCCGCGCAGTATCAAGAGCAACTAAAAGAAGCAGAGAAACAAACTTCAATTGAACAAGCAGCAAAACTTATGGAGTTAGAGCCAAGTTTTTCTAACCAAACAACTGCTGTTAAGAATGTTGAAGTTATCAGTGATTACTTTGAAAGCATTGGTGGAGATACAGAAATGTTAAACTCTATTAATGACGCGCTGGTCTTAAAAGTCCTTTATGACGCAGCTACAGCTAACAAAGCTCAAAAACAGGTTGCTAAAGTAAAAGCTCCTGCAAAGAAAAAGGCATCAAAAACTGTTTTACGAAAAGGTGTGTCATCAAGTCGAGCGGAAAAACAGGCTGCGGCAAATTCCAAAAAACTAAAGGATGCCACTAATCCAGATGGCTCATTTAGTCAACAAGCTGCCGTAGATTTAATTCTCGATTCTTTTAAATAGGTAAAATATCATGGCTACAATTACATCAACCTCAGTACCAGTTCTTACTGGTCAAGGCAACATTCGTGAAGATTTAGGTAACGTAATCTTTAACGTAACCCCTTTCCAGACTCCATTTACTTCTGGAATTCCTCAAGCTCGCGTAACTGCTGACACTCATGAGTGGCTGACCGATACTTTGGCAAACTCTGTCTCTGACAACGCAGTAGTTGAAGCGGGAGATCCAATAGCTGCTGTTGCAGGTTCAACTCGTACTCGTAAAGGTAACTTCATTCAAATCGCTGATACTTCAGTTGTTGTAACTAAGAAAGCTGAATTCATGGATCGTGCAGGTGTTCCTGGTCGTGAAATGGCTTATCAGTTAATGAAGAAAGGTAAAGAGCTACAAATGGATGTTGAAAAACAAACATTGCAGGCTTATGGCTTAACTCCTAACACAGGCGGAACTCCTGCTGCTACTAAGCGTCAAGGCACTTCAGGTGATCCAGGCGTTTCTGCGGCTGTTGGCTCTTGGATTCTTTCTAACCAAGAATTAAATGCTGCAACTAACGCTTCTTTAAACACTGCTTCAGATGGAACTACTGTTCCCGTAATTGGTTCTGGCGGCACTCCAACAAACATCATTAACCAAACTAGAATGGATAATTTGCTTGACGGTGTTTGGAATAACTCTGGCGATATTAATAGCGCAAAGATCATGGCAACTGCTGGCACTGTTTCTTCATTTCGCGCCTTAAGCGGCATGGCTGACAATGTTGACACCAACTTAAACGGTAACTCTACTAGCGGTGGTAACATTATCTCTCGCGTAGCTGTTTACGTTTCTCAGTTTGGCCCAATTGCTGTTGTTCCTAACAAGCATATGCCTGCCAACACTTTGTATGTTCTTGATTTTAGCACTTGGGGTCTAGCATTTGCTGGTGGTAAGAAGATTCATACCACTGATATTGCTACTCGAACTTCTGCTGAACAGAAACTTCTAGAGTGTTATTACACTCTTGAGTGTCGTTCTGAAGAAGCTAACGGTGCTTACTACAACATTACATAGTGTTTAAGTAAGTTTGGTGGGGGAGTTCACGCTCCCCTTACCTTTATTTTTATTAGGAGTTTATTATGCCATCAGGTAAAGGTACATACGGTTCAAAAGTAGGTCGCCCATCAAAGGCAAGCAAGCCTAAGCAATCTAAACCTTACAAAAAAAGCAAGAAGTAATGAGATCATTTGTTGAAAAAGATTTTAGCAATGGTGTCCAAGAGGAAACACATTTTACCAGTGATGGTGGGATGCACCAGACCTTTACTCAAGACATAACACAGTTAATGGATGATAACAAAAACAAAAGAAATTCCACTAGCTCTTGGATGAAGTACGATCCAAAACAAAATTACCATCAAGTTTTAGATTTATCTATGACTGATGTTATGCGTATTAAAAGAGAACACGGTGTTGATTTACTTGGTGATAACGTAGATTACAAATACCTGTTTAAATTAATTGAAACGCATTACCCTTACATGAAAACCACAACAGCGAGGCTGTAATGGCTCTAAGCACACTATCCGATATAAGAGCGTCTACGGCTGATTGGTTAAACCGTTCTGACCTATCTGCTCAGATTGAAGATTTTGTAAATCTTGCTTCTGAAGAAATGCAGCGAAAACTGACAATTCCATTTTTGAATAAAGTTCAAGAATACACAGTATTAGCAGCAGATGTTACAAATGGCTATTTCACCATCCCTTCAAAAAGCCTTAGCGTTATATCTGTAACTGATTCTAAGGGACGGGTTCTTCAACCATTAACATTTGAATCTTACAGGGGTCATATTACTGGCGGAGGAATTGCATCTGTCTATAGCTCAACTGATGACAAGATATATATTGGTTCAAACCCTTCTGCCGGAGAAGTATTTACCATCCAGTATCAATCTGGTGACAGCCCAAACCTAGAAAACTATCAAGGTGTAACCGATGCTATTGCAATGCCAGAGGTGTTGTTAATGGGTGCTTTAATGTTTGGTTGCACATATTTAAAGGATGATGTTAGAGCGCAAATGTTTAGAGCTAAGTTTTATGATGGAATTGAAGATCAAAACAGAAAAGGAACTGGAGGTGCTGGTCGATCCCGCATCACAGACCATAGTATATCCACTAATGGAGGTCCGTTAGTCTAATGACATCTAATATAAATCCAACCCTACCTGCACAGGGTACAGCTACTACATCATCAGTTAGAACTAATTTTCTAGAAGCGGCAAAAGATATTGACAAGCTTCTTAGGTCTTCTTTTGACTTTCAAACATCAAACGGTAGCAGTAGTTCGTATACTGCATCTTTTCCAAATGGTGAGTCTGCATTTACATTGGTTGATGGCGCTAGAGTTTTAATCAAGATACACACTAATAGCACTGGCACTGTACCGACATTAAACGTAAACACAACAGCAAATAAAACTATTGTTACAAATAGTGGTGGTGCATTACAACCTGGTGATCTTGCTGCTAATGGTATTTATGATTTTGTCTATTCTTCAGTAATAGATAAATGGGTTTGTTTGAACTTAGCATCATTTGATGGCAGCGTATACGCTCCTGCTGGTGGTAGCAATGTGCCTTTTGAGGTTGCAGGCCCAGGCTCACAAAATGAAACTAATGCTATTCGCAGAGATACTTACGCAACAAGTAATGGACAATATGGCGGCACATTAAAAGCTAGGCTCGATGGCAGCACTTTATATTTAAGAGCTGACGGCCAGAACGCATAATGCCTATTATATTTAACGGAACAACTGTAGATAGCATTGTCTTTAACGGGACTGTTATTGATACTGCGTTTTTTAACGGCACTGAGGTTTCCACCCCGCCATCAACATTAACGTGTGGCTCAGGATCAGATAACCCAAGCGAGGCTGTTATTGGTTTTAAGCTTGGTTCACTCAATAATATACCAGAAAATGGACTCCTATTTCCAAACCCACCTAGTAATCTAACTACTTCAGGTTCAGGGATTCCAGCAGTAAACTTTGTGGATAGTGTTTTAGACGTAGATTTTAAAGTTAATGGGATACTAAACGGAACAGGCAGAAGGGTTTCTTTTAGGACTATTGGGCAGCTTACTGGTAACGCAGACAATATGTTTACTACCCTTAGTGTTACTGGTAAGTTTTCAGATAATCCAAGTCTAACGCAAACAAAAAATTTACCAATAACTTCTTTAAATGTTAGGACACTTAATACATCTGTTGGTAATAATATTTACACGCAAACTTACCAAACAAGCAACAGCCAATTTGACACTAAATTTGGATTTATTGCTACAAATCAGTATGAAGTTAAATTCCTTGGAAGAATTATTTAATGCCATTTGAGACAGACAAAGACAAAGGCTTTAAGATAGACCTATCAGAACTTATAAAAACTGGTGTCTATCCTGAGCGTTTTGATCGATCTATTCCTTTCTGGGAAACGGTCAATGGTGTCCAGTACAATGAATTTGGCATGAAGAGGAAGGCTGGTCGGCAACTTGTATACACTACAGAAGTTGAGGGCGGTGCAGATTTAATAAACGATGTTGTTAAAATTGAATCAACATTTTCTGCCCAATTATATCAACCACCTCCATCAGTTCTTCAAATCCAACACAAGATATTTTTTAATGGCGTAAAGAATTTTCAAGCTGGCGACCAAATTAATATTACTGGCGTTCCAAATCCTTCTCCTAATGCTGGTACTATTTTGCCAAACGGAGGAACCTGGACTCAAAACATGAGGGATAGATATGAGATAAATGGTGTCCAGACTATTGTTGCTGCCGTTTATTCTGGATCAGTTCCTGCTGGACAAAGTGCCTTTGTTTTTTATTCTATAACTGGATCTTATGATAATAATGGTAATCAAACAGGCTTTGATAGACCAGATCCACTTGACCCACCCATGTGGCTTGGAACTCCTACTTCTCCGGCTGGAGGGACAACTCAATTCGACATAAGCTCTGCTGGTGTTTTTGCAATTGGTGATGCAATACCTCCAGGTGTAAGAACTCCAATTAGGGGAATAACATCTGTAATCGAGAATGATGATAAGTTTGCATATTTTGGTGATTTGAATCAAATATATTCTTATAGTTTAAAAACAAATAGTTCTGACATAGTTGGATTTAATTACTCTTTATTTGCTACCTCGTCTGGTACTCAGTGGATTGATAACCCTGGTGTCAATGCTGTGACCACAACATGGCTTGATAATGTTAGTGGCGAAAATGTATTAACCGTTTGGGATGAGGGTATTAATGAAGCTGACCAGTGGGACTTTGAGACATTTGGCAGTTGGGTTGTTGGTGCGTATGGTTCATCTAAGCCGGTCATCAAGAAAAATGGCACAACCTTTAATACGTTTTTTGAAGACGATATATCTGGCGTAACTTTTGTAACTCCAACTTCAGCAGTTAATTGGGCCGTAGGTGATACAGGTTTTTGTGATCCTACTGGTACTCAATCCGCAAACAGCATACTGTTTACAGTTACAGAGATAGGAGTTAGTGGCGCTCCAGTTACCATTCGCGTTACTGATTGGGGTGTTGGTAGCTCATTTACTTCTGGAACATTTGATGCTAAAAAAATAACAGGAGTAGGAACTGACGCTCAATTTATTGTAACAAAAACAGATATTAATTTTACAAAGGTGAAATGCTTTCACAAGCAAGGCCCTCATATGCTGGCCTTTAACTACGAAAGAAACGGAGTAAACTTAGATAGAAACTTTGCGTGGTGTAGTGCAGATGATTTAGACACTTGGACAGCAGACGCGACTAACACAGCAGGCAGTCTTTTGATCCGTGAAGCAAATTCTGCAATTAACTGCGTTGCTCAGATTGGAAACAATTTAGCAGTGTACACTGAAACTCAAATGTTCTTAGTTTCTTATGTTGGTCTTCCAAACATATTTGGCTACCAAGCAGCTCTTGAGAATGGTGTTGGCGCTGTTTCACCAAACTCTGTAATATCTGTAGGGCGATTAAATTACGGTGTTACAAGAGATGGTTTCTTTGTTACTGATGGTACTAGTGTGCAGATGATTGGCCGCGAAAGTGGTATGAATACTTTCTTTAGAGATAACATTTCAACTGGTGAATTGGGCCAGATATATGGTTACAACAACTCAAAAGAAAACGAAGTTGTTTGGGCTGTTCCATTAAACGCATCATCGATCACAAAAGAAATCTACTACAATTACAAGACAAAGCAGTGGAGTATGAGAGACTCATCGATATCTGCATATCATGAGAGAGGATTGTTTAGAAATAGTTTATCAGGTGATACGGGTAACTTTTACTTTGAAGGTAATAAATCTGATCTAGCTAATCCATCTGTTGTTGCAACAACCAAAGCTCACGATCTTAATGATGCAAGCAGAATTAAAGAGGTTTCATCTGTTAGAGTTGGGAAAGAAGGAACCGGTTCACCTAGAGTTAGGGTTGGCTGGTCAAATGAAATAGATGATGAGCCTTATTGGAATGAGTCAGACTCTTTCTTTGTTGACGAGAGCTTTAAAAAGAACGATCTAAGGACTGCTGGCAGATACATTCACCTAGAGATATCTAGCGATCAGTCAACCGATGATTGGACAATTACAGACATGGTTGTGCAGGGTAGGTTTGAGGGTTCTCGCTAATGGCTTTACTGCCTCAGACTTACAACACTGCTGCGATTGAGGATGAGCTTAGGCGCTTAAATCAAAGGATTGATGCCCTTAGCACATTACACGCATTTATACCTCAAGCAGATCCTGTGGCTAACCCTAGAATTGGCATGATTATGTACTCTGATGGCTCTACTACAGGGTTTAGCGAGCACAAAGAGCGTGGCCTTTATAGGTACGATTACTTAAATAAAGATGTCAATAATGATCTTGGGTGGATTCATTTCGCAAGTAATGATCAGACTCCGTTTATTATTAATCAGTCTGCTGGCGATACTGTTAGCTACACAGCTTCTAGTGGTTTTGTTTTATTAAAGTACACTGGGGGTAATGGGTCTTACATAGTTGACCTTCCAAACCCAACCTTACAAAAATATAGAACAATAAGGTTTATTGCTGACGGGTCTATAACAGCAAACCATAAAGCTTTTTTGAATCCAGGCGCTTTTTTGATAGACGGATCAACTGCTGATTTTGAGTTTAATCGTTCTTTTGAGGGTATAACATTGTTTAGTGATGGCTCTAATTGGTTAGTTACGCAGGCGAAAAAATAATGACCCCAGTGGTAGCAAATATTAGAGATGAGTGGTATTGGGTAAAAGATGGAATCAACGAAATACTTCAACAGTTTTATTGGTTTGATTATAGGGCTGAAGATGTGTATGCGGCCTGCGTTAATGGATCTGCAATTCTATACAAGACAGAAGAAGGTTTTGCTGTTTTTACTATAGAAGCAAATACTTTAACAAAAGAGAATTCATTTCTTTGCTGGTTGGCGTGGGGTAAGCCAGAGTACAAAGGCAACCTAATAGCAAGCCACTTTGACTTCTTTTTAGAGCAGTCCAGAGATTATGGTTGTGAGCGAATTAGTGTTAAAACAGCGATAGATGGTTTAGATAAATTTCTTGTTGACCAAGGGTGGCGGGTTGACATGAGAGTCTTTAGTTACGATGTGGGCAATGGCCCCGAACAGATAGAGGAATAATTATGGGTGGCGGTGGATCAGCTCCTTCAAATACAACACAAACGACTAAGCCTTTTCCAGCGCAGGAACGGGCATTAACCCAGCTATTTGGCCTAGCTGAAAACCAATTTGGGCAAGGCCCTCAAGGTTTTTTTCCTGGTGACACTGTAGGTGCTCAATCTCAGAACACTGTTGCGGCTCAGCAATTAGCTCTTGATGCCGTTAACCCTCAAGCGCAACTAGGGATGGCAGGGTTTCAGTCAGCTATGGCTGGTCTTGACCCTAATTCAGCTCAAAGCCAAGCCATTATCAATCCGATGATTGCAAACCTTCAAAGCCAGATACTTCCTAGCATAGGAAGCAATGCCATACAACAGGGCGCTTTTGGTGGTGATAGGCAGCGAATACAAGAGCAACAGGCCGCAGAAGCCACCACAGCCTCCGCTATGCAGGCTCTAATGGCTAATCAACAGCGAGCCATAGGCAACATGGGCATGGTCAACCAAGGCCTTCTACAGCCTGCACAGACAGCCTCATCGGTTGGTGCTCAACAAGAAGCAAGAAACCAAGCCATCATTAATGCGGAGCGACAACGCTTCATGTTTGGTCAGGAGGCTCCTGAAACTGCGCTTGATAGACTTGGTAGTCGAATTAGCGGCGTAAACCTTGGTCAAATAACAAACAGCTCATCTGGTGGTAGTGGTAGCAGTTCTGGTCGAAACTTGGGAACTGCGGTTGGTGCTGGGTTAACTGCTTACGGTTTAGCGAAATAAGAGGATATTATTATGGGTGCGGGAGCAGTACAAACACTACTTGGCGGGAAAAGCATAGATGATCGCCTTAATAAGAAATTAAAAAACGGGCAGGTTGAAAAGCCAACATTTAAAAGTGGCCAGCGTAATGAGGTCAATCGACAGCTAGCTCCTATGATTCAGGCAAGTATTGATCGGCAGCGTAATGCTGTTATGCAGGATAGTGGGCCATTGCTTGCTGGTATTGGGCCAGCAGTTCGCCAAGATGTTCAGAACTTTTCTCCATTTAGTAATCCTTTTGAAGCAGACGCAGCAACAAATGCGGATTATATTGAAGATCTTAATACTATGAAGGATAACACTAGAAAAACAATCACTAAAAGCAAATTTGGTGGCCTGAAAAGGAAAAAGAAAGCAAACCCAGCTTACACAAAATTAACCAATCAAATCCTTGAAGCTGAAACACAGCAAAAAGCATTAGAGCAAGGAAGGTTGGGTGCAGACGCTCAATTTCAGGCATACAACAATCAGGCCCCATCTTATCGTGCAGCACCAATTCAAGCCGGTCTTCTCCAGCGTATGGCTGGTGGCAACACTGGCATGAACCAGATTGCCGCAGGACAGCAAAACAACCCAACATTGGCTAAAGCAAAGGTTTAACTATGGCACTCCCAGCATTATTAATTCCAATACTTGCTGGCGCAGCAATAGGCGCAGCAACAAATCCTGACGACAAATTACGCGGTGCAATTGGTGGTGGCTTGTTAGGTGCGTTCACTGGTGGTATGGGTGGTGCATTAGCTGGCGGTGGTGGCGCTGCAAGTTCTGGAATAGGCGCTAGTTTAGCTGGTGGTGCTGGAGCTACATCACCGGCTGCTGCGGGTATTGTTTCATCAGGCCTAGGGACTGCTGGTACTGCTGCTGCACTACCTGGCGCTGCGTCTTCTGGCGTTGGCGCAAATTTAGCTGCAAATTTAGCAATGGGTGCTAACCCTGGGTCAGTTGCTGCATCTTCCAGCGCACTATCTGGCGGGGCATCATCAGGCTTGGCTCAAAGCCTTGCTGGTGGTGTAGCACCTCAATCGGCAACTGTATTGCCAGCAGGTAGTTCTTTTGCATCACCAACTTTAGCATCTCAGGTTAAGACTGGTCTTGGACAGATGGCATCGGGCGCTACAGAAAACCCAATGAAAACACAAGCTATGATGCAGCTAACTGGGATGGGTGTTCAACCACAACAACAAGCACCAATGATTCAGTCAGCACCAATAACCCAGCCCCAAGTTGCTAGGCCACCGTCTGTATCAGAGCGAATTGGTGACGAGCCAACATTTATTCCAAAGCCTTTGTTTTCTAGCGAAGGTTTTTCAGAAGAAGAAAAAATGAGAAAACAACTTTTACAACGAGAACTTCAAGCTAGAGGCCTTGCATAGAAATGGCAGAATTTGATTACTTACAAGCTCTTAGGTTAGCAATGGGTGGCCAGCAACAACTACAGGATCAAGAGATTGATGCTAGAAATGCTTTATCTGCTGCGGTTAGTCAGCCAATAAGACCTGGATACCGTGCTCTTAATGATCAAGGTGAAGTGCGCGGGTGGGCTGATACATTTAAGAACCCAACAGAAGGTCAGAAGGGTTTTGCTTTACAGGCTGGACTATCTCTTCTTGGTAGCGCAGACAGCACTGCAAGCCTCTCTAGTCGCATTGGTGCGGCCATTGGTACTGGCTCTCAAGCACAACAAAAAATAAGAGCAACCGAGCAAGCACAACGAGCTAGTGCGGCTCAATCAAATCTTGACATAATCGGTTCTCAAAGAGATAACCTTACTGCCCAGATGGGTTTTATGAAGGATATAAATACCGAGCGAAGGGCTGCTGCTGGAGAGCAAAGAGATGTGGCTGGCGAAGAAAGAGCTGTTCAAGATCAAATCATGCAAGAAGAGACACACAGGCTCAGCCAATTAACCCCAATTCAGCGATCTAAAGAGCAACAACAAAAAGCAATAGCAGAGGGTAATTTTTCTCTTGCTGAGCAAATACAAGGCGAAATTGACAAAGCTCAAGGCTTTGGTCCAAACTCTATTGAAGTTTATAATAAACAAATAAATGATTTACGAGATCAGATTTCTACAGGAAAAAATTTAATTGCAAGTGGCAATAACAGTCCAGAGGCTGCTGCGGCACTGGCTAGGCTCGAAGAAGAATTGTTGTATGCAGAGCAGGGTAGGGATAAGGCCGTGCGAACATCTGGAATGTCTGTAACAACAACAAACCCTGACGGAACAACTACTACAGTGAACGTGGGTGGTTCTGGTAGCTCTAATAGGAGAAGGGGTAATGAAACTAAAATAGATAAAACTTTTCTTGATCAAGTTAGCTTTTTAGATAATGAAAATAGTCTTATGCAAAGGTCTATTTCTTTAATGACAGAGCCAGCTTTTCAAAGCGTACAAGGCGCTATCAAAGGAAGGGTTGTTGGAGGTGTTCCTGGGGCAGACATACTTATGTCAGAGGAACAACAGTCAGCGTTGAATCGATACGATAGAATTAAGAGTGAACAAGGTTTGGCTTTTGCCCCTCTTTTAAAACCCATGTCTGACAGTGATCTTAAGTTTGTTTTAGAAGCAATGGCTATCCCAATTGGCATAACACCTGCGTCTGCAATATCTGGAATGTTTACAGATAAGATTCCGCAAGCCTTATCTAGAATAAAATCTGCTTACAGCGTTTTTGAAAATGACGATCCTGAATATTATCCACCAGGGTCTGCTGATGTTGCTCAAATGAAAATGGCTACAGATTTAGCGGCAGAATGGTCTAAGGGTGGTATTAGTTTAGCAGGAGATCCTAACAACCCCGAATCCATAAAAGGAAGTATTGGGTACGCTATGCAAAATTGGTTTCCACAGGTTAACCCTGCATTAAAAGGAAAGGGTTATTATTACAGTAAGCAAACTGGTAAAATGTATTCGGCAGGGTTTTTGGCAAATTTCTTAGCGCAAACAAGAAGGGAACTTAAGGTTCCTGATTATCCAGAAAAAGAACTTCTGAGATCACTTCAATTGGAAGAATATTAATGACTGAAAATGAAATAATCCGTAGTCAAGAAGGTGTTGATCCAAGATTTGTTGATGTAAATGAATATGTCCGGAAATCTGCTGGGCTAGACCCCCAAAGCGAAGAAAAACCATTAAGGTCTTTTAATCAACTATCTTCTTCTGAAGTTGAGAAAATGAATTCTTTAATTTCACAATCTGCTGGATTGTCTCCAAATTATAACAATAGCCCAGAGTTTAATGACATTGGATCAGAAGTTAATAAGATGCCTGGTGTTGGTATTGATTACGCTGAGACATTAAGTCAAGGCGCGATCAGGGGTATGCTTTCTGTTTTAGATGTAGGTCCAATGGCTTGGAATGCTCTTTCTTGGGCCAACAATAAGATGGGTGGCCTTCAAACAACTTCCATCGAGTATCCATCTAAGATTATTGGAGAGCTAACTGGTCTTGGAGATAGAAATACTAATGAAATTAATTTTGGCACATTAGATGCTGCCGCAGCACAAACCATTCGTGATGTAGCATCTAGTAAAGTTGTTAAAGACGTAAAGGGAAGCATCATCGAGGCGCTTGGCGGGGAAGCCGCTCCAGAAGGGGAGAAAGACGTAAGGCCATTAAGAAAGGGTCTTTTTGGTGATGAAATAAAAGCTGAAGACCTTAGCTTTAGTGACAACCCTTTAACAGCAGAACAACGACAATCAATAGCGCCTTTTGAATTTGGTCTAGAAATAGCAAGTGCTGCTACTACAGGCGCTGGACTTATGGCCTTTGGTGGTATGAGGTCACTAGAAAGCGCTAGACAATTTTTGCCTATTGCACAAAAGGCTGGTATCAATCCTTTCTTTGCAGAAGGAAGACTTATACCCAGAAGTCTAGACGATCTTAAAAAAATAACAACCACAGCGCCAACTGTTCCTACAAGAACTGGCGCAAGTAAAGCTGCTGTTATTGCGGCAAGTAAAGAGGGAATAAAAGCCGAAGCTAAGTTTGCAGCATTATCTTCTCTTTCTGCAACTTCAGTTGGCTTGGCGACAAATGGTGACCCGCTTGCAATGACAATTGCGTCCCTTCTTGTGCCTACTAGCTTTGCTGCTTACAAAGGTGTTAAGGACTTTAGAATAAGAAAGCAAGATGAACTTCTAAAAATAGTTGGCAGGGAGGGGCAGGAATTTATGGCTCTTGAAAACATACTTCTTCATTCTTCTGATAGGGATGCGGTTATAGCTAAGGTTCGAGAGTGGGCAGCAAGTGGTCAGAAGTTCCCTGGTACACTTGGAGCTTTAACTGGAGATAGAGGTTTGCTTGCTTGGGAGAAGGGAAGAAAGGCTCAAGGTTTTAATGCAGAAATGAGAGACATGGATCGAGATGCTCTTGAATTCCTATCTAATTCTTTGAGTGAAATTCAAAAAAACGGATCTGAAGAAAGTTTAAACAAATGGCTTCAGATGAGAGTTGCTGCTGAAGAGTCTGATGCTGAAATGATGCTGGATAACGCTAGGCAGACTACTGAGGATATTCTTGAATCAAAAGGCACTAAGTACGAATCCCTAGAAGATGCAAACCTTGCCCAAGAAATACAAACTGAAGCTGTTTTAGCGAACATGGAAGAAAAACATGAAGCTTTGTGGGATCAAGTTCCAGATGAAGATTTGGTTAATGTCAGTGAGGTTTATAGAAACTTTAAAGGAACAATGGATTCTATTCTTGACACAGAAACTGCAAGATCAATGGGTTCAAAAGGATACGCTGAAGAGTTAAATATACTAAAGGGCTTGGCTAAAATATCTGATGATGCTAGCGCCCCAATTGGGTCATCAACTCCAAGTTTAATGAGTCAATTAATTAAAAGTAATGCAGTAAAACTTACAAGAAAAGAAGCAAATGAGTATGGTTATGAAAATTCTGGGTGGTATTACATAGACCCAGATACAAATAGCCCTATGGGGACCAGCCATGCTACTAAAAAAGATTTAGTGGCAGATATTGAAAACTCCCCATTTGATTATGGAATTGACATTAAGTCTACTAGTGAGGCTGTTGGGCCTGTTGAAGATGTTTTTGTTTCCGCAAAAGAATTAATTGACTTAAGAAGTGCAATTAATGCAAAAACAAGACAGCTTAAATCTCCAGGCAAGGCCGAATCAAATAAATTTAATGCTAAATTTGCTAGCGAGTTTCAAGAAAGTTTATTGAATGGAATTAACTCAGCTCCAAATGTTAGTCCAGCGTACACAGAAGCTGCAAACTACACGCGACTTCTTAAGCAAACCACAGACAAGACAGCTAAAAATCTTGCGCTCGATGACGCTGCAACCACAGATCAAAGAATACTTAAGGCTAATGAGCGAGGCGCAAAACCTGCTGATGAAATTATAAGCCAAGCGCAATTTGCTAACGAGCAAGGTGTTGAAGGTGCTCAAGACTTGCTTCAGGCAACCGAGGAAGTTGGTATTAGCAGTTTTGCCTCTGCCGCTATATCCCCTGAAGGTGTTGTTAACACTAAAGCAGCAAACGCTTGGATTAAAAAACACGCTTCTTTCTTGAGAAGATTTCCTAATGCTAGAGCAAGAATGGAGAAAATAGCAGACACTGGTGATGCAGAAGATCTTGCTCAGGAATCAGCAAAGTTAACTAGAAGCTCGCGGGAAAAATCTGTTGCTGTAAATTTAATTCAGTCTCCAAATGCAATAGATACTATTGATAAACTTTTAGCCGGTAAGTTGAAAGGTGGATTCCAGAAAGGCGTTGATGATCTGCTTGAAGATATAAGTCAGACTCAAGATCCGGCTGAGTCTCTTAGGGGCCTTCAGGTTCTTATTCTTGATCGATTAAGTCACAACATGACGTTTGCTTCAAAAAACTACAGAGTTAAAGTAGACCCCTTACTTAAACAGGTTTTTGGTGATGAGGCTTACAACAACATAAAGCAAATATATGATGATGTTGATAAGGTTATCGCTAGAAAAAGCGTTGGGATGACTAGGGATGAGTACAAACAAGATCTTTTAAAGACAACAATAGGCAAAGTGCTTGGTGCAAGAATTGGCTCTCAGTTTGGTCAGTCACCTCTAATCATGGCCAATGTTGGTGGCCGAGTCATGGAGCGACTGCTTACTAAAATACCTGGTGAGCAAATTGATGAGATAACAAATGCGATGCTTTTAAATCCTCAAGAGTTTATCGATTACGTTGACAAGGTTGATAAGATAGACAATGTTAATGAAGCTGTCTCTATGCTGCATCAATGGATGTTGATTGCTGGGGTTCAAGGGGAAATGTACAGGACTGGTTCAAAAGAAGTTGAAGAGCGCAGACCTGAGAGCTTAGAAGAAAGAATGAGGGCGCAATAATGGAAGATATTTTAACTCAATTAGCCCAGCAAGGGGGCAAACCTCCAATTGAAGTGCCTGGTCAGCCAGCTACTTTAGACGGCTTGATTCAGCAACTAATTGGCTCAGGTGTAGGTTCAACACCGGAGTCACCAGGCATGGGCGCACAGCAAGCTGTAGAGCCTCCTGCGACCCTTATAGAGCAGGTTACAGCACCTCAACAAGTGCAAACTCCAAACCCAGTAAATAAGAAAATAATTAGCGAAGTTGTTCCAAAGCCAACTAAGAAGGAAGAAAAGCAATTAATAAAAAACCCTATAGAGCTTATATATGGCAAAGAGTATTATGGTCTGGATGAGGCTAACCCCAAACACCAACCCATCATAGCAAGTTTCTTTGATAAAAGTATACCAAGCCTTATGACATCAAAGGATGGCAAGAAGGACCCATCAAAAGTACAAAGTGTTGCGTGGTGCGCTGCATTTGTTGACCATGTTTTAAATGATTTAGGTCAGCCAAGTTTAAAATACGAGAAGGATAAATACGACATTGTTAGGGCTGCTAAGTATTTGCAATATGGCGAAAATGTTGACAATGACCCACAGCTTGGTGATCTTGCTGTAATACAAAACCCAAAAAACGGATTGTTTCATGTTGGCTTTTTTGCAGGAGAAGGGGAAAAAGGTAAAATTAAAATTCTTGGTGGAAATCAGAATAACCAAGTAAATGTTAGTTCTTATGACACCTCTAGAATTAAAGGTTTTAGAAGAATTGGTGATTTGGAAACGGTAAGCCCAGAGACTTTAATTAAAATATCTGAAGACATACAGGGGCAGGGGGGAACTAGGTAATTCGAACAAGGTGCTGACTACAGGGATCGCAGGTCAGCGTCTACGTGGAGGGCTACTTCCCTGCTAAGGATTCCATTGTACCAGAGACAGCAATTAAGAACTCACCGAGTTCATAGCAATCTTTAGCACTTTCAATAGCGTAAGTCTTTGTTCCAGCAAAATCACTTGCAGTAATCCTGACAACGTCACCTTCAGCAACATAATCAACAATTAACTGCCTAGCGCCAATAGTATCATCAGTGCCAATAGTTAAGCTAATATTCTTTATCACAAACCCACCCGTTGCAATTGATTAGATATTTCTTTATCCCACTCAGCTATCATTTCTCGATAATCTGCTGAGTAAAACTTTACCGGATTCTTTTTTGTATTAAGCATCATTTCAACATGGTCTTTGCCATACATATCGATCATGTATAGCGTGTACTGCGCTTCAGCGCTCCCATGCTTCATTCCAAATTGATTGCAAGACGAGCACTGAGGGTGAATGTTTTCTTCCTCTAAGGCCCATCTAGAGCTACTGCCTTTTGGTATAAAATGACCACCTTGCATACCTTCATTCCATTTCTTAGAACAACCGCAGCTAACACAGGTAACGTACCCTGTGTCATCCGCAGCCTTAAGCCTGACAAGTTTTTGCAAAGTCTTTAAAGCAGTTTGACGTAGCTCTTGACTTGTCTTGGCCTTTTTCTTTTTCTTAGCAGCCATCTAGAATGGGATGTCGTCATCAAAATCATCGTCAAGGCTTACAGGTGCCGCCTGGACCTGAGCTTCTTTTGGCGTTGCAGATAAACTAAAGTATTTTTGACCTGCTTTAGACTGCTTGACCCACCCAGATAAATAGCAATCAACGCCATTGACGTTAATCGTACCTGTGTAATCAGGATGTTTTTCTGACTTCTTTTCTTTTGCTCTAAACAAAGCGCCAGAATTTGTGTTGTCGTATTCGCTCATTTTAATCTCCATTATGCCAGTTGTTTAATTTGCTTTCTTTCTAGTGTTGAGAAAAACGCTTCTTGCGGGTATTTACTTGGTGCTACCCAAAGCGCAAGTTGATCTTCTTGAGGAATGCATGACCATGCTCCCATAGCCTCCTCGTAGTGTTTTATCTTTTCTGACCCCTCCTGAAGCCCGTTATGTATTGCCAAATGCTTTCTCATGTAATCAAGAGCCTCTCTGTTTCTATCAACCGCATCTGCACAAGCTTTTGCTTTTGTCTCATGAGAGTAGTCTTGATTAACACTCCCATCAACCGTAATGACCTCCTCCTGCGGCTTTCCCCGCATCATCGATGCCTCGCTGTCATCATCCACAGAGGGAACTCCTGCAAGGGCTGCCAAAGAGTACCTACGGGCGTAAGTAATTGCGCTGCCAGCAGCTTGCGGGTCTTGCTTGGCTAGCGGCAAATAGAACTCTTCTTCTATCCACTGGCCACTAAGGTGCATCAAGATGGTTTTAACACCGACACCATTGCCACCTGAAGAGTTAACAGGGAATTGGGCGTATGATAAGCCATTGTTAACAAAAGGTTGTTTAATTGTTTTGATAACGCTAGTAAGGTCAGCGTAATTAGATTTAAAGAATGGGTTCTTGCTGTCTTTAACAGCACCGCCCATTTCGTTCTGCGCCCTGCTAAGTGCGGCAGCAAGTTCGTTTATATTTTCTGATTTGTTCATAGCCCCTCCTAGGGTTTGGTTTTTTTAACACAAGATCCGCAGTCGCCATTATCGTCAACTCCGGTTTCATCCCAAGCGTTACAGGTAACGCAAACGCATTGTACTACACAATCCTCACAAGTAAAACCAATTTCTGTTTCTTCGCCTGGATTGTAGTCATCATCAAACAAGTCGCCACAATTGTCGCACATTGCCACAGCCATTATTCACCCCTCTCATCGCAATCAACGTAATCATCTAAAAGATCGATATCACACTGGGTTTCTTCACCACCAGCAGCAAGGCACTGCTTAAACTGGTAGACAATTTCCCTATAACACATTTCTTTTGCACTTAACTCAGGGTAAGCGTTTTCACAATATTCCGCGTCTTGAGGCAGCAGGTCCGAAGACCAAGCGAAAGAACAAAAAGAAATTAAAGCAACACTAACATTCAATTTAACTAACCTCATATTTTTGCTCCAGATTCTTTAATCTTGGCAAGCTTTTCTTCGTTATTTATCCAAGCAAGGCCGCTAGTAATGTTCACAAAGCGATTAAATGTCTGCTCATTATCAAAATCGACCTGCTCAACCAAAGAAGTTAAGGCGCACTTAAAGTTCTGTAACGCCCAGGCTTCAGCGGCTTCTGCACTGTGCTCATCATGTATATCTCTTAATTTAGTCATAGTCCCTCCACGGGAGTTGTTTAGTGAGACTCAACTTTAACCTATATTGGCAAAATGTCAACTGGTAAGAATTTAAAAAACTTTTTCTTTACCTGTTGCTTTATTTTTAAAGCTAGCTTACAGTGGCCTGACTTTATTTAGGAGGGGATATGCAACCAAACAGTTTGATTTACGATGAAATGCTTAGTTATTTTGGTTCTGTTGAAAATATAGCTAACTATTACGACACTACTCCACAGGCCGTTTATCAATGGAGGCAATGGGTTCCGGTTCTTAGGGCTAGGGAGTTTAAATTGCTTCTTAAGTGGAGGGAGGCAGAAAGTGAGCATTGATAAATTAGTGGAAAGGCTTGATAACTGCAAGGAAGTTAAGCCACGCAGAGGTCATCAGCAGTCATGGATTGCAAGATGCCCAGCTCATGATGACACCAAGCCTTCTTTGTATGTTGACCTTGCCCAGAATGGAAATATTTTGATTAAGTGCTGGACTGGTTGTGGTGCTAATGATGTGATTGAGTCAGTAGGTATGCACCCAGTTGAGCTTTTCCCAGAGGACGGTTACCAGCAAAGGTCACACAGAGAAATCAAGAAAGACTCTGACTGGAGAGAAATCCATCTTTCTATAGCAAAAACAAGGAGAGAGCAGGGTAAAACCCAGACCGCTAAGGAAAAGGAAGAGGAGTTGCAGTCTTACTTAGCCCTGAGAGGCTCTGTATGAGCGCGAGAGCGACTTTCTGGGCTTGGGACATACAAGTGCCTTCCTCTGAGAAGTTGGTGCTTCTGTGCCTCGCAGATTGCCATAATGCTGACACTGGTCAATGTAATCCTAGTGTTAATTATATCTCTAGGCAGACATCCTTAGAAAGAAAAACTGTTCTCAAGGCATTAAGTCTGTTGAACGATAAATCTTTGCTCTCAAGGGTAAAGGTTTCTGGCTCAAGTAACTGGTACACACTGAGTATAGGTAGTGCCAATATTGGGACAGGGGTAGTACCAAATATGGGACAGGGGGTAGTGCCAAATTTGGGACACAAACCTACAAGTAAACCTAAAAAGAACCTAAGCTGGACTGAAGAGGACAGAAAGGTCGCTGAAAGTATCTATGAAAAATTGCTTAATTTGAACTCAAAGCACAAGAAACCAAACATGGATTCGTGGTCAAATGAGATCAGATTAATGCGTGAAAGTGATGGTCATTCTCATGATGAGATAAATGATCTTTTTGCTTATGCCAATAGCGATAAGTTTTGGCAGTCAAATGTTCTTAGCCCTAAAAAGTTAAGAGAGAAGTGGGATGTATTAACAATCAAAAAGGGTGATACAAGCAGTTCACCCAAATTAACTTGGATTTAATCGGAGGATTAAGATGTGGATAATACCAAAGAATTACCAACCGTCATCAGCTTTTGTTCTGGCTACGGTGGAATCGAAAGAGGACTTGACCTTATTGGAGTCGAACATAGAGTCATCGCTTACTGTGAGATCGAAGCCTATGCAATTGCAAACTTGCTTGCGAAAATGGAAGCGGGATTATTGGTTCCGGCACCTGTGTACACATCTCTTGCTACCTTCCCAGCGCACTTGTTTCGAGATGCAGTTGACATCATCGTTGGCGGGTATCCGTGCCAGCCGTTTAGCACGGCAGGTAAGCGAGAAGGAGAAGGAGACTCAAGACATCTTTGGCCACTTATTCGGAGACATACACAAGCAATTAGACCTTCTAGGGTCTTCTTTGAAAATGTCGAAGGCCACATCTCGCTTGGACTCTCCAGCGTCATCAGCGACTTGGAAGAAGATAGTTATAGAGCAACGTGGGGAATATTCTCAGCGAGCGAAGTTGGCGCGCCTCACCAAAGAAAACGAGTCTACATCATGGGCGACTCCGAATACAATGGATTATTTGCCGCAGAGAAGCGAGGAAGCGACTCTGAAGATGGCTACAGGGCAAAGGAAGGGCAGATCGAGGCCATCCAATCTGAGAGAGCAGGTGAACCCCAGAGCTGTAGAGATTTATCAGGAGGTCAAGAGTTGGCCGACACCAAGGGCGAGCGAGTACAAGGATTGCGGACCAGTGGGGAGCAAGAGCCAGATCCACATGGACAAAAGAAGCTACCTTTGTGCGAAAGTCAAGGAAGAATCAAAGCCGACTGGACTGCTGAACCCAGACTGGACAGAGTGGTTGATGGGGGTCCCAATCGGGTGGACAGAATTAGGCTGCTGGGGAACGGAGTAGTGCCGCAAACAGCAGCGAAAGCGTGGCAAGTATTAAATCGGAGGATGCATGAAGAAAATTGATTTGACAGACAAAGAGCTTATGAATTTTATAGGCCAGCAGGAGAGTCAAGAGGTTGGTGACTTCTCAAGCTATTCAGAGAGGGTTGCTAGTCATCTAAGGAGTGGCGCAAGGTTAATTGGGGATAAGTTACCGTGGGCTAAGACTCACGATTACGTCAGGTGTGGTGAGGGTCAATTAAGCATTTGGGCTGGCATAAACGGGCATGGCAAGTCAGAGCTTGTTACAAATGTGATGACTCACTTCATGCTAAATGGTCGAAAGGTTTTAATAGCTAGTATGGAAATGAAACCGGAAGAGATATTGACCTCAGTGTGCAGTCAGGCAGCAGGGTGTGAGCCGTCAGTTAAGTTCAGCCAAGGTTTGTTAAATGACTTAAGTGAAACCGGATTTATTTATGAGTGCGAAGGTCGTGTAAAGAAGGAGCGGATGCTTGGCTTAGTTCATTATGCTGGCTCAGAGTTAAAGATAAACCATATGGTCATCGACAGTTTAACTATGTGCGTTAATCGTGACGACTATGAGGGTCAGGCTGAGTTCTGCAACAACTTAAGGGCTGCGGCAAAACAATGGAATATGCATATTCACCTTGTTGTTCATATGAGAAAGGGTGAGAGTGAAAGCAAGATGCCAAATAAGTATGATATTCGTGGCGCTGGAGAGATATCAGACTTAACTGATAAATTGTTTATTGTTTTTAGAAATAAGCAGCGCGAAAAGAACCAAGAGAAGTTTGGCGATCAGCCTGGGGTATGGCTTGCGCTAGAAAAGAACAGGCAAGACGGTGATGAGGCTAATTTTGGGTTATACTTTCACAAGCAAAGCAAACAATTTACTGCTTTTGAAAATAAAACTATGAATTTATTTAGAGGTAATAAGGTTTGAAAAGAACAAGGGGTTTTAACCCAAAAGATAAAAAAACAAAATACATTGCAATAATGATTCACAATATTGTTCAAAGGTTATCTGTTTCTTTTGGGTTTGATACCACTTTAAATGTTTGGACTTCTCCAGAAAAACAACTAATGCTGTCAGTTATTCACACTGCATTAATTGATAAGTTTAATTTTAGACACGCATATTTAGCTGCTGGTTCTATAGAAGACAAGAAGCTGGTGTTAAATGCTAAAAATTATTTTAATGGTGTTATCTGGCACAGTGAGATTTGTGGAGTTGATTCAGATTATATTAGGCGAATAATCAAAGAAGAATTTAAAAACATGGTAGACTCTGTTGAAGAGGGCTTTAGAAAAGAAGAGGTGAGGGTTTTAGAAGATGACACCGGAACAGAAAAAGAAAGTTAGTTATATGTACGTTAATTCAAATATTCCTATGGAAGAGATAGCTAGGGCGCTAAAAGTAAAAACCAATGTTGTTGTTGCATATTTAAAAAGACAAAACATTAGATCATTACCGCCTAGTGATGAGGAGTTGGCTTGCAATGAGCCAACAGAAGGTTTTTTAAGTTATTTGAGGGAAATCGGCTATGAAGTTTAAAGTAAACCATAAGAGTGAGCTTGTGCCTAGAATAGTAAATTCAAGGATTCCTGATTCAAAAAACGGCTACATAGTCACAATAGAGGTCGCAGATAGCCCAAAACGGCCTAAAACCGACTCTCAGAGAGCTTCTTTGCACCTATGGTGTAGGGAGCTAGCGGGTCAATTAAACGACTCAGGATGTGACCAGATTGCCGTTTTTAAGCTAATTAAGGAGGGTGTTGAGGTTCCGTGGAATGAGTCAACAGTTAAGGAAAATATTTGGAAACCTTTCCAGGCTGCTATGGTTAAGAAGAAATTCAACAGCACTGAAGAACTTGACAGTGATGAGCCATCAAAAATATATGATGTCATAAATCGCTGGCTATCTGGTCATGGAATGCCTTGCCCAGAGTGGCCGAGCAGGTGGAACAAATGAAAACTAGAATCCATGTTAATCAGCACGTTATAAGGCGTAATGCTAAGGCAACTGACGGTGTGGTTGAACCGCCCCTAACTGTTAAGACTTACAAGGATAACACCAAGTGCTTCGCTGCCAAGATACATGGCGAGAGTACCGTAGTGTATAGCCCTGATAAGCCTTTAAGTTGTGGGGCTAGGGTGTGGATTGAAACTGATGCTGAAGTAACAACGGGAGATAAAAATGGCCACAGAATTAAAAGTTAGGCACTTATCAAATGACACCTATCAGGTGGTTGAACTCGATGAGTGTGGTTATGAAACCGTTTATTTCCAAGGCTCTATCGCTGATTGTGAAGCGTATGTGAGACTTAACGACAGCGGGAGAATTTATGGAACTTAAATTGACAACTGTTGAAGCAGAGAGAACTGTGGGTGCTTATTGCAACCCTATAACTAAATGGCGCTACAGGATAACAACAAGCGCAAGATGCAAAGGGCTTTTGTCACAGAATATGTACACCTCTCGGATTAAGGCTTTTTTGGCTGGCGAAAGAATGATTAAGAAACTGAAAGACACATAACACCAACGACAACGGGAGAGAGTAATATGTTTTATAAGAACGGCAAGATTTACGTAGTTACAGAGTTTGGGTTTAAACAGGTTGGTTACTATACCCCTGCTTCTGATGAGACTAAAAACTACTACACATAACACAGAGCTTAACGATAACGGGAGAGAGAATTATGAAAACTAAAACTATTGAGATCACTGTTACAGGCCACACACAAACGGGTAAAAGCGCGATATTGAGAGAGATCAAAGATCACTTAGAGTCATTAAATATGGCTGTTGTATATTCTGATCGTGCGCACCGTAACAATCAGCCGCTTCCATTCAAAGAGAGCGATGATCACGAAAAGCCAAAATTAGACCGCACCGTAATTGTTTTGAATGAAAATAACGCTGCATAAATCTACTTAATGCACAACAACAAACGGAGAGAGGGCTTATGGCGGGTATAGAAGAGACTATAGAGAAGATAGCGGAGAAGAATCTTTGGGTACGGGGAGCAAAGGAGTCACTAAAGGACTTCAAAGCTCAAGGTATAGAAAGATTCAATCTACAGCTTGAGGGGAGAACCACAAGGGGCTGTAGTGATCACTATATCACACCTTCAGAGCTGCCAGAAGTGATACAAGCTCGATTATATAAGTATTATTTACGTATAGTTAAGGAGTCAATCAAGGCCACTGAGCTAGAGGTTAGTGAGTTGCTGAGTGAAATATAACACAGAGCTACGACAACGGGAGATAAATTATGAAAGGTGAGGAATTACGCAGGTGGTTAAATATGGGGGATCAGCATTATACCTCGAGTGTAACTCAAGAAGATGTTGATAAGGCTTATGCTGCTGCTTGGAAGGCTCTTTATGCTGCTGATGAGGCTGCTGCTGCTGCTAAGGCTACTGATGCTGTTGCTGATGCTGCTTGGGTAAAATACCAAAAACTAAAGCGGGTGTTTGAAAATGAAAATGGAGAGAGTGATGGTAACTAAGAAAGAAGTTGATAAGGCTGAGGCTGAGTGGGTAGCTGCTGTTGTTGCTGCTAAGGGTCTTGTTGATGTTGAATTGACGACTGCTGCTTCTGCTGCTTGGTTTAAATACCGTAAACTAAAACGGGAGTATGAAAATGGGAAAGGGTAGCAAGCCTCGACCAATGGCGGTTGATAAAAAGAAATTTGATGAGGCCTTTGATCTTATATTTAAAACTCGCAAAAAGACCCCAGGGCATGGACAGTCTCAGGTTCATTTAGACAAGAAAAAGCAAGCTAAAAAAGACAACTTTGGAGAAGTCGATGAGCAAAAAGAATAGCAATGTAGTAAACTTGTCAGATGTTTTTGATGAGGATAAATTATCTGAGTTTGATTCTGTGATGTTACAGTTGATTAAAGATAACCAGCAGGATGAATTTAATCCAGAGCATTACATTGTGCTTGGTGTGCAGGAAAACAGAGTTAGAATGATGTACTCCATAGAGCCTGATAATGAATTTACTTTAATGCAATTTAAAGGGTATTTAGACACCTTGCAGACAATAGCAACTCACGCTGTGTTATCAGAGGATGACTATGAAGAATTATAAGAATTATGAGTATAAGGATTTGCTTAAATATGCAAAAAGTAATGCTCAGAAAAAAGCTCTTCAAGTTTTAATGGAAACAAAAAACCAACGCGAGGCGTGTAGGGTTTTAGATGTTGATATTAGAAGCTTGGAGAGAATGTTAGAGAGGATTAGAAAGCAAGCGGCTAGGCAAGGGTGGTCACCTGATCACGACATGGTCCATGATTTGCCAGAGGGATTTATCGCTAAGGGTGTCTCAACTCTTTACGATGACGAGGGTAATGTAAGAATCCAGTGGGTAAAGAGCGCAATTGCAGAACAGGACAAGATGGATGCGATAGCTAAAGCTATAGAGGCATCTGTTGATTACTGCTCCGGTAAGTCACCCAAGGTTAAGGCCCCTAAAAAAAGAATCGCAGCAGATGAGCTTGCCGCTTATTTTATTGGTGATGCTCATATGGGGATGTATGCTGATAAAGACGAAACAGGTCAGGATTTCGATTGCAAAATTGCTAGCAGGGATCTCAGGTATGCTTTTGATCGCTTAGTTGAGAATGCTCCTGATAGCGAAACTGCTTTAGTGGTCAATCTTGGCGATTTCTTTCACTTTGACAACCATGAGATGACCACAAGAGCCTCTGGTCACAGCCTGGATGGCGATACAAGGCTTGAAAAGGTTTTTGGTATTGGTGTTGAGGTCATGAATTACATGGTCGAGAGGGCTTTAGAGAAGCACAGGAAGGTCATTTGCCGGAATGTTCGCGGGAATCATGACGATATACTTTCAATGGCTCTTAAATTCCAGATGCAGGCCTTCTGGAAGAATAATAAAAGGGTTACTATTGAAATGTCACCATCACCTCACTGGCTATTCGAGTTTGGTAAGGTTGGATTTTTAATCACTCATGGGGACAAAACTAAGCCTAGTAAGATACCTGAAGTGTTCGCTGGGATGTATGGTGAGCTTTGGGGAAGGACTAAGCACCGATATGGAATCCACGGTCACTTCCATTCAAAAATGTCTTTTGATAGCCCTGGAATTAGAGTTGAGGGTTTTACTAACCTAGCTAGCAATGATGCTTGGCACAATGAGATGGGATATTACTCACCACAGGAAATGACAATGGTGGTCTATCATAAAGAAAAGGGTGAGATAAGGCGCTCAATTGAACGCCCTGCGATCTAATCTACACTATCAAAAAGGCACTCGATAAACTGGTCATATAAAACAGTTTTGACTATTTCTTCGTCACTGCACTTTAGTGCCTTTTCAATAACTTCAATCTGACTCTCACTCATCTGCATCGATGCCTTATCAATAACGGACCTGATAAAATTAACCTCGCAGTCAATTGATATCAGTGATCTTGATCGATGTGAAATGTCAGTCCAGCCTAATTTGCTTGTCATATGTCTTGATCGCTCATTTTTGGGTTATAAACGTCCTCCTTTTCAGCCCTTTGAATTAGAACCATATCACCATTCTCATCAGGCTCGCAATACAAGTAGCAATCTGAGTGGCAGCAATCTGACACGATAACCATATCAACATGGCGTGATACATATCCCCAGAACTCCAAATCACCATAGCCAACGTCTACTTCTATGGCTTTGCAATCTTTTTCGCAATCAGAACAGTACATTATCTATCCTCCAATATGTTAAAAGCCTCGATGGGAATCATTTTTTGATTCATCATCACTTGAGGGCATTTTTTTAAACTTAAAACCCATTCCGTGCCGTTATACCGGAATACTTTTTCTTTTTTATGGATCTTGATCACTTTGTAATAAATACTTTTGACTAAATACTGCGCTCCAGGTGGTGGTCGCTTGGTAAACTTCTCCTGCGCCTCGCGGGTAATGCCATTACTAAATTCAGCCGATCTTGCACCTGAGAAAAGCCAGTAGGCGCTCTTTAAAAAACTAAGTTCATCACTCATTACATCCTCCAATAATTAATTAAAAATAAAATAGCACTGCTTAATGCAATGCTAATAACAATGATCAATACGTCTTTTGCTGTCTCACCTGGAATTATGTCTTTTAAGAATTTCACCGCAAATAAGCTAATAAGCGGTGAAATAACAAAAAAGAAAAATACGCGCTCCAGTGGATTTTTATCCGCTGCCACTATTAAACCCACTTAATGGCTTTAAATGTTGGCCGATCGCAATCAAAGCAATGAGCATCATAACCAGCGCGAAGTTCATCGCCTCTATGTGGTGCGCCAAGATGATCGCTGCCGCAATTCTCACAGACTAGGACCTGATCTGGCTTAACTCTACATTCGCGCTTATTAGCGATGATATTTGACCTCTGAAGATCTAAGTTGGCTTGGTATTCACTTCTACTCATGGTGTTGCCTCCTGATTAATGAATCTCAAGCTTATCACAGGAAATGATTTAATCAAGCATTAGACATTTTTAAATAACCTGCTAGAATTTGATTTTTAACTAGGAGAAAAAAGTTGTGGAAAAAGAAGATTGGATCGTGATAGTATTGGCATCAAGCGTCATTGTGACGTTCAGTTTATTGATTCAAAGTATTTAAAACCTGTGGAGGGTGTTATGAGTAAGCTAGAGAATGAAGTAAGAATCCTTGTTGAAGAGGTTTTGGAAAGCTGGATTCCTGAGAATATTGATTTTTATGATAATCACACCAAAGAGCTTATTGGCGAATGCTTAACTGAACTAGAAGATAGGATGAAGGCTTACACTGAATCATGCATTAGAGTTAAGTGCCAATCGCCAGAGCCAGTAAAAATAGATTCTGATTTTGATGAGCCTACAGATGTTATCTGGTCAGCACTTCATCATTTGCGAGAGAATGTATTGGGTGAAAGCGAATATGCAAATAAGTTATGGGACGATATTTGCTGTGCGATGGCAATAATAGGTGAGGGCAATGAGCCAGAGGATGATATATACGATAGCCGTGATGGTTGGCAATGTTTATATAAGATAGCACCAGCACGCCAATCATATTGTGTTGTTGATGTTGGTGATATTTTATGGCTCAAAGGTGAAGAGGTTAAAGTCACTAGTTTATCGCCACCTCACAAACCATCTAGCACTGGGAAGATTGGCTGCGTCTTGAGTGACGGCTCTGGGTCTTACGAGAAAAATTCGAGAGAATATTTTGCTAGTGTTTTTAGCTGCCACTTTGTATACTCGAATTTCAAATTACCTGTGGAGGGTTGAACAATGTTACACACGCCAATTAGAAGTCTAGAAACATTTAGAATTATCAAGGGTTGGTTTCCTGATAAAAAAATCATTGATGTAAGCTATAAAAATGATATTGGCGACTCAATATTTTTTGAAGATATTGAGTTGCAGGTGATGCTGCCGAATAGTGATATCGATGATCAAGACACTGAGGAATTTAGCGTGTTTTGTTTAAACTTTCCAGAGTCTAACTGGGGAACGCATCACCATCCCAGCTTACCTGAAGATCCTTTTCATATTGATTTTAAAAATCTCAGGCATGAGATCGAGAAAATCTATGTAAAAGAATATTTGTTTGGTAATGTTAATTTAAAAAAGGTTAATCCAATGCAAAATGAAATAATAGAAATCCTAGTTAATCGTGATGGCCTAACTGTAGATGATGCAATAGCTGCTATTGATGATGTTCAATCGCAAATCGATGATGTAATAGCTGATAGCAATACCAATATTTTAGTTAATGATGTTGATACTGAAAGGTTAGTTTTTGCCGCCAATATGGATTTGCTGGAGGAAATATCCGACATTATTAAAAATGAATTGGGTTTGGAACCGGATTACGCGGATCATTTTATAATGTAAAAAAAATCTCTTTTATGGCCTCATTTAGAGGCCTTTTTTTTATCTTGCGTTTGGCGGCTATGTTGCTATTATTAGCGCTCACTTAACGCCTGAGGAGGGCTACAGCATGAAAAGAGAAAATGGTTATATTATTTGGCAAGGCGCAAGCGTATTGGATGGTTCACCCATTGCACTAGTGGCTACAACAAAAACAGCAAACGAAAAAACAGGTAACGTCATTCAGACATGGATTATTAGAACTGATGTTGACCCTGTCACGGCTAGCAAGCGCAAATTGGATGGCGCTATTTGCGGCAATTGTCCTCAACGGCAAAACGTGGGCGGATCCTGTTATGTAAATTTAGGTCAAGCGCCCAATGCGGTTTATAGGGCATTGAAGCGAGGCAGTTATAAAACTGCTGATTGGCCAATTATCGCTAAGCACTGGCAGGGCAGGGTTTTACGCTTGGGGAGTTATGGCGACCCAGCAGCAGTGCCGTTTGATGTCTGGTCGCAGCTAGTAGGGTGCTGTAAGTCCCATTTGGGTTATACGCATCAGCACAATCATGCCAGCTTCGACAAGCGCATATTAAAATTTTGTATGCTATCAACTGAAAATGCGCGAACTACGCAACGCGCCCATTCAAGTGAGATCCGTACCTTTAGAATGAAGCTAGCTAGTGATCCGCTATTAAAAAACGAAGTGCTTTGTCCAAATGAAACTACGGGCATCCAGTGCGTAGACTGTGGCGCTTGTTATGGCGGCAGGCATGGCATGCCAAAGAAGATGAAGTCTATCGCGATTAACGCACATGGCTCACTGGCTAGCCGCTTTGCCAAACCAGTTAAAGCGCTCACTATTGACCTCGTAAACTTGTAGGCGCTACAATAGCGGCTCACTTAATGCCTGAGGAGGGCTAAACAATGAAACAAAAAAAATATTTTAAACCAATCCAAAAACGCGCCAGTGAGTTGGGCGTTTTTATCATCGCTATAGATTTTCAGGCGAAAATTTTGCTGGCTGACAATGGTAGGGATTTTGTGACGTGGCGCTACTGGACGGATAAGGAGGCCTCCTGCCACTTTGAACACGGCCATTATTTCGGCTACGCCTTTACTTCAAAGGATGACCAGTTAAGCGAGGCTCGCGAGGACTACCAACACCGAGTCAATCAGGAGGTGATGTCATGAAGTACATTAAAGCTATTGATTTGTGGACGCATGGGGATGCCGTACTGTCTGGCCAGATCAAACTACAACGCGGCCAGTGGGTCAGATGTGGCAGTCAGCTATCGCGCTTTGTTGGCGTTAAAAATAAGTGCCTCTGGGTGGCACACTGGCAAGGCTCAACCCAGCACACGCGCCAGCGCTTCAGGGATTTGTGCGAGGCCTTCTAGCCAGTCAAAACAACCTTACAAGGCTTCTCCGGAGGCCTTTTTTTATGCCTGCAGATAATCACTGGGTGCTCACCTGCGACTCACCTGTGACTCACCTGTGACTCACCTGTGACGTTTGGCGGCTCACTGGGTAGCCCAGTTACTGGCTGTTATTAGTTGTTACTGGCTGACCTACTGCAGTGGATTATGGATCAGGTAGGGATTAAGGTAGAGATATTCCCTCTCACATACACACCTCACGCCTGCAGTAAATTATTCCCTCACGCCTGCAGTAAATTATTTCCCCACACCTGCAGTATTTGCACCGATAAGGCAGCAAATAGGGCTTGACCGGGTACCCCTAACTGGCCCGCCTCTTTTATTCTAGAAT
>Ga0208643_1000210_pt1 | contig 39632 bp, 51 predicted proteins | sample VirMetDEL_Nov_12_FD_184516 | JGI IMG/M metagenome (GOLD analysis project Ga0208643, IMG submission 184516) | Aqueous microbial communities from the Delaware River and Bay under freshwater to marine salinity gradient to study organic matter... | ecosystem: Environmental > Aquatic > Marine >...
AGTTGACCCGTGTAAGTGTGGCGGGAAGATGGCCAAAGTTTTCCAACTGTCCGGTGTACGCTTTAAGGGGACCGGGTTCTACCGAAACGACAGCCAACCAAACAAACCGGCCAAGGAAGACTAATGGACGAATTCGAGCAGTTCGAGGGCGGTGTCGCCGTCCACCTACCCGACGGGTCAACCCGCAACATTGCCACACCAGACGGTTTCACCGACACCGCGTTTCGCGGGACGCTCGCAGCGTTCCACACAGCCTACCTACGCAACGGTGTGATCCCTTCTGTCGGGGATGTGCATGAGCTGTGGCCGAAGCTGCCGAAGAAAACAATAAGCGGCGTAATGAGTACGCTAGAATTTCGAGAGGCTATACAACACAGAGGAATCCAATGGGACGCCAAAGACGGCCTCTCCATGGAACAACAAACCGTACTCCTTAAACTATCCGACCCATTCGACAGACGCGGCCTCGCATCCAAACTCAAAGACCTTACCGTCCCCATGGCACGATTCCAAGCCTGGCTCAAACAACCCCTCTTCAACAACCTCTACAACCAACACACCAAAGCCAACTACGAAGAAGCCCTCCCAGCGATCCGACAAAGACTCATCGGAAACGCAGAAGCCGGAGACCAACGAGCCATCGAACTCGTATTCGCCATGACCGGAGAATGGAACCCCAACCAACAACACCTCGAAGACGCCCGCACTATTGTTTTGAAAGTAGTAGAGGCTATAATAAAACATGTCAAGGACGTGAAGACGCGAGAAGCAATCCTATCGGACGTTTCAATGTATGCTGGTACTCTGGCGAGTATGAACCAGCAAAAGACCTTGGAGTAATACATGGCAACCAACACCACCAAACTCGGGCTAATCAAGCCGGATCTTACCGACGTTGTTGACGTAGGCAACCTCAACGACAACGCAGACGATATTGACGCTGCTGTCGGGTTTACTCTTTGTACTTCGGCAACCCGCCCGGCTACGCCCTGGGCTGGGCAAACAATTTTTGAGACGGATACGACAAGTAGTTTTGTGTGGGATGGTTCCGCATGGCAATCTGCTGGCGGCGGTTCGGGTTCGATTACTGTTTCCGCTACAGCACCTGTGAGTCCTCCTCCAGCTAACGGGGATTTGTGGTGGGATTCTGATAACGGAAACATGTACATCTATTACGATGATGGAGATAGCCAGCAGTGGGTTGCGGCTAATGGTCCTCAAGTGTTTGTTGGTGCGGCGGCTCCTGCTGGGTATCAGGGTCAGATGTGGTTTGATTCGTCTACTGGCAAAATGTATGTTTTTTATGATGATGGGACTTCTTCGCAGTGGGTTTCTGCTATTGGTGGTTCTTTGGCGGGGAGTGTGTTGCAGGTTGTGTCTACAACTAAGACAGACACGTTTTCGACTACTAGCGGGACTTATGCCCAAGTGACTGACTTGGTTGTGAATATAACACCTAGCTCAACAAGCAGTAAATTTTTGGTTATGGCCTCAGTGCCTAACTCCAGCGCTGGTGGCAGTTCGGGACAGCAGGCGATGCTGGCTGTTTATCGAGATTCTACTAATTTAATTGTTCCTGATTCTCCAGGTAGTCGCGCCCCCGCTTATGGCACTTTTGTGCGATTCGGAGATGTGGAACTCGAACCAGGTAGCTTTACTATTTTAGATTCTCCAGCTACGACTTCCACGCTTTCTTATTCGGTTTATTTTAAGTCCGGTGGTAGCACCGCTTACATTAATAGAAGCTCGGCAGATACTAATTCAAGCTCTTACCCTAGAGGTGTTGCGACTATTACAGTTATGGAGGTTGCAGGCTAATGGATATTACACAAGTACTCACCCGCCGCTACGCAGGCGCAGAATGGACCCTCAACGGAGACAACTACACCGGACTCACCTGGCTATCTGACACACCCAAACCTAAGAAGGCAGAACTAGAAGCACTGTGGGATGACGTACAAGCAGAAATCGCTGACGAAGCACAAGCCAAGATCGATGCTAAAGCTTCTGCGGTGGCTAAGTTGCAGGCTTTGGGTTTGACGGTTGATGAGGTGCAGGTTGCTTTTGGGTTGGGGGCGTAATGACTGATATTGATTTTCCTGATAGTCCTACTGATGGGCAGTCTTTTGGTGCGTGGGCGTGGACGGCTGCCCGGTCTGTGTGGGATTGGAATGTTGTTGAGCTAATAAATATCCAGTACTTGGTTATTGCTGGCGGTGCTGGTGGTTCGTCAGGTGGTGGGGGTGCCGGTGGTTATCGTTCTAATGTTTCCGGTGAGTCGAGTGGTGGTGGCGCTTCCGCTGAGCCAGCCCTGAGTTTGCCTGTTGGCACTTACACGGTCACGATTGGCGCTGGTGGTGTTGGCGGCTCTGCAGATGTCGCTGGTGGGATTGTTGCCACGAGTGGTTCTTCGAGTCAATGTTCGGTGACTTCCATTGGTGGTGGTATCGGCTCAAGGGCTGGGGGTGGACCTTTCGCTGGGGTAGGTGGTTCTGGTGGTGGCGCTGCGGCTTCAACGAGTAACGAAAGCGGTGCGGCTGGTACAAGCGGTCAAGGTTACGCTGGTGGTGCGGCAAATGTTAACGGTGCGCCTTATTCGACTGGTGGTGGTGGTGGTGCTGGCGCTGTTGGTGAAACGCCAGTCACGGCTAAAGGCGGTAACGGTGGCGCTGGTGTCACTTCGTCCATTACGGGTTCGGCTGTAGGTCGCGCTGGCGGTGGTGGCGGTGGTGGTTATGTCAGCCCCGCTGTTGGTGGTACGGCTAGTGACGGTGGTGGGGGTGGTGGCACGGGGAATGGTACCGCTGGAACTGTTAACACTGGCGGTGGTGGCGGTGGTGGGCGTAGCGGTAATACAGGCGGTGCTGGCGGTTCCGGTGTTGTCATACTCAAATATCCAGTCGCACGCAGCATTACGGCTGGTGTTGGTCTAACATCATCAACCACTACATCGGGTGACTTCAAAATAACCACGTTCACTGCTGGTACAGACACCATAACTTTCGCATAGGAGACATAACATGCCATTAGATTTTCCTGCTGCCCCCACTGATGGGGATATTTATAACCGGTATAAGTGGAATTCTACTGATACGGTATGGAATTTGAATTTGCCTGAGTATGTTCCGGTTTATTCTTTTGAGTATTTGGTTGTTGCTGGCGGTGGCGGGGGCTTGGGGTTTAGCCGTACTGACCGTGGTGCGGGTGGCGGCGGTGCAGGTGGCTACCGTTCAAGTGTCACTGGCGAGTCGTCTGGTGGTGGCGCTTCGGCTGAAACCGCATTGAGTTTATCGGCTGGTACTTATACGGTTACGGTTGGTGCTGGTGGTGCGGGCACTAGCGGTACTGGAGCTTCGGGGGTCAACGGCGCTGACAGTGTTTTTGGTTCTGTAACCTCTTTGGGTGGCGGTGCCTCAGAGTATCCGGACGGGCTGTCAGGTGGGTCAGGTGGTGGTGCAAACCACGCAGGCTCGGGCGGGGCAGGAACTTCGGGGCAGGGTTACGGTGCCGGTGACGGTTACGCCTCAGTTCCCTACAACGGGACGGGTGGTGGTGGTGCGGGTGCCGCATCAGCTAACGCAACATCCTCAACGGCAACGGATGGTGGTGTTGGCGTTCAATCTTCTATCACGGGCTCGGCAACGTATCGCGCTGGTGGCGGTGGCGGTTACGGCGGTTCGGGTGTTGCGTATGGTGGGCTTGGCGGTGGCGCGGATTCGTCTGCTTCTGCGGCCAACGACGGAACGGTAAACACGGGCGGCGGTGGCGGGGCTTCTGGCGGCTCGGCTGGTGGTGCTGGCGGTTCAGGTGTTGTCATCCTCAAATACCCTGCAGCAGCATCTCTCGACATTGGTGCAGGCTTAACCTCATCCACAACAACTTCCGGCGCATACAAAATAACCACATTCACCGCCGGTACCGATACAATTACAGTGATTTAGGAGAAACACAATGGCACACTACGCCTTCATTAACAGCAACAACATAGTCACCCAGGTAATTGTCGGACGCGACGAAGACGAAATCGTTGACGGTATTACCGACTGGGAAACCTACTACGGTGAAAAAGTAGGCGAACGTTGCCTACGCACCTCATACAACACAGCAGGCAACCAACACACCAGTGGTGGAACACCCTACCGTGGAAACTATGCAGGTATCGGCTTCAAATACGACGAAGAAAACGATGTATTCGTAGCCCCACAACCATTCCCCTCATGGACCCTCAACGACTCCTACCTATGGGAAGCACCTGTCGCCTACCCAGAAGACGGTGAACAATACGTTTGGAACGAAAACCGTAAAGAGTGGGAAGCAGTTGTAATCGATGAAACTCTCTAACCCAGCCCCAAACCGCTTCATCACCTCACCCTACGGGCCAAGACGACACCCCATCACAGGACAACTCGCCAAAATGCACCACGGTGTCGACTTCGGTGGAACCTTTGATGTACTAGCCGCGGGCGACGGAATCGTTCACCACATCGGTTGGTCACCCCGAGGTGGCGGTCACGTTGTCATCATCAAACACGCACCCACCGTATACACCGTGTACTACCACGGCAAAGAACGCACCCTATACAACAAAAATGACCGTATTCGCCAAGGCGACAAAATATATCTATCTGGAGACACAGGTGCCTCCAACGGAAACCACTTACATTTCGAGCTAAGAAAATCACCAAAATGGGGCGACACTCAAGATCCCATGGCTTTTATCGGGCGTGAAGTAAGTGTCACACCTAAACCTGGGCCATTAAAAGTTGATGGTCGTATGGGTAAAAACACGTGGGCTGTGTGGCAGGAAGCGTTGAAACGTGACTGGGGTTACGAAGGCATTGTTGACGGTAAACCCGGTAAATTAACTTATCTTGCTATTCAACGATCTGTAAACGCAGCGTTGGATGGTATTATTGGTCCTCAGACGCGGAAACGTGTACAGAAGCGTTTGAAGGATAACAACTTTTATCTTGGCCCGTTGGACGGTGTTTGGGGTAAAGGAACATACACGGCTCTGCAAAGAGCTTTGAATCAGAACAATTACTAGGAGTTATTATGGTTGATTATTTAAAGTATTCGTTAGAACGTGCAGTGAAGACCATTGCTCAGACCGCTGTGTCGGTTCTTTTGGCTTCCGAGGTGGCTGGTCTTATTGAGGTTTCGTGGCTTGATTTGGCTTCAGTGTCTGGTCTTGCTGGTGTTATTTCTTTGTTGACTTCGATTGCTAACTATAAGAAAGCTGCGGACGGTAAATAACTCGTCTAATGAAAAAGCCCCCATTTAGGGGGCTTTTTCTATTGGCAGCTATCGCAAAGTAATGCTTCTGCTGGATCCATCGGACACGCATAGCCGTCGATTACATCAATTTCGCTCATATTTTTCCTTTTATACGCTAAGCTATCCCTGACGAAAAGGACGCTTTCATGAAGATACTTTTATTAGACCTTGAAACATCACCAAACATGGCTTATGTGTGGGGTCTATGGAATCAAAACATTTCTATAGGTCAAATGATTAGTTCCACTGAAGTTATCTGTTTTGGTGCTCGTTGGTACGGGCAACGTAAAGTACACTTTAGCTCAGTTCACCATGATGGCAAAACTGACATGCTTAAAGCTATACATGAGCTTTTAGATGAGGCTGATGCGGTGGTTGGTTGGAACAGTGCGGGCTTTGATGTGAAGCATTTGTACCGTGAATTTATTGAAAATGACATGCTTCCGCCGTCTCCGCATAAGGAGATTGATTTGATGCGTGTCGCTAAGCAGCGGTTTCGTTTTCCTTCTAACAAGTTGGATTATGTTGCCCAAAAGTTGGGTATGGGTGCGAAGGTTAAGCACAGCGGGTTTGAGCTGTGGATTAAATGTCTTGCGGGTGAGGATAAAGCTTGGCGTGAGATGAAGAAATACCAGATTCAGGATGTGAACCTTCTTGTCGGCTTGTACGAAAAGTTTTTGCCTTGGGTTAAGAATCACCCAAACCGGGCCATTATTGATGGTAAACCTGAGGGGTGTGTCGCTTGCGGTTCTGAGCATTTACAGTCGAGGGGTACAGAGACGACAGGTTCGGGTATGTTCCGTAGGTTCCAGTGTCAAGATTGTGGCAAATGGCAGCGTGGTTCTAAAAGTGAGGCTACTAGTACAATGAGAGCTATTTAGGAGATAACTATGGCTATGTTGTCGGAGAATGAGTCTGGATCTTTTGGGGCTGACGAGAACCCGAAACCTCCTGCCCAAGCTGTGGAGGATTTTCATACAAATAGTGATGTGGATGCTCGTGCTGAAGCGCAGCATCACACTTTGGGTCCTAACCCTAACCAGGCTTCTCCCGGCGATCATACGCATGATGGTGGTGACTCTGCTTTTATTCTTGAAGGGGAGGTTATTAGTGGTTCTAGGGCTTCGGATGCGTGGCGTTTGTCGGTTAATGCTATTCTTGTTCGTCTTGGGGCCACGGATAACTCTACGGCCTGATGCCCGCTAAACAACGACAGCCTTCAGCGGCGGAGCTTTTGCAGCTTGCCGTTGCTGAGCTTGACCAGAGTATTCATCAGCCGAATATCCTTAATTATGGGGAGAAGGATTATCCGGAGCAGTTGCGGTTTCATAAATCTAATCAAAGAGGGCGTTTTATTTCTGGAGGTAACCGTGGAGGAAAAACCGACGCTGAAGTCGTTGAGTCTGTATGGTGGGCTACAAATAGCCATCCATTTCTTAAACGCCCACCTTCATGGGGGTCTGGACCTATCCAGCTTAGGTTTGTTGTTGTAGACGTTGCTAAGGGTATTGAGCAGATTATTTTGCCTAAAATGAAGAGGTGGATACCACGCTCATATCTGAAGGATGGTGATTGGTCTAAGAGTTGGGATGCAACCAACTACATTCTGACGTTCGATAACGGGTCAACGATTGATTTTGTTACCTGGGGTATGGACATGATGAAATTGGGTGGGGTTCCTCGTCACGGGATTTTCTTTGATGAGGAGCCTCCTCAGAACATTTTTAATGAGTCGATGATGCGTCTGATTGACTACAACGGTTTTTGGGTGATTGCGGCTACCCCAACTAAGGGTATGGGTTGGACGTTTGATTTGTTGTGGGAGCCTGCTCAGGAGGGCAAGGTTGATTGGATTGACACGTTTACCCTGTCGGCTGAGCAAAACCCGTACATTCAGGCGGATTCGGCTGACATGGATTTTTATATGGTGGGCATGAATAAGGAAGAGAGGGATATTCGTGAAAAAGGTAGCTTTGTTGCTCGCAGTGGTTTGGTGTTTCCTGATTTTAATCAAAATCTTGAACAGTATCTTGTAGATTTTGGTCCGGGGGACATCCCGAAAGGTTGGGCTATTTATGCATCTGTCGATCATGGGTTGAATAACCCTACGGCGTGGTTGTGGCATGCAGTGTCACCTAGTGGGGATATTGTGACTTTTGCGGAGCATTACCAGTCAAACATGATTGTGTCGGAGCATGCGCAGCTTGTGAAGCAACGGGAGTTGTCCTGGGGCCGTAAACCTGACTCTATAGAGCGTATGGGCGACCCTGCGATGCGACAACGGTCTGGGATAACCGGAACATCCATTATTCAGGAATATGCCCTCCACGGGGTGTACGTGAACGTTGAGGGCATACCCCACGATGTGATGGTTGGTATTGAAAAAATGCAAGCCTATTTCAGATTGCGTGACGACACCCGTTGGGGCAAAAATCGGCCTAAGTGGGTTATTTCTCGTAACTGCGCCAACTTTATTCGTGAGATGAAGAAACTACGTTGGGGTTCTTACAGTTCCGACAAGATGGCATATGAGATGAATAAGCAAGAAGTTGTCCACAAAAAAGACGACCACGCTTTCGACAGTGCCCGCTATTTTGCTACAACTCGACCAGATTTGAAACCTTTTGTTGAGGCAAAAGGTGACGAAGACCCTCCGACTACGCTAAGATACGAGGACTTGCTTTTAAAAATGCGAGAAGACCCCAACGTCGAATTCGCAGAAGACAAAGCAGACAGTAACGGAACTACCGTTATTGCAGGATATGGAGATTACTACTAATGAGCAGATTCTTCCTGACCGACGCCCCCGCACTACAGCCAGGCGTCTGCTGGATCACTAAAACAGGTAAAGGACCATTCGTAGACACAGGAATTGACCTGTCTAAGAATGTTGTAGACCGTGGACGCATGTATCTGTCGGTAGACGTAATTAGAGAAATGGCTCAGTTGGCTGGGCTATTTGACGAAAAGACACCCGTTTCTGTTGAACTACACGAAAAAGAAATATACGACAGAGGCTACAACGACGCAATTAAGGAGATTAACTCGGATGCTATCAACCATTTTGTTAGCCACGTTAGTAGGAACACTGTTGGCGCTGCTGGTGTTGCAGCACTGGTGGAACCAGCAAGCACTCACACAGCTGCTGGAGCAGCAATCGCAGGTGTTGAAGACGCAACAGCAGGAACACCAGAAGTCGATAAAGACATTGACGGAGTTGAACGCAAAAGCGCAAGCACTGGTGGCGTCAAGCGACCCGCTAGTGTATCAACAAATTCAAGCGATGAATCAAACTTTAGATTATAGTGGTTACCAGGACTATGACCCTTCCGACGAGGCTGAATCTGAGAGAATTGCCACTAGGAACCCCAACCTTGCAGCAGGAGACGATTTAGATGGCCGAGATGCCCGACAGTTATTCGCAGAACTCACCGGGGTTGACCCAGAATTCTACGGTAATTAAATTACCTGAAGACGGGTTAAACATTGAGAAATATCGTGAAAGCGAGGAAGCACGCAAGCTAGTTGCTTGGGTACAGTCTGAATGGACCAAAGCTAAAACTGCTCGTAGTCAAAAGCAGTTGCAGTGGTTCCATAACATGTCAATGTTTTACGGGCATCACTGGGTTGAGCAGACTCGTGGTAACTTCCCTGAAGATTATCGAGACAAACTGTTTACGCCCCGTAAACCGTATTATCACCAACGCAAAACCATTAACCGTATTCGGTCTTATGTGCGGTGGGAAATGTCGAAAATGCTTTCGTCGTTCCCCACCGCTCAGGCCATCCCCGCTTCCAGTGAGGACCAGGACCAACGAGCTGCTTTTGCTGCGGAACAAGCATGGACTTCAATTAGTGATGCTAAAAAGTTGCGTCAGCATCTGTCGCGTACTACCTGGTGGACGATTGTTACCGGCAACGGGTTTCTTAAAACCCATTGGGATGATACTTGTGTTGATAAAGTCTCTGGACAAAAAGGTGACATCAAATATGGTCACGTGACACCTTTTCACCTTTTCGTTCCCGACATCCGCGAACAGGACATTGAAGATCAGCCGTTTGTTATTAACGCTTACACGAAACCTGTCGCATGGGCGCAGTATTACTTTGCTAAAGAACTTGGTGATATTGAGTTGACTCCCAGTGTTTCAAGCGCCAACCAGATTCTTGACGAAGCTTACCTAAACTTGGGGCACAGTAAAGCGCCGGACAGCGTTATTGTGTACGAAACTTGGGTTAAACCAGGTGCTACCAAAATGATGCCGCAGGGTGGTGTCATTATTAGCATTGATGACATTCTTATCAACGTGTACCGTGACGGATTCCCTTACGGTCACGGAATGTACCCCTTCACCAAGTTTGAGCACATCCCCACCGCCACGTTCTACGCGGATAGCCCCATTGTGGACCTGTCGCAACTGCAAAAAGAATACAACGGGTTGCGTTCAGAGATTGCTGAAGCTGGTCGCCGTATGGCTAAACCTCAACTGATTGCCCCAATGGGTTCTATTGTTCCATCTAAGCTGACGAACGAACCCGGTTTGGTCATCCAGTACAAGCCAGGTATGGCACCGCCTCAACCGTTGCCCTTGTCGCCACTGCCCCAGTATTACTTGGACCAGCAGGACCGTGTGTTGAATGACTGGATTGATATTTCTGGGGAACGTGAAGTGTCTCGCGGATCCACGCCTCCTGGAGTTACTTCGGGTACAGCTATCTCGTATTTGCAGGAAGCATCCAACCAATACTTGACTCCTCAGTTCCAAAGCATTGAGGCTGGTGTGGAAAAGATTGCTACACAAACTATCGAATTGTTTGTGCAGTATGTTGACTTGCCCCGCAAGATTCGTACTATTGGTGCCGATGGTGCTTTCGACACAATGCTTTTGAAGGGTGCCGATGTTGCTTCGGGTACTGACATTCGCATCGAACCTGGTTCGTCTTACGCAAAATCTAAGGCCGCTCAGGAAGCCCGTGTAATGGACATGTTCTCTGTCGGTATCATTGACCAGCCAGCTGCGGCTCGTATGCTGGAAATTGGTGGCGTGCAAAAGATTATGGACACTTTGAATGTTGCGGAACGTAAAGCTCAGCGTGAAAACATTAAGATGAAGATGCTGACTGTAGAAGATATTGACACGGCTCGTATGGAAGCAATGGATCAGATTATGACCCAGCTACCTCCGGAGGCTATGCAGAACGAGCAGATTATGCAGGAAATTCAGAACATGCCAGCTCCGCTCATTGTCTCTGTCGATGATTTTGACGTTCACGAAGTACATGTGGAAACTCACAACAAGTTCCGCATGTCACAAGAATACGAAATTCTCCCTGATGAAATTAAAGCTCAGTTTGAAGAACACGTTGCTGCCCACGAACAAGCTATTCAACAAAAACAGTTACAACAGTTCTTACAAATGATCCCCGGTGACGGCACAGAAGCTGGTGGTCCTCCTATGGGCGGGGACAGCATGGAGGTGCCTATCGGTGGTCCTGAAATGGGCCCAGGTGCTATGATGGCTCCTAATGGGGCTGTACCCGACATGGCCCCTGATCAAGGAGCATAACCATGGCAGATTTCGATGTAGTGGCGGATTCCACTCCTCAGATGGAGTACCGCCCGACAAGGAACTATGGACGTAAAACTATCGCTCAGCTGAAGGCGGAAATTCAAGCTATCGATGCTACTACATACACAGACGCTGAGGTCCTGAAAATGACCTACAACGATTTGACGTATGCAATTCACGCACTTTCCTAATAAGTGTGTGATTTACAACTAAATACAGTAAACTAAAATCCAAATGCTAGGGCCTCATTGGGAGGTACGGCGAATAAGGAGAACACGATGGACGAAACTACAGGTACAGAGATTGGCACAGAACCGGAAGTGTCGGAATCTTCAGGGCCGGTAGAGGTAACAACTGAGCAGCAACCAACCGAGGAATCGGGGGGGAATCCTGCTTGGGATTCATTGCGTTCAAAACTCGACCCTGTTAGCTTTCATAGTATTCAGGAAGACCTTAAGAACTTCGACAAAAATGCGGAATCCCGTATTTCTTCGTTGAACCAGCAACTCAAAGAGTACAACGAGTTGGGCTCACCGGAGCAGTTGCAGAATTATGCAACTATTGCTCAAAGGCTCGATACGGAACCTGAAATTATCTATAATGCTTTAGGTGAATTCCTGAAGCAGAATGGTCGGATGCCGGAAACTGAAGCAGAACTTCAGGATGCGGTAGACGAAGAGGAAGCTTTCGGGACTGAGGAAGCACCCGTTGATCCACGTCTTGCACAGCTTGAGCAACAGCAACAGCAAATGCAGGAGTTTCTTGCCCAGCAAGAACAGGTACGTGTTCAGCAGGAAGCTGACTCAGCTCTTGAACAGGAAATTGGCGAACTCAAGAAAGCACATCCAGACTTTACCGAGGATGATGTGCGGGAAGTTTTGATGCGGGCGGCGTTTCAACTTCAGAGCAGCGGCAAGGCAGGAAAACTGTCTGATGTTGCTCAAGAGTATGTCGACAAAACAGTAAACCGTATCCGCGCAGTACCGCGCCCAGGAGATTCCGCCCCAAGATTGCTTCCCACTTCGGGAGGCGTTCCCGCCGGACAGCAGGCAACACCCCTTGGAAAGATGTCGAGAAACGATGTGCAAAGTCTCATCGCCTCGTCACTTGAACAAGGTCGGTAGTTTAAAGGCTTAATCTCCTTTCAATAACGAAAGGAAACACAATGGCTGCAACACTCGCAACTATTGATTCATATCTCAAGGAGGTGTACCAGGGACGCATCCGCGAGCAGCTTAACGACGAAATCGTTGCGCTGAAGCGTATTACTCGCAGTGGCTCTGGTGTCACCAACGAAGTTGGCGGAAAGTACGTCACCTTCCCAATTCACACCCGCCGTAACAGTGGTATCGGTTCTCGTTTCGAGTCCGAAGCACTGCCTACGCCTGGTCAGCAGGGTCACGCCGCTGCCCGTGTGGGTCTGAAGTACGCATACGGTGGAGTTCAGCTCACCGGACAGGCAATCAGCCTTTCTGATTCCGACGCTAAGGCTTTTGCCAAGGCTTTGGACAACGAGGTTGAGGGTCTGAAGAACGACCTCAAGAAAGACATGAACCGTCAGGTGTACGGCTCGGGTAACGGTGCCATTGGTGTCGCTACTGGTGCTAACACTGGTGCTGTCGTTCCTGTCGCAGATGCACGTCTGTTCCAGGTTGGTATGGTCGTTGACACTCAGACGGGTACCACTGTTGACAACACCGGACTGGTTGTTGCTTCGGTGAGCCTCGCTACTGGCGCAAACACCGTTACGTTCACGACCACCCCAGGTACCGCACTTGCCTCTGCTGACATCATTGTCCGCAAGGGTTCTGGTGTTGCTGCTGCTGGTAACCGTGAACTCACTGGTCTCGCTGCAATTATCAGCGCTTCTGGCACCCTTTACAACATCGATCCTTCGGCGGAGCCTGAGTGGAAAGCTAACGTTGATTCCAACGGTGGCACCAACCGCGCACTGTCGGAAGCTTTGATGATTCAGATGACTGATGACATCCGCACCAAGGGTGGCTCCACGTCTCTGATTCTTCAGAGTCTCGGTGTTCGTCGTGCGTACTTCAACCTGTTGTCGCAGTTGCGTCAGACCGTTAACACCCAGGAATTTACTGGTGGTTTCTCTGGTCTTGCGTTCACCACTGACCGTGGCGAAATCCCTGTGGTTGCAGATGTTGACGCACCGCTGAACAAGCAGTGGTACATCAACGAAGACGCTCTCACGTATTACCGTGACGAGGACTGGCACTTCATTGACCGTGATGGGTCGATGTGGAAGCAGGTTCGTGACTCCAACGGTGACTACGACGCATACTACGCTCGCATGGTTGAATACCACGAGCTTGGTACTGACCGTCGTAACACTCACGGTTTGGTGTCTGACATCACCGAGGCCTAAACAGTCTCGCCATAATAATGGCCCGGCCCCTATAATGGGGTCGGGCCATTATTTTTTTGGAGAAAATTATGCAATTTGAAGAAGAGTTTTATCAAAACGCTTTGGACGCGGAGGCTGGTCGTTCTCTTGCGGATTACAAGCACGAGTTTTTTCGCCGCAACATAAACGGTTACGAGGTTGTCCGGTTTAGTACAGACACGAATGGTGCAAATGATCCTGGTGAGTTGGGTTGGGATACCGAGTTTGAAACTTTGTCAATTGTTTTGGATGATGCTGTTACGTTGCAAGTGGGCCAAGAGCATTTAATTCGTGTAAAGAACGCTTCTGGGTCTGTCGCTATTCCTAAGGGTCGGGCTGTAATATTTGCGGGCGCTACGGGGGACACTGTTACTGTTTCTCCTGCGGTGTCGGATGGTTCTGTAAACCACGAGTATTTGATTGGTATTACGGCAGAAGAAATCCCCTCTGACGGGTTTGGTTTTACAACCCAGTATGGTTTTGTGAGTCAGATTAAGACTAATTATGCTGGCTGGGCTTTGGGTACTTTGTTGTATGTGGACCCTGCAAATCCTGGTCAATTAACTCATGTGGAGCCGACAGCTCCTGCGTGGCGTAAACCGATTGCGGCTGTGACTCGTTTGCAGGCTAATTCTGGGCGCATTTTGGTGCGTACTGCTACTGGTGAAACTTTAAACGAGTTACATAACATTGATATAACGACACCTCTTGCGGGTCAGGTTTTGAAATATAACGCTGTGTCTGGGGTGTGGGAGAATGGTTCTGCGGCTGTTGAGGGTCCTGTGACATGGGGACAACTAGCGGGCGTATAAGCTAAACTAACAAATATGGAAACTTTTCTAGGACAATCAGCAAACGTATTCAACTCCGACCTTGGCGAGTTCGTCAATGACGATCATGTGCATTTCGCACAAGTTTTGCAGGATTTGAAACCAACTTATTCGTTGGTTTATATCCCGCAAAAAGATAGAACTACTCCTGAGGAGAAACAAAAACCTTGGGCTATTTTGGATAAGCCGGATAACATGCCCGAGTATATTGTGCGTTATATGTCGGAAGCTGACATGAAAGAACCCCACAAAGTCCTGGCATGGCTTTTCGATGGCGATGTTGTACGTCACGGTGCAGATAACGTTTTGAAACGTATTGAGGCTGAAGAAAATGCTAAAAAACTATTAGACTATAAGAGACAAGAGGACGATTTAGAGGATAGACTCGACCATATAGAATTTCTTGCGAGCGGGGGACGGAACAAGCTCCACACGGTTACCCACAACGGGAGAAAGTTTGAGCGATGAGTTATAGTTCCCCCACTAAAACTGTAGGTGACGTATACAACGTTGTTAAACGTATTTTCGGTGACGAATCTGGCGTCCAATTAACTAACGCTGATATTGTGCGTTGGATTAACGAAGCACAAGTTGACATTTCTAAACAAAACCAAGTTTTGCAGACGACAGCTACGGTGGCTGTTACTTCCGGTACCGCAACTTACGCCCTGACTTCTGTTACCCCCAAAATCGATTCTATTGCTTCTCTTCTGCTCGATGGTCGCCGGGTAGGAAATATCCCCATTTCGCAAGCTGAAGAAAGCATCTCACTTGCAGATCCTTTAGGTACCGAGACAGGCTCCCCACAGTTCTGGTATGCGTGGGGTGGGGACATCACATTCTGGCCTGTACCCAACAAAGACTACACAATGCTCATCCGTTACATTGCGCAACCAGCAGATGTCACCGCTACCACCACAGATGTTCTGTCGTTGCCTGACGAAACCTTCACAGACATTGTGAACTTTGTGCTAATGAAAGCCTACGAAATGGACGAAAACCCTCAAATGATGGCTGTGAAACAAGCCGAATACAGCGCCAGTGTTGCAGAACGAGGCGAAACAGAACGACTTGCTGCCACCATGACATACGAAACAAACATCACATTCGAGCTTAACTAGGAGCCACTATGCCAGGTGAGCCGATACAGGTAGGCCCATTCGTTGGAGGGCTCAACACATTCAGTGACCCAACCGCCATCGCAGACAACGAACTAACAGTATGCGAAAACTTTGAACTAGACCTTGACGGGTCCCTAAAATCACGCCCACCCATCGAAGATTTAGGCATCGATTTTCCACTTGGGACCACAGGGGACATGGAGTTCTTGGGGATTTTTCAGGTGTCCGAAACTGTGTCGTATTTGTTAGCCAGCGACAATGATTCTAAAACATATTATTTTAATGGTACTGCTTGGGTTTTGATTACAAATACTATTGCGGCTGCCGGATTTGTACAATTTGATGATAAGGCTTGGTTGACCGCCCATGTTGGTTCGGCTAACCCTGGCGGGTATTGGACGCCTTCTGGTGGTTTTGTTGCCGACAGTAACATGCCGGAGGGCGATGTTATTGTGTCGTTTAAAGGTAGGTTGTGGGTTGCCGAGGGTAAAGACAGCACAAACCAGGGTACAAGACTGTACCGTTCCCGCACTGTAGCTGACCCTACGCTGTGGCAAGTAACTAACGACTTTGTTGATATTGGTACTGGTGACGGTCAAAACATTGTGCAACTTGTCGTGTACTTCAACTCTTTGCTTATTTTTCGTACAAATTCTGTGTACGGGCTGCAATACACATCAGATCCGGCAGCAGCCACCGTGTCACTGATTCTTCCGACAGTTGGTTTGAACTCGCGGTACGCGATTACCCAGTTCGAGTCCTACATTTATTTTATGTATGACGAGAAAGCTTACGAGTTTACTAACAGTAGGGCAGCTCAGATCAACGTTAAAACACCTTTTGAGGCTACGACTACGACAGGTGTTCACAACAATTATTCTGTGTCTGAGTTTAATAAGCGCATCATTTTTACGTATTTTGACCAAATGTTTGTGTACAGTTTGCAGACTCGTTCGTGGACTAAATGGAACTCAACCACTTATGGAACTTTGTGCAAGATGGCTTACCGCAACAATACGGAAGATAAATCCATTGTTTTGACCCACTCCAACATTGCTGTACCTTTGGGCGGTACCCGTGTGGCACCGTTGCTTCAGATTACTGACGAATACACGGATGTGGCGGAGACCATGGTGTGTAACATTCAGACAAAGAACTTTAACTACCAGGCTAGTGGTATTTACAAACGCCTGTTTTGGTGGGGTTTGGATGCCCGGTTTAAGGGTACTGTCGTAGGAACTGCGGTGCCGATTACTCAAACGTTTACTGTGTCGTGGCAGACACTTCTTGACACAAGTACGTGGGCCACAATGCTTGGGTTTACGTGGCAGAGTCCCACGGCAGGCAGTGGTGAAGTAGAAACCTCGGTTACGGAAACAGCTCTCACGTTCCGTCGCATCTTTGTTAAATTCTTGAAGAGCCTCCGGTTCCGACAGATTTATTACAAAGTGTCGTTTACTACTACCGGAGTTCAAGCTGATTCACCTGTTAGACTATTCTCATTAACAACTTACGTTAATGCTAAGCAAACAGTGTCTAAGGAAATTACGTAATGCGTAATATGCGATCTCAGTTTAGTTCCGCCCCTAAAGCTGGTGGTGGTTTTAATCCGTATGCCGCGGGTAAGAAGCATTATGGGAGTGGACGTCCTATGCCCACTGTTGGTAGAGTATCTGATAGGGCGGGTTACAAGGAACGCGATGTTAAAGCTGCTGCTAGGCGGGATGCTTTAATGAGGAGAATTTAACCATGTATAGAGACCAGTCGAGTATGGGTAACCGTCTTGCTCCGCAGAAGGATGCTAAGTTGGCTGACGAAGAAATGAAGCGTAAGGCTCGTGAGCGGGCTATGATGAACCGTTTGTCCGGCAAGCCTGGTATGGCGTCTTCTTAGGAGTTATTATGCCTGGTCCTATGAGAAAAAATCCGCGTCCTACGCCTATTCCGGCTAAGATCGGTGGCGACATTCCTTCTCCACGACAGAAGGGGGACGGGAATGTTCGTAGACCTTCTAGTGCTGGTGGTGACCGCGATGCGATGATGCGTGCTTACATGGTTGCTATGCAAAATGCTGTTCCCCAGGAGCCTACTTTTAGTGACATTCCTAATATGACGCCGGAACAAATTGCTCCCTATAATAAGCCTGCTATGGATATTAATGATGCGTTTTTTGGTCCTGACCGTAAACGTCTTGATATTGTGGAGATGCTTTCTAATTTGTTTGGGGGCAAATAATGGCTACAGTGATGAATCCTCGTCAAGCTGATGAAACTTACGCTAGGAGAGTAGCCTCCGGGTCAAAAATATCTAACCCCCGTCAAGCTGAATTAGCTCAGACTTATACAAATAGGGGAATTGGAAGCGTTCAGCAAGGAAGTTTTGTAAGAAACCCAGGCTACGAACTTAAAAAGCCTACGCCCCCTCCTAGCGGAGGAAACGGAGGAAACACTGGAAACACTGGAAACACTGGAAACACCACAGCCCCCACACGGCAAAGAGCAGCTGTCGGACCCTGGCAAGACGCAGCCTATAACGCACAAATTGCGTCCATCGAACGAGCACTCCAAGACTACGAAACAGGTGCCACAACACGTGGAGAACGCTACGGAATCGACTACGGCACCGGCCTACAAAAACTAGGGTACCGCCCACAAGAAGGCTTCAACGCTATCGACATACAATCAATCTTTGAGCCCGCCGCCGCAGCTAAAGCAGCGCCCATGGCACTGTCGTCAGGAGAAGCCCCAGCAGGCGTTGGAATACGAGGACAATTCGACATTGAAGGACAGTACGACCCTTACAGTGCCGCAGCTCAAGGTACCCGTTCCCGTCGTGACGATTTTGCGGCCCGTGGAACATTGCGTTCTTCAGACTTCGCTAAAAACTTCGGTGAGTTTCAGCAACGACTTAACGAGCAACTTCAGGCGATGGAAACTGGTCGCGGGAGGTTTGCGGAAGACTTAGCTACCGATGTTGCCCAGCAGAGAGCTTCCGCTAATGAACGTAGGCAGTCGGCTCAACGGGACGCTCAGAACCGAGCTATTATGCGTGCTATTCAAGAATCGGGGTTCTAAATGAGTGATCCTAACAACACTGTTAAAGTAACTAAAGACGACAAAAAAGACGATGGTTTTTGGAAAGCTCCCGGCAGTGACCTTCTTGCTATTGATAAATGGCTTACCGACAGGGGCCTAAAAAGTACTTCTAGAGCAGGTTTTGCTAAAGGTATTTCTAGTCTTTTTGCTGGCGAACCAGCTCCTACCAGACCAGAGTCTGATTATCGTGCCTGGTCTCTTCCTTGGCTAGCCACCGAAGGTGCTAATAGGCTTTTTACTTCCAGTCCGCGAGCATTACTTAATACAGCTGAGGACTTGGGCAGATTTGCCACGGGTGCTGACAGACTGCCCGAGCCATCTAAAAGACTCAGTTCTTACTTAATGCCTTTGCCCGCTTCAATCTCAGACACGAATAATTCTTTTGATCAATTTGATGATCAAAAAGATCGTAGGGGGATGGCAGATTTGCGTGGTCGGGCTGCTAATCAAGGTACGGGGTCTGTAACTCCATTAGCTGACCCAGCTGAAGAAACCCAGACACCTGTCGACTACCTAACAGAATATGCTTTGCAAGGCCCGGACTATGGCGCTTACCGAGATGCTATCACCGGCCAAGCTACGGACCTTAACGCTCAAATTCAGGCTATGTACAAACAGCTTGCGGCTAGTGCGGGCCAAAACGCTGAGCAAATTCAAGGAACTTACGACACCGCAATTCAAGGCATCGGCACCGGATACGACACAGCCGCTCAAAATGTCAACGATGCTTACCTGTCGGGCCAACAGCAAGCCGCAGATCAAATGGCTCGTCTCGGTATTGAAGCAGCAGCTCCCGCTATTTTGCCCACGCAGGCTTTGGCACAGGGCCAAGCTATTTCAAACCTTGAGCAAGGACGTGGTTCTGGTCTTGCCGCAGCTAACCGTTACGGCGCTACAGCTGGTGGTTTTGGTCAGCAGATGGCTCAGGTTGCACAACAGCAGGGCGTAGAACAAAACGCTTCCCTATTGAACTCTCTGCAGAATAGGTTGTCGGATTCATTCCTACGACAGGCCGAAGGAGACTACCAAGCACAGCTGGCAGCTCCTGGTTACGCCCAAGATATGTACTCGGCTAGTCAACTCGGTCAGCCAGACCCCAGACAGCAGCAAGCTCTTGCCGAATTTTATGCCGATCAACAACAACGAGCTATTGAAAACGATCTTTCAATTAGCCAGCAAAATCAGTCGCTTTATCAAAGTCTGTTGGACGCTTACGCTCCTGCTGCTGGCCCTATTGATGCGGAAACACAAGCCATTATTGACGCAGAATTTGCTAGACTAGCTCCTATAGTTATAGGTCAGCTAGAACAGTAAGGAGCTATTGTGGCGGAAAAACCACCTGCTTCTTTCAGCGACTATATTAAACAATACGAAAGCGGCCAGACTACTAAATCAGGTCTTGTTCGTGCCGAACTTACGCCCAGCACAACAGGGTCGTATAAAGCAGCTCCTGCTAACGAGGAAGATTTTCTTAGTGGTGCAATAGATTTTGTTAGTGGCCCTTTAAAAGCAATCACTAACACTGCATATAAAGCCCTTGAGATACCTGAGCAGTACGACGCTTTAAGGGAACGTAGTGCGGCGGGAGAAGATGTCAGCGCTTTTGAACAAATAGCTCCTATAGCCCGTGTAGCCGCAGCTCCCGCCACAGGGTTGTTTTCTTTCTTCACTAAAAACGAGGAAGATAAACCTTGGGGTGCGGACCTTGTGGAAAAATTTACTGACGTTGATAACAGAAACAACCCCAATTACGTAAATACTCCTAACAATGCCGACCCAATCACTAAGGGTGCCGTAGGTTTTGCTTTAGATGTAGCTCTTGACCCACTTACTTATATTCCAGGGGCTCAATACGTCAAAGCCGGTCAACTTGCTGCGCGTGCCGTAAAAGCTACTGGCAAGGTAGTTGGTCAAGGAGCCGGAAAAGTTACTGAAGCTGTAGCCAGAAAAATTGGTAACGTCCCCGATGTGACCCCCCCAGTTCAAGAACCCGTTGGTTACACACTATCTACCCGAATTAATGGCAAACAAAAAATACAAAAATTTGCTACCCGCGAAGAAGCCGAAACAGCTTTAGGCGCTTTGAAAAAGAAGCACAACAAAGCTACTTGGAAAGAATCTGTTGCGGATCAAAAACTTGCCCCGAAAACTAACTATTCCAGCATTGAGCCCGAGTACCCGACAGCTCAAACTATTAACGCTGCTGTCGAGGATGTACCTGCGATTAAACTTACCAAAGAATCTACTAAAGCTTTGCAGGAAGCTAGGGCTAAAGGTATTTCTGCTACTGACGCTATTGCGGAAAAAGTTTCTGCTCTCGTAGCTAAGAATCCGTCTTTCGGTGGCGACGTAACTACTTTGATTAAGTCTTTGCGGAGCGCCCCAGCTAAGGTCAAAACGTCTAAGCCGATCAAGGCGTTGGCGGCAAAAGATTGGATTGCTAACCTGTCGGAGGCTGTGAAAAACGGACAGGTTGAAAACATTGCTTTGGGGACCATTAAAGTGGCAGGCCAACCACCTATTCCCATGAAGCAACTATCTTATGCACTTAGAGAACGAGCAAAGTACGCGGCTGCGGGCAACAAGAGCATGGTTGCGGCTATTGACAACCAGTTGTTGAAAAAGCATTTTGATAGTTACAAAGCTTTGCTGGCTAACGGTAACGAAGCTGATTTGTTAGGTAACCCGTTAACTAAGGGAACCCCAGAAGAAGTACTTAAAGAGGCCGCGGTAACAACTATGTTGGACAAGTTGCTTAAAAGTAAGTCTCAGGCTGCTGCTAGGGTTAGGTCTTTGTTTACCCCCGCAGTGTTTGAGGACCTTAAGAAAATGGATCCGGAAGAGTTTGATGTTTTCTTGGATTCTTTGCAGAGCATTATTAAATCCAACGGTATAGCTAGTGCTTTTGGTCCTATGTCTAGTAGCCCAGGGGCTAGAGCGGCACTGTCGGTGTTCGACATTACCCCTGAAATGTACGATGACGCTATTCAGCTGACTAAACTTAATGTGGAAAGCACTGTAGCTAACGGTGTTACAAGCGTGTCCGAGAACATTAGAAGTATTCCTGAGAACGGTCTTTTAATTGAAACTTTGCGGGCAAACTTAGAGGCGGCTGGGTTCACGGCGGAAAACATAGATTTTGCAATTTTACGTGTATCCGAGTCTTTGAACGAAGCTATTATTAAAAACTTTGACCCAGAATTTTTGGACGATATTTATAGGTTTATTAGCGACGACGGAACTTTAAGAACGGAAGAACTATTTGGTTCGGGTATCGGTAAACACCCTAATGCTTTCAACACGCATACTCAGTGGGATTTCTTTAACATTTTGTCGAAGAAACTTACAGAAGATTTTACTGGCGTTATTGCTCAGCGGGTAGGTAAGAATAAAGGATCTGTGTACTTGGGGGTAGAGTTAGCCCGGCAAAAAGAGTTGTTTATTATCCCTGCCATGAAAACTATGGAAGATTTCTTGGAGCTTAAGGGTGTGCCGCTTACGATGGACTGGAAGGGCGAAATCAGGCTTCTAAAGTTTACTGATGTTTACGATGCGCTTAGGTCAGTGTTTAGTGGGGCCAAAGAGTCTGACTGGTTACGTCTAGTCTTGTTTAATGGGAACACTGGTGCGGCTCCTACCAAAATTATGGACGCAGTAATGGAGGCTATGCGGGGAGCTGACGCCGACACAGTGTTTAAAGAACTCACTAGCAATAATCGTCGTAACATTTGGGTAGACTCCGGTGACGTAAAAATGGCTGAGCTTGCGGCTGTCCGAGAAGATGAAACTATTTTTAACTGGCTTTCTGGCGATCCGGTAGAAGGTATTTTTGGTTACCGAGCGGGTACGGGAGAACCTAAATCTAGCCTTATGCCGGGTAAAAGGGCGGTTAAATATGATGACTTACCTGCTTATTTAAAAACTGGGTTTTCTCGGCCTAAAGACGACGCATATTATTTTCTGTGGGACAACAAAGTTGCCGCAGCAAAACTTGCTGAAGCTTTACACGCAAGCGCTCCAGCATTAGCAAAACTGGACAACGCTAGGGCCACTGAGTGGGCGGCTAGGGGTGTGTCGGATTACAAGACCATGAGCCCTCTAGTAGCTGGTCAAATTATTGCAGCCGCTAAAACACCCGAACTTGCCGGACAAGCTATTAGGTTGGCGGCTAACCCAGGCAAAATTGTGGCAGAGTTTTCAGCTGGGATGAACGCAACACAGCTAGGTTCGGGGCTAACCTCAGCTGCTATTACTCAGGGCATAACCCCGGCAGTGCAACGTACAGCTTCTCACATGATTAGCATTTCCAAAGCGGTGGAGACTGGAGATCCAGCTAAGGTTACTACTGCGTACAGAAGCTTTATTGAAGAGGCCCGTAAAACTGGTATTGAAGATTTGGAAAAAATTAAAGAATACATAAAAGGGTCTGACGAGTTTAACTATAGTTCTTTGGACGACGCAACCAGGGCTGAGTTTGATGACATGGTTGACGAGCTGTATTACGACTTATCCAAAAGTTTAAATACTAAAACTCCTAACGGAGAAGCATCTATTATGAGTACTCTTAGGGCTATTCTTGACCCCCTTCGACAGGCTTTTACTCCTGATTTTAAAATGCGTCCTGAGGAGTTTTTGTGGGCGGCCCGCGAAGAACGCAAATCTAACATGTTTGTGCGCCAATTTATGGCTAAGCGCATGCAGCCCCTTAATGCTTTGGCGGCTGACCCGCGATTTAAAGCATTGTTGGATGGTAAAACTACTGTGTTCCAGCAGGCTATCCGTAACATTCAGGAAGGTGTTAAAGGAACAGGTGTTGTCGGAGAGGCTCAGGCGGCACTTGAGGGTCACTTAGCCTTCTTGGTTAACATCGGTAAAAGCGGTAATGATTCTATTCTTGCTAGTCCATTTGGCAGGGCGGGAATTGGCCTAAGGGACCTTAACGAAAAGTTTCGTAGTTATCAAGTGCTTGGCGGGCCGTCAGAAGATCTTATCGATATTGCGGATGCTATTGCTACAAGCCAAGCTTCCGGCGGTAAAATTAGTGTGTTCCAGGCTGGTATTGACCAGTGGAAAACGTGGGATATTCAAAACCCGTTGGAGTTTATTGGACGCATGAACGCGGCAGCTGTGCGTATAGCCGCCGACACAAGCTTTGTGCGTAACTTTACAGAAGAGGCTTCGGTTAAGGGCTTAGCATCAACCAAGCCTGGTAACGGGTTTGTAAAGGTTGTGTCCACTGGCGATTCTTATTTTGGCGACATGTTCCCTAAAGATACTTATTTTCACCCAGACGTAGCTGAGGTTTTACACGCTATTGATGTAAAGTCTCGCGCTAGTAAAAATCTACAGGGTGAATTTGGGGCGTTTATTAATAAGACTTTGGACCCAATTCTCGGTGAGTGGAAGTACGCTATCACATTGATTCGTCCGGGCCACCACTTCCGTAACCTATTTGGGGACTTGTCGATGACATACTTTGCGGAAGGTGTCCGAAACTTCAGACGTTCTTCGACAGATGCTTTCCGTTTAATGAGTATGACAAACGATTACACAGACGTAGACATTATCCGCACTTTAAATAATCTCGAAGTCACTATTCCCAAGGGTTCCGAAACAATGATCAGCGGAAAACTGGCTGGTAATAAGATTAAACTTACGGCTAGTGATGTTCTTGTAGCCGCTAAGGAACGCGGTCTTATGCTTCCCGCTCAAGTTGTTGAGGATTTGTTTGATGCAGAAATTAAAAACAGTCCTATAGCTAAACTTGCTCGTGGTGTAAGCACTGGGGCTACTTTAGGTATGGCAAAACGTGGTGGTGGCGCAGAACGATTCTTCTCCGGTATTTCTGAGTACCGGGAGCACACTGTAAAGCTTCAACATTTTGTTCAAATCATGCACAATGCTTCTGAGGGTAAAGGTATTATCACCGGGGTGGGCAAAATTGTTTACCCTAAAACAGTCGACGAAATGCTAGACATTGCGGCCCGCCGAGTTATGAAATATCACCCCGACGTAACAACCTTGACAGCCTTTGAAACAAAATATATGCGTCGTATTATTCCCTTCTATTCTTGGACTAAGCAAGCTGTTATTGCAATGGGTGAAGCTACTGTCATGGCTCCTGGCCGCGTACTGGCTATCCCCAAAGCAAGCTACAACTTAGCTATAGCAATGGGAATAGATCCTTATTCTTTGAGCGAGCCATTTCCCGCAGACCAACTATTCCCCAGCTTCCTTACCGAAGAAATGCTTGGGCCCCAGTTTGAATACGACAACAAATACTACGGTTTTAATCCAGGTATTGCTTCTGTCGACATCTACAACATGTTAGCTCCCGATCCTATTCGAGGAATTTTAGGCTCAACAAACCCCCTACTAAAGGCCCCACTTGAGGCTATTTCTGGAACCAACTTAGGTACTGGTGCTCCCATTAGGGACTTTAGTGACTGGCTTGATTCTCAAATACCTGGCGTCAACTACATTTCTAATGTCGGAGGCTACAGCGTCACAGGATCTATTGTCCGCGGCTTGAGAAGAGGAGAACTTGACCCTCAATACCAGGTAGCCGCAGGCAATAAGAGTTTCCTGGATCGTATGCTTAGCGGAGTTAACTGGTTTACAGGTGCTGGTATTCGTAGTTACAGCAGACCCAACTATATAAACTATGCTGAGATAGAACTACGTAACCGCTTAGGCGGAGAGGAAAAGAACTTCTAATGTCAATGATTGGCGACATCCAAGCACAGCAACGCAAAAATCCGATTAAGTCGGCTGAGGACTTTGCACAGGCCCAAAGACAGCCAAACACTATGAGTGGTCAGTTCATGCCGTCTTACAGCCCGGACCAAGGAAACTTAAGTGCTTTGGAGCGTGGCGCTTTGCAGACCATGCAAGAAGTAGATTTGGAAGGTCAGAGAGCTAACGAACAAGAATCTCAAATAGCAGAATTGAAGCGGGAGCAAGCGGCTAGGGAACGTTACGCAGCTCAGCAGGAAGAGTCGAACCCTTATGGCGCAGTAGATGGTGCCGGAGATGCTTACCAGTCAGACGGAAGTTTGTCTCAATCCCGACAGCAACTACTTAGTAAGACAGCTTCTTACGAGGGTAGCCCTTACAGGTTAGGTGGCAGAACCGCTCAAGGTATTGACTGTTCTGGCCTTGTTATGTCGGTGTATAACCAGCTTGGGTTCAACATTCAAAGCCACTCGGTTAGTGGCCAGGCCAACTCAATTCCGGGTGTTAAAACTTCGGTTTCTAACCTTCGCCCAGGAGATCTTGTCGTGTGGGGAGACAACAGCCACATTGCTGTGTATGCTGGTAATGGACAGATTTGGGATGCATCCAGAAGTAAGGGTACGTCTCTTAGACCGCTTTGGTCTAACCAAGTGTACGGTATTGCCGTCCGATTACCAGGAGAATAAATGAGATGACTAGCGAACAGGCATCCCAATTTCTTCTGGATTACGGCCCAATTATTTGGACCGTTTTTCTTATTGTCGGTATTCTCGCAGCTGTCGTGAAAGTGTGGCCCATTATTTCTAAGCTTGTAAAAACCATCGACATTATTGCGGAGCTGCCTGAGCGCCTCGACAGAATTGAATCACGTATGGCTAACGTGGAGCACGAAGTAAAAACAAACGGCGGGACCAGTATCAAAGACGCAGTGAAGCGTATCGAAGATCATTTAAGCAAAATATAATGTCCCCACGGCTAGGACGGTAACCGTGAGGACACTAAAGTTTATCACAGGGGTTTAGGTTGAAGAAGCCCTTTAGTTTCGAAGAAATAGTAGCCATGGTTGTAGGCATCTATATCATGGCTTTTGGCGTGGTTGCTTGGGCGCTTCACGCCGCTATGTAACGCAGCCACTGTCAGCACTTGGGCTGGTTGAAGCACAAACTTTGCCCCGACACGCCGAGCGTAGGCTTTGAGGGCCCCAATGATTTGTACAGCTACAAACCGCGAACCCGTCTGCACCATTTGTTTACCCTGTCGAAGCCGGTAATCTTCGCACACAACAATGGTTACGTTGTCAAGTTGCTCTAACTTGTCAAACAAAGCTTCCTGGTTTAGTGCCTCTCGTTCAATAGACTCACCTTGATCACTCCAGTAAGCAATACCTGTCGTTTCTCCGGGGTCTACGCTGATGACCATAAACTTGTGCCGTTATCTAGGCAATGAGTTTCTGCCAGCTCAGGGTCACTATCCATGTACCCGCAATGCGGGCACTCATATACCAGTATCATTTCCCGTCCTCCTGAGGAACCCAGTGATCTACCTCGACTGCAAATCGAACATCAAAGTCAATGTCACCTGTTACGGCATTTACATTTTCCATTGTTGTTCGTATCTTCTCCATGTATTGGGGTACTACTGATTCCTTAACCTCAAATGTAATGGAGTCGTGGACTTGAAGCAACATTCGACATTCAGGTCCTTCTAATTCCTGGAAACACTTGACCATGATACGTTCCACAATGTCCGCTGCCCCACCTTGGATGAGGCTGTTCATGGCTTTGTATGCATCGTTGCGGTGTTCAAAATGTCGATCCCTGCCTGACCAAATACGTATTTTGCCGGTCTCTTCAACTTTGGCTGTGCAACGTTCGTTTAATCTACGAAAGTTTGGGTAAGTGCTGAAATAGTTTTGCCTAATTTCTTTTGACTCTAACCTGTTAACCCCAAAAGCGTTCATTAGCCGCTGCTCGCCTGCACCGTATTGCATGGAGTAGACAAGTGTTTTTGTGTCGTGACGGGACATGCCTAATTGCTTGGACATTTCAGTGAAGATGTCACGTCCCTCGTTGAATACCTCTTTGAGTTCTTCTTCCCCAGCGTAGGCTGTTGCGAGGCGTAGTTCGAGCTGCGAGAAGTCGGCGTTGATAAGTACAAAGCCATCTTCCGCTATAAAACATTCTTTAACTTTACCGTTCCACGGTTTGTCGGATGACTTAGGAATTTGCTGCAAGTTGGGTTCGGCACACGAAAGACGCCCCGTAGCAGTCCCGTGGAGGCGGTAACTACACCTTAGGCGACCATCTACATCAACCAGCTCAAGATAGGGCCTGTACGCGGCGCTGACGGCTTTCTGCCACCCCCTGAACTCTTTTATTTGCCGAGCAGCAGGGTTTTCAAGCTTTTCCAGCATCGAATCATACGCTAACATGGCCTCTTTGTCGAAACTAGGGGCACCAGTAAGTTTGCTATTCTTCACAACCGGCAACCCAAGATCATCAATAAGCAATTTTTTCATTTGCTTAGGACTTGCAGGATTAATTCCCAGCTCTTTCTGTAGTTTATCCATTTGAATTTCGCCCTTTTGTACATACTCCTGGGCAAGTTGTACATCAATACGTACACCTGTACGTTTCATCGACAAAAGGACCCGAACCAAATTCTGCTTGTGAGGCCAAATTTCGTCCGGCAAATCTTCCCACTGGCGCGTGATGCGCAACACGCCCCACAAACGCCACGTCAGCTCCGCATCCACGACAGCATAAGGCCACATCTGTTCCCACGTTGTCTCGGGCCACCCAATCTTTTTTTGTTTTTCTAAAAACGGATCTTTATGTTTTCCTGAATCTTTCAAGTAGTACTGTGCTAACGAATCTAATCCCTTGTTGTATGGTTTGTTTTCGTTGATGAGGTGAGCCACAGTAGGCACATCAATAAAGTTTGTGTGCTCAACAAAGATCCCAATAGTTTCTAACGAAAGAATGTCGTACTGTGCGTTGCAGAACACTAAAGTATGGTCACCCTCCAACAAATCCTTTAGTAGTGTGTATACGTCATTCCCACAGTTTTCACCTGTCTGGTGATGGAAAGGAAAATAATGACTGTAAGGTGTTCCGTCTACGACGGTAGCGATGCTGACACCGATACATTTGTCTTCGCCATTAGCAACACTGAGGCCGGTAGTTTCAGTGTCGACAGCGATAACTAGGTTAGGTTCCCCTAACTTAGTTAAGAGAGCCAGGCTGCCTTCGTTAATGTCGTTAAATTGCAAGGTCGTTGTCCTTTGCAAACTGGTTAAAGACGTTGCCCAGATCAGTAGTAAAACTTAGGTTCTCTGGATTTCTGGTTATAGTAAACGGCTCGAACGTAGGCCCAAGCCTGTTCTTCAAGGTGTCTACTTGCAGCAGGTTTCCTTCAACAACTTTGAGGGATAGCACAAAGTCAACGTCTGTCGTGATGTAAGTCGAGCCGTACACGTCCGACAGTTCAACACCCTTTTTCTGCCCATCGTTAGCCTTCTTGCGGTTGTGGTGGATCATCAGCATCGAACACGAGTACTTACTGCGTACCACCGACAGGTAATGAATAAGGTTTTTTACTGCCTGCTCGTCGGTCAGTTCTTTGGAGCTAATCTTTTGTAACGAATCGATAACGAGGATGTCTGGCATGTAATCATTCATTATCTGATCAAAGAAGATCTGACCCTCCGGGCTATCCAAGTTGATGGGAGTACCAAACGGTGCAACCAAAAAGTTGCGGTTCAGTGTGTTCTTGTCGGGGTAAGCCTGCCCAATCGTCGCCATAAAATGATTCAACGGAGCAGCTGACATCTCCAACGACAGAAACATAACCTTCTTACTACCGGCAACGTTGTCCCAGGTAAGAAACTTCTTCTCCCCTAAAGCCATGTGAGCGGCGAGGGCGATAGAAAGCTGTGTCTTACCTGTACCTGGGTAGCCTGTGATCAAACCGAAGCCCCCCTGGGCTAGGAGCCCGCTGAGTATCCACTCAATCTTAAACTCAGCCTCAACAAAATCCTGGTAACCATAAATAAGTTTCGACTCCCCCATCACAGGTGCCGTCTGGTTAGCAGAATTGATCATCTTAGTCAGATCGATGTTGTCTAAAGAGTTGTAACCATGCTTCTGTCGAGCCCTATTGACAAAATCTGTGACACGACGCTCACGGTCACGACGATTCTTATACTTACCCCAACGATCATCAGCATCGTAAAGGACAGTACCTATCTGGGCATCCGTCCAACCCATCTCAGCCCCGAGATGCGCCAACTCCGACATAGCAGCCGAACGATCCCTTTTAGGTGGCCCCTGAAAGTATTTGGCATCCCTACCAAACTTCTCCATAATCTCGGGGGTCCACTTAGCTAATGTTCTAACATCCTCCAGCGAGGGTAAATCTCCTAGCAGTAAGTCAGTGCTAACAATCTTTCGAGCCGATGGTACTTGAGCAAAGTCTTCAATGCTATATTTTGCGGTCACCTTATCGCCTTCCTACTAAGCAGCTTGCGCTCGTTATAGGTAAGGCCGCCCCATATGCCTTGAGACTCATTAGCCTCCAACGCATACTCTAAACACTTAAATTTAATTGGGCAGTCATCGCACAGTTTCTTTGAGTTTCTTATCTTCTCTCGGCCCAAAGTATCTTGCTCGTCAATAAAAAACATGTCAGGTGCGTTCTCGCAAGGAGAACCACCAATAGTTGATAAGTCTCTTGTTATCTCAGCGTATAGTTCAAATGATCTTTTTGTCTGTTGCATAATCTTCTTCGTCCTCACGGTCCCAGTTTTTAATAATCACAGGCATATTGCGTTTGTGATTAGTAGTACGAATTGGTCTGAGTATTTGATCCGCATCCCAGCCAGACGTATCCGCGTGCATTACATAAGCAATAGCCCTGTTTCTATCTTCCAGCACTTCAATGTTGTCAATAAACTTATCAAGCTTCCAATAGCAGTGCTCATGCTTTTCTATTGAAGACTGCACAATCAAAGTAGGAGGAGGCACCCAGATCTGTCCCTCTAAGGCCTCCTGAGGCCACTCCTCCGGCGCGTTACCGTCAAAGTCAACCCACAGCACATGGCTACCCAGCACGTTCTCTTTAGCAGGATTAGCCGCCTTGAATAACGCAGGAGAATAAAACACGTTCGCCTTAATAGCTGACCACTTAAGGGTGTGTCGTATCACACCTTCTCGCTGCCTCGGCCAAGCAAACATGTATGGTGTCCACTTACCTTCATGCTCGACAGGCAAATAAACAAACGTGGGATCGGATACTGTTTCGTCCTTACCCCACATGTAATTGTAAAAATCTCTTAGCTCTTTAGTCGCGTCTTCCATTGTCCGTCCTTGTTAGAGTGGTGGCCCCGGATAAAGAAGGGGAAACTCCGGGGCCACCTGTAGCTCGCAAAGCTAGTTATGCAAAAGGATTACTAGCTGCGGTCTTGCGAGCGGTCTTCTGGGCTGGCTGGGGAGCCTCAGAAGTCTTGGAAATTTTGACATTCTTGATGTTCTGGAACATTCTACCAGCGTTCTTTCCCTTGCCCGCACTGGAGTACAACTGCAATGTTCCGCGAAGTCCGATCAAATCGTCACGGTCTACGTCGTTGACTGCTGCGCGGTCAACACCAAGGTCCATGAGTCGTGCCACATAGTAGCCCAACTTCTGACGTTCACGGTCAGTCATGTTCTCTGGGTCCTGGGGTAGCTCGAACAACTCGCTCTGCTTCTTTCCCTCGTCCCCAATCAAGTACTCGACAATGACCCATGAACGGTCAGGGAAAGCCTGGCTACCCTGCTTCACGTACACGTCACCTAGTTCGTACTCGTAGATACCATCTTCGAGATCGTACGATGGTGTTTCAACTTCAGATGTGTCAATTCCGTACTCATCTAACAGTCCCATTATTCTTGTTACCTTTCAGTTATCAGTTAGTTTCGCCAACAAATGCGGGCTCATCATCTTCAACGTATGCTTCAGAGACGGGCACGCCTTCATCAGGCAGTTCATCCGAGGCCAGTTCTTTGGCTTCGGCTACCACACCACTGGATACGTCGTTCAACCAATCAGTGATTACTTGGACGAACTCTCCTGGTGTGGAGCTTAGTGGGAGACCACCGATGCGGCTTTTGGCATCAACCAAGGCGCTCGGGTGGGATTGTATAAGACGGTCATACGACACATTCTTACCGGCACCCTTGATCTCGTTGGTTAGGTGGGCAGTCAAGTGCATAAGCTTTTGTAGCCCATCGTTGTTCTTTGGGGTGAAGCCTGGCTTGATTACCTTGACCTTACGGTGGTCAACAACTTCACGCTCATGTGCTACGAGTATGACGTGTACCCCCGGAAGGTTTTGGAACATCTCGACAGCTTTACGACACGCATCACCAAGCGGTTTGTACAACCTGGCATCGAGTGCTTCTGTCGGGATTTCGTCACTACGGGCACCCACATCCTCGCGGTGCAGGTCGTCCAATAGCATGTCAGCTGCTGTGGAAAACTCGTCAATGACGACAGCTCCCACTTTGTCAAAGCCCTTCTCGCCCTTAGCAATCGCATTAGCAATCACCGCGAAGTCTGAAAAGTTCTGATAGTTCATACGCACAACATCGTTGACCATTCCGTCGTGGTTCTCCAAAGAGACCCAGCCTTCTTTGGTATCGATGTATAGCACTTTTTGTTTTGGTTTGATTATGTTACGTGCAAGGCCGACAGCCAAAACGGTTTTGCCACTACCCGGCTTGCCATAAAGCATTGCCATTAGGTTTTTGTTGACTTTTTCCGTACCCAGGTCCGTCATCCGGCCCACTATTTCATCAAGGCGATTGTTCATTTTGTTTCCTTATCTGGCGACGCTACAAATTGTTTGCGTTCGCGTATCTTGTACTCAGTTTTCTTCATCAGTTCAACGTTGCCGCCAACTAACTCTGTGGAACAAATGTCCCGGAACGAGCAGGACTGGCACACCATCTTGTTGGCTGTGCGGTAGGCCCGCTTCTCTTGATCTTCAATGCTTAGTTCTTTCAATGCTTGTATCTCAGCTGCCACCCCAAGCTGCTCCATGAACGTGTTTAGTACACGATCAGTGTTTGGCTTGAGGATCATGTAGTAGCTCATCGAATCCGATGTGGGTTCTTTAAGCTTCCTTGTACGTAGCATGTTGTAGGCACCGTAACTTATTTCATACTTGAGTGCTCGCAACGCGCCGATGTACTTAGGAATCTGTGGTTGTAGGTCTGTTTGCTCTGGTGTGTAAAAGTCGTACACAAACTTGTGATCTACAACAACGAAAGCACCACTAGGGTCTTGGACAATGAGGTCCACAACAAACGGGTAAGCGCTTTCAGTTTCTTCGTCATACACCAAACTAAACTCTTGCTCTACAGCCATGATTCTCCATCCGTTACGGACAAGGAATTCGTTTTCAAAGTAACCCCAGTCTTCGTGGAAAAGAATGTCGTGCAGCGTAGCCCTACGATCAGCATCTTTGTAGCCTTCAGCAATAATCTCTTCGTACCTAGCTTTGGCCGCATCTAACGCAGTATCAAAAGCTTGGAGTTGCTCTTGAGGAGTTTCACCGTTATTGATGATTGTTCCGTAAAACGTCTCCAATACCGCGTGACCTGCTGTACCTGTCGCCAGGCTTGCGCTTTTGTTTACACGCTCCAGGCTAAGCCCGTAGCCATAGTAATGCTTCCTACGACAGAGCAGGTAGTTGTCTACTTCTGAATGGCTGACACTAGGCATCGAGCGCATCCGTCCTGTTGCTGTAGCTGTACTCAAGTTCTTGCACTAGCTCGGCATAACGACAGAACAAATCAAATGTGTCTGTTACATCATCCAAAGCTCTGTGTACTGTTGGGCGCTGCTTCTCTCCGTAAGAATAAAAACCTTGCGAATCAAAAAACATTTTTAATGTGCTGACGTCCATGTGCCTGTGGCTGAGCTTACGATCAAGGCGTGGCATCCAATTACGGATGAATCCGTGATCGAAGTGAACACTTGCCCCAGCTAGGGTAAGCAATCCCTCGGGGTAATGTTTGTTGATGTCTTCAAGTATTTGATCTTCAGCATCTTCAACCATTATTGTGCCAAAAGACTCCATGTCTTTCAGCAAATCGTTTTCAGTGTGCATTGTCTGCACAAACAAATCCTGCTGCATCAGCTCCCAAGCAACTTTGTCAGGAGTAATGAGCACAGATTGTGCGTCAGTTACATGAACATGGTGCTCTGAAAGGAACCAGCCAACTTCAATAATGCGATCATTGTCTGGGTCTAATCCAGTTGTTTCAAGGTCAATCCATAAATACATTTTCATACCGTCCTTTCATCAGTGATGGTAGCGTACCATTTATTCCGTGTCAACATTAACGAGCAACTTATTTTTAGTTGACCAATAATGTTCGTTTTCTTTTATTTCCTCGGCAGTTGCTTTAGTCTCACTGTCGTGATCTTTGTAATCTTGCAATGGTAAAAATGGTTCGTCGGCTGGTGGCCTCTCACCATAATAAGGATTGTTTAGGGCGTGCCATCTGTTATGGCACTTAGAACAAATACGGTGTACGTTGTCGGGAGCATTGTTGATGACGTTCTTGTCAGGCCCATGATGGCGGTCACCCTTGTCGGGGCCTTTGCTTGGCTGAATAATGTTGCCATCACAACCGATGATCGGCTCAACGCCACCCCCCGCATACTTTAGTCCGGCCCACTCACACTTCATATCTTTGAAAATAGGGTACATCATGGCAGCTCGCTTACGACCTGTCGACACAATGTCAGTGATCTCCGAGGGCTCAGACATGGGCCTTCCGACACCGCGCTTCTCTACCTCAACTATGGTGTAGTCGTCTTGGTGAGGCTCATACAACTTAAAGTTGATGTCGATCCACAGCTCGTCGCTCACAGTATTTCTCCCGTCCTCATTGCTTCACCAAGGCTCTCAGCTGTCATCTCAGCCGACTCATCCACCATTGTATCCTGGAACGCCGACACCATCTGTTCCTTACGATGAATAGTATTCGCCATCCACGTATCGATACTTGCAGGTATGCGATAAATGTATACGTCGTTCTCTAACGCCTGACCGATACGATCCGTTCTCGCGTAGGCTTGGTCGCGTTTCCCTGGATTCCACTCCTCGTCGATAATGTGCGTCGCACTTGCAGAAGTCAGATTCAAACCCGTCCCACCCGTCTTGTAGTTGCATAAGATAATGTCCCATTTCGGTACTTCTCCCTTCGCTTCGTAAAAGTTATTCTTTATCTCATCTCGCAGCTTACGTGGTGTTGCACCCGTCAGCACAGCCACACGTAACCCGTTCTCCTCCAGTATGTCCTTGAACCCGTCAAGTGCCGTACTGAACTGGCTAAACACTACCTGTCGCCTACCCTCAGCGTGTATAGCAAGTATGTGCTCCAGCGCAACGTCGAGCTTCGCTGACTCCCGCACTTCATTCCCGACAGAGAATATAACGTTCCCCTCGGTATCCTTCAACTCAATACCAGCAGGCCACACATTAGCCTGTCGCTTGCGTGTAATCAGCGCAATCAGGTGCATGATCGTCATCGACTCGCCACTATCCAGCATGATTTGCGCACGTTCCGACAGTTGCCGCACAATCTTGTATTGCTTCTTGTAAGCCTCTGGATCAAGGTCAACACGAACAATGTGTTTCCGCTGTGTCGGCAACACAATCCCCGCATCTTCCCGGCTACGAGCAATAAACCTACCCTCAATCAGAGGACGTAAGTTGTCCAGCTGACCATCACGAAACTCCATTTTCCCCGAATGATAATTTTGTATACAAAATGTCTCCAAAAATTGTGTTTTCCGAGCAAACAACATCGGATCACACAGATGCAGCAACGCATAAATGTCAAGAGGACTATTCAAAATAGGTGTGCCAGTAGTAAAACAGACGTTCTTCATGCTTTTAGTCGACAGCCATTCATCAAGCTTGTAAGCGTATCTAACAGGGGTAAGTTCCCCTTTGGTCCAACCACACCCAGGACATGGTTTTACCTTCTTGTCGGCCCCATACAAGCCCTTGATGTGGCCTTTGCAGCTAGGACACACGTTGTCCACCTTCGCCAACATGTCAACGTACCTAAAATTGCTGCTGCTTGTGTTCTTCAGGTTATGCGCCTCGTCCACAATCATCGTGTCAATGCGCCAATCCATCAACTTCGCCAACAAATCCTTATCTTTACGCCAAATCTCAAAATTGAGCACGACAACAGCATCCTCGGCCTTCAGGATTTTATCCATCAGGTTATGGCGAGTCTTAGGCGTCTTTTTATACAAATTGAACACTTCACGATGAGGTGCCAACGTCATAATCTCACCAGCGAATTGATCACAAATATCTGCTTGGCAAATCACAATAACCTTACGAGCTTGTACAAGGTCAAGCCATCCGATGGACTGTCGGGTCTTCCCCAAGCCCATGCCATCACCAAGAATCCATCGCTTAGCACCAGCACCAAAGAGAGCACCACGCCACTGGAAGGGAAGAATAGCTCCAATGTCATCACTACCGTCATACCAAGGTTTCCCTACTGCTAATTTTCGATACTTTTCCTCAAGCTGCGAAACATCTTCGCGTACTTGCCTAGCTTGATCACGAGATTCTTGTCTACGCTGCTCATTTTCCTGAGCTTTGCGTACTTCTTGGATCTCTTTCTTTTTAGCCTTATCTGCTTTATCTAAACCATCAAGTTGGCCAATCAGCTTTGCAATTTGTATGCGTTTTTTCTCAGCTGTTTCCAAGTGTTGTTGTCTACGTGTTTCAAGATCGGATATGTCCTGGAATAAGCTCATCGGCCAGATCTCATCCGGGGTTTGTATCCATAAGCCATGACAAGCGACACAATAAACAACACCACACTCATAGCACCTAACACAATTGCTGCCACAATCATTTGCTTCTCGCTTCCAGTATTTTCATTGCTTCCCCATGACGTAAATGAGCGAACTTATAAGCCATCTGGTTCTGTGTTGTCGGATGCGGGTAACGCCTAGCCAACCGAGCATACTGCTCAACCTCTCGGCGTAGCTGCGCTTCATTCATGTCATACAAATCATCAACCCACAACTCATTCTCATCTTGAAACTCATCATCAATCATTCTCATCGCCACCAATTTTTGTGAACCAATCAGGATCACCAGATTGCTCCTGTAATTTTCTACCTAGAAGAATAAAATTGGTGCCCAAAGCTTCAAGCACCATCCCCTGCTTGCGAACATCATCTGATAAACGTGTCTTATCAATTCGGATAAATTCACTGAGCTTAGGTGCCACCTTTTTTACCCAAGCAACCCAGCCCTCTTTAGGTTCATCCCCCTGTAGCCGGATCACTTGCTCATCCAATTCACTAGGTTTAGCTAGGTGATAAAGGGCCGGGTAGCCGCCAAAAGCGGTTACCCGGTCATCCTCTGTCACGATCTTCTTCACCGTGTTGTAAGACACACCAGAACGAAAAGCTATATCCCCAATGGTTAGTGGAGTGTTGGCAATCGCCAACGTGAATAGCACTAGGTTCTCTTTAGTATGGTTCTTCATCAGGCATCCTCACTACGTTGTCACCATCAAGCCTGTGGCCAGTAAGGATAACTAGCTCACCTAGTTGGTTCTCATCGATCACAGCGTCTGGCCATGTCGTAAGAATTAGGCGTGTAAAGTCATCGAATGTCATTTTGACCAAGCCCTCTCATCTTTCATCCTGTCCCGATACTCGTCAGCACGATCAAAAGCACTGTCATTTGAGTACTCGTTTAGGTTCTTACACTCAGGACAATCCCATTCACCAATTTCAGTGAACCCGTAGCAGACCAGCTGCAATTCCATGTCACCATCAAAACCACACTCACAAGTGACACATCTCTCATCCCAATAAACATCTTCAATTTGCATCGTCATTCTCCAATCAATCGTTTCAGTGCTGCATTAGTTTCATCTAATTGCGTAATGATTTTGTCAATCTCAGCAATTATTTTTTCAGTGCTCATTGTTTTCTCCTTTTCAAAATACGCTTTGCTCAAGCCAATAATCTTGGGCACGCTCTTCACACTGTGTGCATATCCCATCGGGTTGCGGGACATCCTCTTCACAGACATCACACCATCCGATCATGATGGCACCCGGTAATCAACGTGCTGCGAATAAACATAGCCTGCTTGTTCGATCACTGTTGTGCGAACAAGCTCGCCATCAGATCCCGACAATAGCCGTTTAGCTATCGTGTCGGCATCATCCGGGTCGGGATACTCAGTCTTTAGCCAATTACTGTAGCCATCAAGTCGCTCATATTCAATTTTGAACATTAGTCTGTCCTCGCAATCGTCTCAAGAACATCCATCATGGCGCGGCATGTTTCGATCACTTGCGGCTTAGTCTTCCCTAAGCGTGCAATGACACTCACGCCGCCAGTGGATCGGTCTTCCCATACCAGCGAGTAGCCGATAGCGTTGTGGTGCCACGTGAGGGAATAATCTCCCGTCAAGTAATGCTTAGCACCACGATTTTTCATCATGTGAATCAGCCCGTTTATGTTGCTGTGCGTTTCACTTTTTGTAGCCATTTTTCTATCTCCTTTGGTTAGGTGGCGGGATCTCTCCCGCCACCAGATTGTTATTAGTTTAGCGTACGATTAGGTTGGGTTGGATCAACACGCTTATGTCGTATCCATCACCATTGATGTTGGCGTGAATCGGGCCCGGTTTATTCGGGTTGTCAGACACCATGAAAGACAATGACCATGGCATGTCTTTATCGGGCCTAGCGGCAGGCTCAATGACCTTAGCCAGGAGCGCAAACCATTTAGGGTTCACACGGATCATTGGCACTCCCGTGTCATTTACTTCCCCGAATAGTCTTTCAATCGGTGGATAGGTGCCAGGGTTCTGGCGATACGTGAATCTGGTGTCCCCGACACTTATGAAACTATCTTCTGTGTCGGTGTCGTAGCCGATTGACACTAAAGCGTTGTCCTGTGTTTTGGCAAACGTGGCGGCATTTTTCAATGTCGCCGCATCGATCCACATTTGGGCGTCTTCCCATTCTGAGAATGTCATCGCATCGAATGTTGCTTTGATGGCGACAAACCGATTGGTGGCAACCACCATTAGGTGTCCCTCTTCTGTCCTGGTGGCGCGTAACCCTTTGATGATGTCGGTGACACCATTTTTGGGTTCACAAAAAGCTGCCATTGAATTGATCGTTGCCAATACGTGGCGATTGATTGTGATCTGTCGTGTCGTCTCCATTTTGTTACTCTCCATCTTCATTGTTGGTGATGATTGTTCTGCCACTGTCTGCCATGTGCTCAATGAATACCTCTTTGTAGTAGTCATCGGTTGGGCAATCGCAATTAGCATCATGCCATTCGCTCTCACATTCGTTGTGGCCGATCATTACTACCTCACGGTAGAACGGTGCCTTACATAGGTCATCGTTGTCGTACACGATCCCGCTCGCCACTGGGCCGTGAAATCCCGAATAGTCAATCGTGATCGCGGCGAATAGGTTGTCGGTTTTCGTTTCCATTTGTTCTTCTCCTTTAGTTGGTGCCGCTACTTTGCGGCGTGAAAACATTATTGCACATAGTTAGCGTGATTGCAATTGTAGTTTGCAAAATTGTGGGCGTGTCTCACTATTCCCTAAGCAAAAGATTTCAAAACAAGATTTCAAAATTGACTCTATAAATATAAGGGATAAGCTCCATCAAGGAGCTTATTCCCTTATATTCAGATAAAGAATAAACAAGACGGCCCCACACTACGCGCTAAGGCGCTACGTGGGGCCTTACTCATTGAGTGGAGATCTCTCCCGGATCAAGCGGCACAACATCACAACCGGATCCACAACGGATTGACAACCCGAAAAAATCTGAAAATACCCGTGTTTCGTTTCCCGGTTTTTGTGGGGGAGCACACTAGCCATTTATCCATTTGATTCCATTGGTGGTTTAGAAATTTTTTGGATCCGACAACAAAGCCCCCAACCCGTAGGTCAGGGGCTCTGCTGCCCTTAGGAGAGGCTTATGTAATCTTGTAGGGGTAAATTGTGTTTACGCGCTCTAAGGATTCTGCGGAAGTGTGACAATTATCGGAGCCTGCAAGAGCAAAAGCAAAGTTCGCCATTGCCTCATACAAAGCCCGAGTCATTAGGCCAAAAATAACGGGGCCAGATTTTGGGTCGTGGTCGGAGTCTTCAGGGTCTGGACACCCCGCATCTTGCCACTCACGCAGAATGTCTGAGTAGTACACGGGCATAACTGAGTCCAGCATTTCGTACAAAATATCTGAAATATCGTAGTTCTCTTGTAGTCTGACAGAGGCTGTCAGGCGTTCGCCTAGTGCCTCGGCAATTTCTAGCCCGAGTGAATAACTGAGTGGGTAGTCACTGGCTAGGAATAGGTCCCCGCCTGCCGCGTAGTCTCGCGCGTAGGGGGTTGCTTTGTGTGTGGTGCTCATTCTGTTTCTCCTTTAGTGTCGGGATCTTCTGTGATCCGTTGAATCTAACGTACCACACTTTTATCAATCACCACAACACCACGCAGCAACCAAGCAGGCATTTCATCCAC
>Ga0208643_1000213_pt1 | contig 39033 bp, 52 predicted proteins | sample VirMetDEL_Nov_12_FD_184516 | JGI IMG/M metagenome (GOLD analysis project Ga0208643, IMG submission 184516) | Aqueous microbial communities from the Delaware River and Bay under freshwater to marine salinity gradient to study organic matter... | ecosystem: Environmental > Aquatic > Marine >...
CCGTGAAAATGGGTTATAATGTACTGCATTATACTTTAGAACTTGGCGAAGATTATGTAGGGCGACGCTACGATGCATTCTTCACAGGTAAGCCGGTAGATACGCTATCTAAACATAGGGCTAGAATCGATGAAGTAATAGAACAACTCCCAGGTCAACTTATTATTAAAGAGTTCTCACCTGGAATGGCCACAGTTAATACTCTTCGATCGCATATTCAAAAGTGTCAAGATTTAGAATTTGCACCTGATTTAATTCTTATTGACTATGTTGATCTGCTTTCATCTAAAAAACGAGTTAGTGATAGAAAAGGAGAAATAGACGATATTTATCTAAGCACTAAAGGGCTTGCTAAAGAATTACAGTTACCAGTTTGGTCTGTTTCTCAAGTAAATCGAGCAGGAGCAAAAGATGATGTAATTGAGGGTGATAAAGCTGCCGGTAGCTATGATAAAATGATGGTTACCGACATTGCTATATCTCTTTCACGTAAAAAGGAGGATAAAGTAAATGGAACAGGAAGATTTCACATTATGAAAAACAGATACGGAATGGATGGAATGACATTTTCAGTGGTAGCAGATACTTCTACAGGACATTTTGAAGTCTCAGACCACCACTTTGATGATAGCGATGCACCCGCCCCTGTTCAACAACTCCCAAATACAAATCTTAATACTCTAGATCGAGACGCATTAGCGCAACAGTTTTTTTCACTAAACACCTAAAATTTAATAATGTCTCAAAAGAACATAAAAGAGGAGAGAATCGTCTACAAACCTTTCGAATATCCTGAAGCAGCCGATTATTGGCTTAAACAACACCAAGCACATTGGATTCATACCGAAGTCCCAATGATGAGTGATATAAACGATTGGAAACAAAATCTAAACGAAACAGAAAAAAATATAATTGGATCAATCCTTAAAGGATTTGCTCAAACAGAAACAGTAGTAAACGACTATTGGACTGGATTGGTAACTAAATGGTTTAGAAAACCAGAAATCATAGCAATGGCGACCACCTTTGGTGCTATGGAAACTATCCACGCCGAAGCATACTCACTATTAAATGAAGAACTTGGACTGGACGACTTCTCAGAGTTTCTTGAAGATGAAACTACGATGGCTAAAATTGAAAACCTTATGTCTGTTAGGGATAGTTTTGGTGATGAAAAAGATTGGCACGAAATTGCTAAGAGCTTGGCCATATTCTCGGCCTTTACCGAAGGAGTTAATCTATTTTCAAGTTTCGCTATATTATTATCGTTTAAAATGCGAAACAAACTTAAAGGAGTTGGACAAATTGTTGAATGGTCCATTAGAGATGAATCAATGCACTCCGAAGCAGGATGTTGGTTATTTAGAACCTTAATCGAAGAAAACCCTGAATTAAAAACACCCGAACTTAAGACAGCTATAACTGAGGCTGCTTTACTCTCACTTCAACTTGAAATTGACTTTATTAATAAAGTTTATGAAATGGGTGATTTAGAGGGATGCAATAGAGAAGATTTAATCTCATTTATTAAACATAGGGTTAATACAAAAATGGGAGACTTAGGTTACGAAGGTGTAGTTAATGGAATTGATCCAACTGCACTACAAAGAATGAAATGGTTTGATTCTTTATCAGCAGGTAAACAACACACTGACTTCTTTGCAAGTAGAGTAACTAATTACTCTAAAGGTACACATAATTGGGACGAATCAATATTTTAAGAAATAAAACAATGTATACATACCCAGAAAAATATACTTTTACAGAAACTTGGTTTGATGCCTCCATACCAAATTGGGAACAATTATTTCCCCAATACCTAAAAGATCATAGTATAAATAATGTACTAGAAATAGGTTGTTATGAAGGAAGAGCTACAACGTATTTATTAGATAATTTTTTAAAAAAAGATATAATCTATGATGTAATAGATACCTTTGGAGGTTCTTTAGAAGAAAGTGGAATGCTAGGTACTAAAGATAGATTAGCTCAAGATAATTTTATTTTTAATAATTTTAAACATAATATCTCTTTCCATTCTAAGATTAATTTTAGCATTTATCAAAACATATCTCAACTCCAACTTCCTAAATTAGTAGAACAAGGTAAAAAATATGATTTTATTTATGTAGATGCTTCTCATAGATCCGATGATACTTTAGTAGATGCTTATTACTCCCACCAACTACTAAACCCCGGAGGTATGATAATATTTGATGATTATGGGTGGAAAGACCCTAAACAATCCCATATAGTATCTTCCCCTATGTTAGGAATACAAGTTTTTTTTAATTTTTATAATGAACTTTATGACATGGTAATGCAAGGATATCAAGTAGGAGCAATAAAAAAACAATAATTATGGACGGAAACTTAACAGCAGATACAACAAACTGGGTAAAAGGAAAAGACTACCCTGAATGGTTAGACGAAGTAGGACTAGCAACAATATCTAAAGGATACTTATTACCGGATGAAACACCTAAAAAAGCATATAGAAGGGTTGCCAAAGCGGTCGCAGACAGAATACATCGCCCAGAACTTGAAAATAAGTTTTTTAAGTATATTTGGAATGGTTGGATTGGTTTGGCTAGTCCGGTACTATCTAACACCGGAACCGATCGTGGTTTGCCCATATCTTGTTTTGGTATTGATACTCCTGATTCAGTCCGTGGAATTGGTCTTACTAATGCGGAACTCATGAAACTAACTGCCCTAGGGGGTGGTGTAGGAATTTCAGTTAGTAGAATACGTCCTAGAGGAACTACTATTACTGGAAATGGTAAGAGTGAAGGAGTAGTACCTTGGTGTAAAATCTATGACTCAGCAATTATTGCTACTAATCAAGGATCAGTTCGAAGGGGTGCTGCCTCCGTAAATTTAGATATCAATCATCTTGATATAAAGGAATTTATGCAGATTCGTAGACCTAAAGGTGATCCTAACCGTCAATGTCTTAACTTACACCAATGTGTAGTTGTGGATGATACGTTTATGAAGCGTCTACATGACAGAGACTCCGAAGCTATGACGCTATGGCTGGAAATTCTTAAGACGCGTGTAGAAACGGGTGAACCCTATATCATGTTTAAAGATAATGTTAATAGAGATAATCCTCTAGCATATCGAATGAACAATCTAGACGTTAGTATGACTAATATCTGTACAGAGATAACATTACACACCGATGAAGAACATTCTTTCATCTGTTGTCTTAGTTCTCTCAACCTTGCAAAGTATGATGAGTGGAAGGACACAGATGTTGTTGAAACCTCGATCAGGTTCCTTGATGGGGTTATGCAAGAATTTATAGACAAGTCAAATGGTAAGGACTCAATGGCTCGTACTCACAGACATGCTTTAAAAGGTAGAGCACTTGGGTTAGGAGTTATGGGATGGCATACTTTTCTCCAAAAGAAAAACTTACCATTTAACTCTATATCTTCAACAGCTTGGACCCATACTTTATTTAGTGATATTAGACAAAAAGCAGAAGCTACTTCAAGAGAATTAGCTCAAGAATATGGTGAACCTACCTGGTGTAAGGGTACTGGTATGAGAAATACTCACTTATTAGCTATTGCTCCTACTGTATCAAATTCAAGATTAAATGGATGTTCAGCAGGTATTGAACCTATCCCCGCTAATATCTATACTTTTAATGGAGCTAAAGGTACCTTTATTGTAAAAAATAAAGAATTAGAAGCTTTACTCGAAGAGAAAGGAAATAATACTGAAAAAACTTGGGATGCTATCTTAGCAGATAATGGTTCTATCCAAAACCTCCCAGACAGTATATTAACTCCTGAAGAGAAGGAAGTATTTTTAACATTTAGCGAAGTAAATCAACTTGAATTAGTTAGACAAGCAGCTACCCGACAAAAGTACATTGATCAAACTCAATCTTTAAATCTTTCATTTGACCCTACCGATTCTCCTAAATGGATTAATCAATGTCATACTGAAGCTTGGAAATTAGGGATCAAAACACTCTATTATCTCCGCACGGACAGCGTAATAAAGGGCGATTTGGGCTCTAGAACCTCAGAGTGTCAGAGTTGTGACGGCTAGCGATGTCTTTTAATTTTTCACTCTGTTGACATATTTATACACGAATTTTAAAACATAATATTATGAAAGAAAAAACATTAGGAATTGTTAGACACGCATTAACCTTTTTAGGAGGTGTGCTAGTAACACAAGGTGTAATTGATGATGCGTTATTCGCAGAATTATTTGGAGCAGCAATGACCATTATTGGTGGTGTCTGGTCTGTAATTGATAAAGCTAAAGCTGAAAAAGCAGCATAATTTAAAGTAAGGGTGGTAGAGGAAGGGTTGTATTTAATTTAATGGTAATTTTTACGACTCAAGAATTTACATGAAAACAACTTCAACGGGAATTATACTCTCGGCATCTACAACCTGCGCGTTTATTTGCTCTTACTTTATGAATCTAACGCTCGACAATGTTGAGCAGTATGTAGCACTAGTTTCAGTACTACTTGTTGATGGGTTCTTCGGAGTATGGGCAGGATCTAAAAGAGAAGGATTTAAGACTTTCAAAGCATTGAAGGTTCTTAAATCCCTCTTCTTTTGGATATTATTACTCACAGCAATCCTTACTATAGAAAAAGCATTTTTAGGAACTGAATGGTTAAGTGAAACCATTTTAATTCCATTCTTAATATTTCAAATACTAAGCATTTTAAAAAATGCCTCTATGTTAGGTTTAGTCCCCCTTAAGGTACTAAAACAAATTTTAGATAAAATCGACCAACATAAACATTAAATGTTTTTCTATTATTACCAAGCCCAATTAGAAAGAGTTGTAGATGGTGATACAATATATGCCTTAGTAGACTTAGGATTTGATACCTGGAAAAGGGTAAACATTAGACTAGATGGGATAGATGCATTTGAATCTCGAACTAGGGATTTAGTTGAAAAAGAAAAAGGACTAAAAGCAAAATCCCGCCTGATTGAACTTTTAGAATCAACAAATGGTGAGTTTGAATTGAAATCTAAAGGTGTAGACAAATACGGAAGGTGTTTAGGAGAAATAAAACTTACTAAGAGCGTTAACAACCACATTAATGTTAATCAACTTCTTATAGAAGAAGGACACGCCAAAGAATATCACGGAGGTAAAAGATAAATTTGGAATAGTAAAAATTCATGCGTATATTTACAATATGCATTCAATAGCAGTTATCGAAAAGAATTTGTCCAAGCTACAAAAGCTTAATTACAATCAATTTTTCTGGTGGCGTCGATGGGCTCGTAAAAATAAAGCCCTTCACAATTACTCTCCCCTAATCGACAAAATCGAAAACGGTGACTACGATGATAGTCCCTATCGATGGCAGATTTATTACTGCGATTGGGAAATAGAACACAAACGTACTGAATTCCCAGACATAAATGAATGGGCTAGTGAGACTACTGTAGATCGAAATCGCAGACGTCGTTTACGTGAGGATCATGAAAAGTATGAAAAGGAAAATTTACAACAACTTCAACGTGATTTTCTTAACACATTCAAAATGACTAAAGAAAATTACGAAAACGAGCTACTTGAATTTGATGGTACGTTAAGGAATTTTTATATTCAATGTGAATCCAAATACCATAAATTTAATCGTCCCTCTTCCATGCCCCGTAGAGGACGACCACCTAAAATAAAAGCGGATAGTTCCGATTCTCCTTTCTAATTATTGCCTTCCTCATTTTTTATTGTCTCCCACATATTTATCACCAATGAAAAGCGGTATTTATAAAATTACAAATCCTGAAGATTTGATTTATGTGGGGTGCTCCCATAATGTAGAAGAAAGACAACAACAATATCAAAATTTTGTTTGTAAAACTCAACCTAATTTATTAGAATCTCTAATAAAATATGGATGGGAAAATCATGAATTTGAAATATTGGAGTATACTGATGATTTAATTAATAAAGAAAAATACTATATATCCCAATTTAATTCCTACACAGAGGGATTAAATGGTAATAGAGGGGGAGGAGGTGTAACTTTACACACTGATAAAAGTAAGAAGAAAATTAGTGAATCAAGTAAAAAAAATAAAGGTAAAAGGGTTAATTCCCATTGGAAAGGAAAAACTTATAGTGAAGAACATAAACAAAAATTAAGTCTTTCTAAAAAAGGTAAACCTTCTCATTGGAAAGGGAAAACAAGGAGTGAAGAAAATAAATTAAAAATTAGTCAATCAACTAAGGGTAAACCAAAACCTGCTAATGAAAAACCCATTTTGGCATATGATAAAGCAGGAAATTTTATAGCCGAATATTCCAGCCAAGAAACTGCATCTAAAGTATTAGGAGGTAACCCAACAGCTATTAATAATGCTTTAAAAAAAGGTGGGAATGCTACCTCTTGTTCGTATATTTGGCGATATAAAAATTCAAAATGAAAGTATCACACGAAGTACCTATAGCGTATCTAGAATCTAGTTTAGAATACAATAATTACGACTATCTCCTCCCTCATTTATATGATGAGTATGAGGAGTACAAAGCATTTTTTGTAAATAATAGAAGTAGACATACTATTATGGATAATTCTCTCCATGAACTTGGAGTACCTTATTCAAAGGGTAGAATGATTTCGATTATTGAAGAAATTAAACCTAACGAATTTATCGTTCCAGACGCTTGGGAGGATGCTATCAAGTCTATGCGTAATGCTAAGGAGTGGAGTTTTATTGAACTACCTGAAGGCGTAGAAAAGGTTGCTGTTGTACAAGGTAAATCGTTTAATGACGTAGTAAAGTGTTATCACACATATAAACTGCTAGGGTACACCAAGATAGCATTTAGCTATGGGGCTAGCTATTATAACGATATATTCCCCCATCCTAATCTTCACATTGGTAAGGCTTTAGGACGACAATTAGTAATTACTAAAATGATTAAAATGGGACTCATTGGAAGCTCAGATAGAATTCACCTTTTAGGTTGTTCTCTCCCACAAGAATTCATATATTATAAAGATATAAAACAAATTGAAAGTATTGATACTTCAAATCCTATTATGGCAGCGTTTGATGGTACCCTTTATAATAACTGGGGGCTAGACAAAAAACCAAAAACTAAAATAGATGAAATAATGACTTCATCTTGGGACGAAAAAGTATATAATAAAATAACACACAACACAACATTTTTTAAATTGATAAATAATTTAGCATGAAAAAACAAGCAGTACTTAGCCTCTCAGGGGGTATGGACTCAAGCACGGTCCTCCTTAGATTACTAGCAGATGGGTATGAAGTTACAGCCCTTAGCTTTGATTACGGACAAAAACATAGAGTAGAACTTGAACGAGCTCAAGCATTAGTAAACATCCTTATTATGGATGATTATGATGTAGAGTATGGGGTAATTAAACTTGATGGTTTAGCCCCTATGCTTAATAGTGCCCTTGTAGAAGGTGGTGATGAGGTACCTGAGGGTCACTATCAACAGGAAAATATGAAAGAAACAGTTGTTCCTAACCGAAACAAAATCTTCTCATCAATTATTCAAGCAGTAGCATTAAGCAAAGCAAATGAAAAAAATACTGAAGTCCATATTGCAATGGGCATTCATGCAGGTGATCATGCAATCTATCCTGATTGTAGACAAGAATTCAGAGATGCTGATTATAGGGCCTTCACCGAGGGTAATTGGGACGCTGAGCGCATTAGCTATGTTACCCCTTACCTTAATGGGGATAAGTTTGATATACTTAAAGATGGAGTCGAATGTTGTAATCAACTTGGACTTGACTTTGATACAGTATATGCAAATACAAATACTAGCTACAAGCCCATTAATATTGCTGGCAAGTGGTATAGTGATTATAAATCAGCGTCTTCGGTCGAAAGGGTTGAAGCATTTATTAAATTGGGCCGACCCGACCCAGTACTCTATGCAGATGAGCAAGGAGTTGTTAATTGGGAAACTGTACGAACGCATGTTGAACAAATTTTAAACCAAGCATAATGTTTCAATCAACAAAAATATTCGACGGATTTACTTGTGTATTTCGTCAATGGAAAGCAGATGATACTCACTGTAGATTCCTTCATGGTTATGGAGTAAGTTTTAAAGTTTGGTTCCAAGGTGAACTTGATGAAAAAAACTGGGTTTGGGATTTCGGAGGCATGAAACGTGCCAAAACCCAAATTGATGGTATGAATCCTAAAGCATGGATGGATTACACATTCGACCATACCTTTATTGTAGCTGAAGACGATCCCTTCCTAGAATCATTTAAAAGAATGGATGAAGCAGGGGTAGCTCAAGTGCGAGTTCTTCCGGCTACTGGAGCAGAAAAATTTGCTCAATACGTCTTTGAAAAAATTGATGAATTTGTTAAAGAAGAAACAGATGGTCGAGTGAAAGTAAGACAAGTTGAATTTTCTGAACATGGGAAGAATAGTGCTATATTTACTAGAGAACAAGCCAATATCTAATGCCAAATAAAAGAATAGAAGATTATAATAAAGTACTTCCAATTGTAGAAGTATACAGATGTGTCCAATCAGAGGGTAGTCGTTTTGGACGTCCTACTATTGCAGTCCGTACCACAGGATGCACCCACCGATGTTGGTTTGGTGAAGGAGGGTGGTGTGACTCATTCTACACGTCAATCCACCCCGAAAAAGGAACATTCACCTTCAATGACATAATCAATATTTATGATGAGAACCCTCATGTTAAAGAGATGATGTTAACTGGAGGCTCACCAACAATGCACGCTGCATTGGTAAATGAATTAACACATTTTGCAAATGAACGAGGAATACTTATCACAATCGAAACTGAGGGATCGCATTTTGTTACAACCGATTATCCAATTGGTCTCATATCTCTTAGTCCTAAGTTTTCTAATTCCCGCCCTGTTGTTGGTACTACTACACCAGGGGGTAAAGTGGTGGATGAAAGGTTTGTCGCACAGCATGAAAAGTTTAGACTTAATTATGATGCGATTGAAAAAACACTAGAGTACCACGATGACTATCACTACAAACCTGTTTGGGATGGTACTGATGAAGGCCTAGCTGAGATTGAATCATTTAGAGTTAAAATGAATATCCCAAAAGATAAAACATTTGTAATGCCCGGAGGCGATACAAGGGAACAGCTTATTAAAATGTATCCTCTTGTATTTGAACTATGTGCTGAACATGGTTATAACATGACGGGGAGAGATCATATAATTGCATACGATCAAAAGCGCATGGTTTAGCCTATAACACTCAATAGAAGGTATTTTTTACATATTTATAATAAAATTAATATTATGAATAAGTATAAAAGAACTTGTGAGAATTGTAGTGTAGATTTTATTTCAAGCAGTCCCTACAAAAAATATTGCAGTAGGGACTGCAAATTAGAAAAACTTAAAAGTAAATATACTTTTAGACAATGTGGACAGTGTAGCAGTGATGTTAGAGTATACCCTAATGGTTATAATAAGGATTGTGAAAATATTTTTTGTTCTAACAAATGTCAAGGTGAATGGATTAAAGAAAACCAAAGCGAAGAAAGAGCTCAAAGGGCAGCTCATATGAGAAAAAGTTGGACTGAGGAATCCTGGAAAAAAAGTATCCAAACAAGAACCAAAAACGGAAACATAATAACCCAGCATGATTGGAAACAATATTGGAAACGTTGTGATTACTTAACTCGTAAAATTCGCAAACAAATGCTCCAAGAATGGGATGGGTATGATTACATAGATGGGGAATACATTAAGGAAAATTTAAATTTACATTACAGCCATAGAAATTATCCTACGTTAGATCACGTTGTACCTCGTTCTAAATGCTTTCAAAATGGGTTATCTCCGGACGAATCTACTTCCCCTTCTAATTTAAAGTGGACTAAAAGAATAAACAATAGCAGAAAACATAATAATTGAGGGGCACAGGAATGTGCCCCTTTTTAATATTTATAGATGTAATGGTTATATTTAAAGGTTCACTTTTAAAATAAAACCCATGAAAAAACTCTTATTACTACTATTATTAGTAACTAGCTATACTGGATGGGGGCAATGTGATGTATACATAACTCCCGGATCAATCCAAGTAATTGATCATAACCCTGGTATTTCCTTTGCATTTGAAATTCAAAATGATGATATAATTCCATATTCTGGGGGACCCTTATACATGGATTGGGCTCTATCAGGATTCATATCAGGTCCTATATGGGACTTTAATTTAAATCCTATACCTATCCTCCCAGGACAAAGTAGATTTATATCAACCCCAGTATTTGATATTCCTCTACCTGAAAATGTTCCGGGGAATTGGACACCTTACGCAGGGTGGACTGGGAGTGAGTATATATCCTTTAAACTTGCCTTAGTACCTATCTATAGCACGGATTGTTATCAATGGATTTTTAATGAGGATGGTACACTTTGGACTGAAGTTTTAAGTGATGGATGTGACAACCCAGACGGAGATAATTTTTGTAATGATGTTTGTGAAATAGAATTAATAGATTTTAATTTAGAAACCGAAGAATTAACTATAATCCCACATTCAACCTACTGTCCTAATATAATAAATTCCGCTTGGTATAACCAATACCCTTATGATAACCCCTATGTTTTTGGGTTTACCTTAACTTTTGCTACAGATGTAGGAAATATAAACGTTAATATAGGAGGGCAACAAATTTATGAATCTGATAATCCTATTATATTAGACTTAAGCAATGGTATTTTAAGTATAATTTTAGAACCCCTTTTAGAAGAGATTAATAATGGGGATTATTGTGAACTTACCTTAACCCTTTATAACTTAAATAATACGGGTCAAAATATAAATGATGTATTACCCCATCAAGTAATAGAACTAATTAACTTATGCCCTGATATTTATGGTTGTACTGATGTTGATGCTAACAATTATAACCCCGAAGCTAATATCGATGATGAAAGTTGCCTTTATGATGTGCTGGGTTGCACTGACAATAGTGCGATCAATTATAACCCGTTCGCCAATATTGATGACGGTTCTTGTGAATTTACTATATTTGGGTGTACTAATCCAATTGCCTCAAATTATAACCCACTCGCTACTGTGGACGATGGTTCGTGTGTTATTTACTTAGCAGGATGTACAGATCTTCAAGCTATTAATTATAACCCCTCAGCAACCCTAGAAGATGGCAGTTGCGTTTATGATTCTTGTGATGGTTTATATTTTGCACCTAATGTGTTTACCCCTAATAATGATGGGTTAAATGATGGTTGGTCTATAGTAACAGATTCTGAATGTTGGATTGAATTTCAAGTTTTAATTTTTGATAGATGGGGGAGACTAGTTTGGGAATCTAATATTATAGGGGAAGTCTGGGAGGGTTCTAATTCTAATGGAAGTCATTATGTAGCTGATGGAATTTACGTTTATACCGTTAAAGGTAAAGGATACAACCCTTCCCATACATTCCAAACTTCAGGATATATAACAATTTTTAGATAAACTTGGCATCTTAATAGATGGGTCATATATTTATCTAAATTTTATAAAATCAAATGAAAGTTACCTTATTAAATGTTACACCAAATGCTGAAGACCACATTGTTGAGGTGGCACGTGTATCTAGTTCACGTAAGAATAAGAAAGATAAACCGGAAGGCCTTCTTCGCTACTTGGTACAACACAAACACTGGAGCCCGTTGGAGCATGGGCATGCGACCTTCGAAATTGAAACTTCCAAAGCAATCGGTATCCAACTCATCAGACACCGTTCTTTCGCTTTCCAAGAATTTAGTCAACGATATCAAGATGTTAATCGTTTGGGGGATATCTTCGAACCCATTGAATTACGGGAACAGTGTGAAGACAATAGACAAAGTTCAACAGAAGTAATTAATCCTCTTCTCCCAAATGGAGTATTTGCAAACAAGAATATTGAAATACACTTTGAAAGATGTCATAAACTTTATAATGATCTTTTAGAGGCGGGTGTAGCTCGAGAACAAGCTCGTATGGTTCTCCCATTAGCTACTACTACCAAAATCCATATGACAGGAAGTATTCGTTCTTGGATTCACTTTCTTGAACTAAGAGATGATGGACATGCTCAAAAGGAAATTCAACTTGTTGCAAAAGAGATAAAGCATATATTTATCCAAGAATTTCCAGTCATCTCAAAAGCATTAGGATATGAATAGACCCAGTATGCAGTTAGAAGTTTTAAGGTTTTCAAGTGAAGCCGACTCAACAAATGGATTGTTGTTTGATATAACAAATGGACAACGTAAATTCCTATCTTATACTCTTGAAGATGAGTATAGAAAGGAAAAAGTAATGTCAGAAACCCGAGTACCAGCTGGAACATACAATGTTACACTTCGTACTGAGGGAGGATTTTATCAAGACTATACTGAAAGGTTTGGTTCTGATTTTAACAAAGGAATGCTCTGGGTAAGAGACGTTCCTGGATTTGAATATATTCTTATCCATATTGGGAACACTGATGAAAATACATCAGGATGTTTATTAGTAGGAGACACCCAAAACAATAACCAAATTACAAAAGACGGATTTATTGGTTCTTCAACAAATAATTATAAAAGAATCTATCCCCCTATTGCCGAAGTATTAAGTAATAATGGGATTGTCAGTATTACGTACACCGATTACGACTCGGTAGATTAAAGAATATAACAGGGGAGACAAAAAGTCTCCCCTTCTCTATATATTAACCAAACCCCTTAAATTTTTTTAAACAATGAGACAAATGTTAAAATTTGTATTAGTGACGGTATTGTGTACAATGTCCTCGCTATCCTTTGCCCAAATTACAGGTAAAGTAACAGACGCTTCTACAGGCAATGAACTTGTAGGAGCAAGTATTTATTTAGAAGGTAATTCTAGAGGAACCTCAACTAACCTTGATGGAACCTTTGAATTATCCAATACACCAAGTGGAAACTTGGTGGTTAGTTTTATAGGATACGAATCCTTAACCTTACCAGCTGCTGCAGATATGGGCGTAATTGCTCTTGTCTCTACTGCTTTAGGTTTAGAAGAAGTATCTGTTATTGCTAACGTTGCTGTAGATAGGAAAACTCCTGTTGCGGTATCAACTATTAGTGCAACAGAAGTTGCCGAATACATTGGTACACAGGAATTTCCAGAATTATTAAAAGTCACCCCTGGCGTTTACGCTACTAAACAAGGTGGTGGAGTAGGTGATGCTCGTATTAACATTCGAGGATTTGACCAACGCAACATTGCAGTATTGATTAACGGTATCCCTGTTAACGATATGGAATCAGGTTGGGTATATTGGTCTAACTGGAATGGTTTGGGCGATGCTGTTTCACAAGTACAAGTTCAAAGAGGTCTAGGTGCTTCTAAACTTGCTATTAACTCTATTGGAGGTACTATGAACATTGTTACTAAAACAACTGATGCTCAGAAAGGCGGAAGTTTCCAGTCACAATATTCTAGCTACGGACAATTAAAAAATACCTTATCTTATTCAACAGGTAAAATGAAAGACGGAGCAGCAGTTACTGCTGTTGTTTCTAACACTAATGGTGATGGGTATGTAGATGGTACTTATGTAAGAGCCAATTCATACTTCCTTTCATATGCTAAGGATTTAAATGAAGATCATATGCTTACTTTTACTGCTATTGGAGCACCTCAAGAACACGGGCAACGTGATCGAATGTTAACTCCTGGAGAAGTAGAAGAATATGGTAGCACATACAACAAAGACTGGGGATATTATAATGGTGAGATGCTTAATCAGCGTAATAACTATTATCATAAACCACAATTTGCTTTAAACCATTATTGGGATGTTAATGAGAAAACCCAAGTAGCAACCTCAGCTTACGTTTCTGTAGGTAAAGGTGGAGGTAGTGGTCCTTTAGGAGAATATGCTCCAACTGATGAAAATGGTCAAATTGATTGGGATGCTGCTGCAGCAGCTAATGATACCTCAACTGTAGGATCATATACAATCCTCAGAAACTCAGTTAATAACCATAACTGGGTAGGTGTACTATCTACTGTAAGACATCAACCTAATGAAAACTTAGATTTTACATTTGGTATTGATGGACGTAAATATAAAGGTGAACACTTCCGTGAAGTTAGAGACTTAATGGGTGGTGATTACTGGTTTGAAGAGTACAAATATGCAGTTGATGGAGTAGCAGGACGTAACCAACAAATTGGAATTGATGAAAATTCAACTTCACTTTGGGCGGGACGTTCAGACTTTGCTAACAGAATTGCTTATGACAACGATGGTAAAGTAGGATATACAGGAGTATTCGGTCAAGCCGAATATTCTAAGGATAACTTAAGTGCGTTCCTTGCAGGTAGTGTTTCTAATACTTGGAATACTCGTATTGATAGATATAATTATGCTGACGAAGCAGACCAAACATCTGAAACCGTTGCTATTTTAGGATACAATGTTAAAGCAGGTGCTAACTATAACATCAATGAGAAAAACAATGTATTTTTTAATACAGGTTTCTACTCACGTGCTCCATTCTTTGGATTTTTATTCCAAAACTACCAAAATGTTATTTCTGATAACGTAGTAAATGAGAAAGCTCTTGCATTCGAAGGTGGTTATGGTTATAGTGGTAGAAAAGTATCTACTAAAGTAAATGCTTATTACACTCAATGGAAAGACAAAACATTACTTTCAGGCCGTATCCCTACCGCTGACGGTGGTACTACACGTGCTTTGATTAATGGTCAGGGTGCTTTACATAAAGGTATTGAAGTTGAATTTAATACAAAACCCACTGATAAGTTAGATTTGGGTGGTATAGTGTCATTAGGCGATTGGAAATGGGAAGGTGATGTATTTGCTACATTACAATCTGACATTGATCAATCAATTGATACTGTGCAGGTATTTACAGATGGTTTGTATGTGGGTAACGCACCTCAAACACAATTAGGATTTAAAGCTCGATACCAAATTAACAGAACATTTGACTTTGGTGGTCAGTTTGTTTACAATGATAAATTGTATGCTAACTATGACCCAACAAGTAATGAAACTGTTGAAGATAAAATCCAACCTTATGAAATGGATGCTTATGGATTACTCGACTTAAGAGTAGGTGCTAAATTTAAAGTATTAGGCTTAGACTCATACGCACAAGTTCAGTGTTATAATGTTCTTGATACTTTCTATTGGGCTGAAGGCCGTAATAACAGTGATGGAACAGGCTTAAGAGACGGATTCCCAGGATGGGGTCGTACATTTAATGCTAGTTTAAAACTTAATTTCTAAAGAAATTAAAAAATAAATTTTGGAAGGCTGTTCCCTTAATTGGGAGCAGCCCTCTAATTTTTTTATATTTACATTATGGAAAAAGCAATAAGTGAAAAAGAGCTAGATATTCAAATTAAAATTCTAGCTAAAAAAATCAACGATGAACATCGAGATGATTCTACACCTATAGTATTAGTTTGCATCTTAAATGGTGGATTCATGTTCTTTAGCGATTTAGTAAAACAAATCAACGTACCTATTGAAATTGATTTTATCCGTTGTAAATCATACTATGGAAAAAAACAAGGTGATTTAGTAGTTACTAAAGACTTAGAAACTAAAATTAAAAATAAACACGTCTATCTTGTAGACGATATTTTAGATTCAGGTAATACTATGAAAGCTGTTTCTAAATTTCTCCAAGTAAAAGAACCAAGATCAATTACCCCTGTCGCAGCAATTTATAAAGAAAGCTTGGACTTTGATAAAGTACTTCATATCTTGAAGCAAGAAACTGATTCTGTATTTGACCCTTGGTATATTGGATATGGTATGGATGATGAACATGGACACAATAGAAATTTAAGTACAATATACACAGTATAAATGGAGAATAAACGACGTAAAATCCACGAAGAATTAGAAGTGGTACAAGTAGGATTTGCTAATGGCGTTGCTGAAGGCTTCCCCTTCTCAGACAAGCAAAAAGAAAAAATGATAATGGAAGCCGAAAAGGCATATGGTAAATTCCTAGATGCTTTAAAATGTGATTGGAGAAACGATCCCAATTCAATGGAAACACCTCGTCGTGTAGCCAAGGCATATGTAAATGATCTATGGGCAGGACGTTATACAGCAATGTCTCCTATTACTTCATTTCCAAGTGATGGTTATGATGGTATTATTATTGAAAGGAATATCCCACTTACATCTATGTGTTCTCATCACCACCAAACCATTGGAGGTGTAGTTCATATTGGTTATATTGCTGGGGATGATGGTCAAGTAATTGGTTTATCTAAATTAAACCGAATTGTAGAATTATTTGGCCGTAGAGGAGCAATTCAAGAACAACTAACATCTGCTATCCACAATGCTGTAGATAAAATTACTGAAGGTAATAAAGGTGTTATTGTTACTATTGTAGGGACTCACAACTGTGTTTCATGCCGTGGTGTTAAACATCAAGGAGCAGCAATGATTACTACTAAAGCATCAGGTGTGTTTAGAGAAAATAATAACCTAGCTCGTAAAGAGTTTTTTGACAGTTTAAAAATTAATAACGGAGGACATAACATTTAATAATTATGGGAAAACAATTAGTATTATTTAAAGACATTCCATTTGTGGATGAAGTTGAGGAATTTAATTCATTAATGGGAAAAATTAATAATTATGAGCCAACAATACCGGAACAAAAAGAATGGGAATTCGTATACAACTTCGTACTGGAAGAACTTGAGGAGTATAGAGAAGCATGTGAGCGAGGTGACATCGTTGAGGTTTTGGACGCTTTGTGTGACATTGCTTACGTTTCGTTGGGGAACGGCACTATGCTACATGGTCTTAAGGATAAAATTTGGCCAGCCTATCAAGAAGTACAAGGCTCTAACTTATCGAAGGCTTGTTCGACTGAAGAAGAAGCACAAGCAACAGTTGAAAAAAGATCCGAAGAGCAAGGTGAAGCCTGTCACTATGAAAGCGTTGGTGATAGGTATATTGTTTACCGCTCGAGGGACTTTAAGGTTATGAAAAACATTAACTACTACCGCCCAGACCTCAAACAATTTTTTACTAAAGAAGAATTAGAACAATGAGTGATGGATTAACAGAAGCCCTTAGGGGAACATATTCAAGCAAAATGAAAAACTTAGAACAAATGCCAGATCAAAAATGGCACCGCAGAATTTCTTTTATCAAATCAGGTATTAGAATAATTGGTTACGGATTTATTCCTTTTAATTTAATAACCGCCACTATTTTACTTGTAGTAAGTGAAATTGTAGGTATTATAGAAGAATTAGTATGATTTTTGGTGTGTTCCTTGAGTTTGCACATATGTATAATCATGGAACACACCAAAATATATTACTTACATAACGGAGACAATAAACCCTTTTATATTGGTAAATCAAGAAAACCATATTTTAGATTTCATAACCATAAACAAACTTATGGCCATAACATTGAAATGGTTATCATAAGTGAAGTTAAAAATTGGAGACGTTGGGAAAAATATTATATTAAAAAATACAAAGATTTAGGATATAATTTATTAAATAAAAATGAAGGGGGAGGAGGTTTAGATAAAATGAGTAAATTAACTAAACAAAAAATTTCTTCCCATCCAACTCGAGGTAAAAAAATATCACAATCACTAACTGGAAAATCCATGGCACATAAAGGAAAACCTTTTAGTAAGGAACATAAACAAAAAATTAAAGAAACTAGAAATTTCCTTAAAGAAAGACCTGTAACATGGCTTGGCCAACCAGTTCTCCAATATGATCTAGATAAAAACTTAATTAAAGAATTTAAATCACAAAAAGAAGCTCAAATATATATGAACAAACCTAATAGTGATGGTATTGGTGCCTGTTGTAGAGGGAATCAAAAAACTGCTTATGGTTATATTTGGGAATTTAAAACTAAAAACTAAACAAATGAAAAAATTTTTATACTTTAGCGCGATGTGGTGTCAACCCTGTCGAATGTTAGGGCCCGTAATGGATGAAGTTGCTCAAGAAGGCATTTCAGTCCAAAAAATTGATGTAGATAAGAGCCCAGAAATATCACAACATTACGGGGTTCGTAATGTACCAACCGTTATTTTACTTAACGAAATGGGTGAAGAACAAGGAAGAAAAGTAGGAGCTAATCCTAAACTAGCCTATCTCAATATGTATAATCAAAACTAATGTTTAAGAAGCTACAAGAAAGAATATTTCCTTTTATTATAGCATTAAGCGCCTTATCAGTTTCGGCATCTGCAGCATTTTATTCAGTCACAGGACTAAGTAAATTGTTTGCGGGTGCTTCAACTGAGGTGTTTATAATGGCCGGTTCTCTAGAAATTTCAAAGCTTGTAATAGCTTCTTTACTCTATCAATACTGGGATACAATTAATAAAGGGCTTAGAACTTACTTAACTGTAGCTTGTTTTGTCCTTATACTAATTACCTCAGCTGGTATTTATGGATTTTTATCTGCTGCCTACCAAGAAACAGCAGCATTAGCGGGTAGTGTTGATTCTCAAATTGCTCTTATAGAAACAAAAAGAGATAATGTGAAGGGTCAATTAGCGGTTTATAACGAAGAAAAATCTTCTATTAATAACGCCGTGTCCTCACTGCGTAATGGTTTATCTAACAATGTAGTACAATATACGGACACGTTAGGCAACGTGGTTACAACAACCTCAGGCGCTACTCGTAGGGCCCTTGAACGTCAGTTAGATCAAGCAATTGAAAGACAAACATCAATTAACTCTAGGGTAGATGATTTAAATCAAAAACTATTTGAGTACGAAACCGAAATAGTAGAAGTACAGACTAGTAGTGAAATTGGAAGTGAGTTAGGCCCCCTTAAATATCTTTCGGGTTTAACAGGCCTAGCGATGGATAAAATAATAAATTACTTACTTTTAATAATAATTTTTGTTTTCGACCCTTTGGCCATATCTTTAGTAGTAGCTGCAAACTTTGCATTTGCTAAATTACGTCCTGAAATTAAAGAAAAAATTAAAGTAGTTGAAAAAGTAGTTGAAGTACCTGTAGAAAAAATAGTAGAGGTAGAAAAAATAGTAGAGGTAGAAAAAATAGTAGAGGTAGAAAAAATAGTAGAGGTAGAAAAAATAGTAGAGGTAGAAAAGCCTTTAGAAGTATATGGTGAAAAAAAAAACCCACCAACACCCCATCACCATCAGGGTCTGACAGGTCGTCAACCCTAACAATAGAATACAATTAAGTTATGTTTACTAAATGTCATGCTGAATATGCTGGTAAAAACCAGTATAAAATGCACTTATGGACCGAAGAAGGATATTCAGTAGAACCTTACCGAGTTCCTGCTTACATAGAATGTTCTGAACGTGAAGCAGAATACCAGGGACTAAAGGGTGAATGGTTAAAGAAAACCTACAACTGGGATAAAGATAACCCACGTCTCCACTTTCATGATATGCCCGCTTATCAAAAATTCCTTATTGAAAAATATGGAACTGATGATAGTGTGTCTAAGGGACACAGAGAGGTATTTTTTGATATTGAGATTGAAATGGGGGGAGCCCTTACTGAGGAATATATCCAATCAGCTCCAAAACCTGTAACTTCAATTGCTTGGTATGATAAAACACCTGATGAATGGGTTATTCTTATTTTAGATAAAAAAGGACAAATTAACCATACTAAGGGACATAAGGAAATTATTCCTGTAGCTACTGAAGAAGAATTATTAGCTACATTTATTGAAAAATTTAGTGAAATTCAACCTGATATCCTTGTAGGATGGAATAGTGATTATTTCGATATTCCCTACTTATACTACAGGATTTGTAATGTATTAGGAGAAGATTTTGCTAATGCTTTGTCTCCTATAGGTGTAGTAAAAGACGAAAGCCAATGGAACCGCAATGGGTGGCTTAATATTGCTGGAGTTGAATCCCTAGACTATATGAAACTACATAAAAAGTTTAGTTTTAGAGATGAACCATCAATGCGTTTAGATGCTATTGGGGAAAAGTATGTGGGTTTAGGTAAAATCGAATATGAAGGTAATCTAGACAGATTATTTGAAGACGACATCCAGAAATTTATTAAATATAACTTCCGAGATGTAGAAATACTTAAGGAGTTAGATGAAAAGTTTGAATATATAGCTTTAGTAAAAAACCTATCTCATAAAGGTAAACATAACTATGGAGAAGTTTATGCTAACACCAAAACCCAAGATGGAGCCATTTCAGCTTATTTATTAGGACAAAATATTGTTCCTCCTTCTAGAGATAGAAATCCTATTTTTAAAAAGGGATATGCTGGGGGATATTTATTTTGTCCCAAAGCAGGACTTTACAAGTATATGTTTGATGAGGATTTAACTTCACTATATCCTTCTATTATTATGTCCCTTAACATAGGTAAAGAAACACTTATGGCTCGTATCGTAGATGCTGATGATAGGAATAATCGTTTAGGATTAAATGATTTAAAAACTAGAGATGCAGACGAAGAACTTTTAATTGAAAATCCTGATAGAAAACAAACTTATATTAAGGTAAATAAACTTATAAAACTTATCGAAGACAATAACTTTGCTATATCAGCAAATGGTGTTATCTTCCGTACTGATAAACGTTCTGTACTAGCTACTATTCTTGATAAATGGTTCGATGAACGAGTGAAATATAAAGGTTATATGAAAAAAGCATACCAATCAGGTGATAAGGAAAAAGGGGTATTTTGGCACCAACGTCAACATACTATGAAAATTTTGCTTAATTCACTTTATGGTGCTACCGCTTTGGGTTCATTTAGATATGGTAATGTAATCTTAAGTGAGGCTATAACTTTAAGTGGACAACGAATTATCTGTGAGAGTGCCCTATGTGCTAATCGCCATATGAACAGTTTAGTTAAGAGCCCTGAAGCTACAAAAGATTTTTTAGAAAATCTATGATTTGCCCTGCTCATGTAATATGTATAACTATGATAACAATATACCAATTATTAAGAGCAGGTAAACCTTTTTATATAGGCTATTCTAAAAATCCAAAACAACGTTTTAACTTACATAAATATAACTTTGGTACTAATATTAAAATGGAAGTATTAGCTGAAACTACCAATGATAAGAAAAAAGAAATAGAACAATATTGGATTAATAAAATTACCCAGCAAGGATATATATTAGAAAATAAAAATAAAGGTGGAGGAGGGCCGGCACAAAATACTAGAACTAAAGAATCTAATGATGTTTTTAAACAAAAACGTAAAACTTGGAGTAGAAAAGGTACACCCCAACCTCCAACCTATAAAAAACGAATTCAAATGGCTTTGAAAGGTAAACCTAAACCTGAAGGATTTGGGGATATGATGAGGGAAGTAAGATTAGGAGTTCCTAAACCCGAGGGATTTGGTAAAAAAGTAAGTGAATCCCATAAAGGTATTCCTAAAGATAAAAACAGAAAAGCTGTGCTTTGCTATACAAAAGATGGGACGTATATTGGTGAATATGCTAGTATTAACCTTGCCGCTGAAGCTACCAACTCAAATCCCAGCACTATATCTAAAGTATGTAGGGGGATATTCGGGCAAACAAACGGCTATAAATTTAAATATAAAACATTATGAGCGAAGTATTAAAACCCCAATCAATAAGGAATAACGTAAAAATTACTTGGAATGGAGAACCTATTTCTAAACAAGAAATTATAGATATGAGTGTTCTTTGGAGTGATAAGCAGATCCTATTCTTTAAAAAAATGCTTAAACAAGGAGGTACTGTTAAAATAGATAATAACAAATTCAAAATTGTTATTACAGAACCTATTTTAACTTCTAGAGGTCTTAAAGATGGAGGAATTCAACAAGTTGATCCCGAAGCTAGGTTTTAATGAAACATTTAGAAGAAACACCTTGGTGGATTTGTGATGAAGGCGATTACAACTTTTGTGCTTATGTAGACACAGATTCTAATTACTTTAATGCTGAACCCCTACTTAAACATTTGTACCCTAATTTCGAAGAAATGGGTGATATAGAGAAGGATGATCTACTAGAAGAAATTGCCCTTAAATATCAAGATATTATTACAAATGACTATGATAGACTAGCTCGAGATTGTTTTAATGTTACAGAACACAGGCTTGAAATGAAAACTGAAGCCGTTATTCGTTCTGCCTATTTTAGAGCTACTAGAAGATACGCCCAATGGATTACAAAACAGGAGGGTATTGCTAAGGAATCACTTGATATTAAAGGACTTGAATTTAAAAAAGCAAATTTCCCCCCTATTTTTGGGAAGTTTTTTAATGATATTCTCCAACAAATTCTAAAGGGCGCAGAGCAGAAACATATTGATAAGCTAATTTTAGATTTTAGAACTACAATTTTATCTAACAGTACAGATATTGCCCTTTTAGGCAACCCCACATCAGTAAAAACTTTAAATGAATATGTAACTCGAAAACCAAGAGCAGGTGAAGTATTAACTGAAATAGCAAAAGGAGCTCCTGTAGGAGTAAAAGCAGCAGTTAGATATAATGACTTACTTCACTTTTGGCAACTAGATAAACAACATAGTACTATAGTTCAAGGTGATAAGATTAAATGGATTTATTTAATTGACAATCCCTATAAAATTGAAGCAATTGGTTTCCTATCATTTGATGTTCCTGATAGAATGCGTAAATTCTTAAACGATTATGCTGATCGAAGGAAATCATTCGAAACAATTCTTCAATCTAAACTAGAAAATTTTTACACCGATCTAGGTTGGACTCTTAGCTTAAACCCTAACATTAATAAATTCTTCCAATTCCAATGATAACAAAAAACAAATTACAATCGATTATTTCTAAGTATTACCTTGGGGGTAAAGTAGAATCTGTTAAATGGAAAGTCAAGGATAGTAAACTTGATATTGATTTTATGGCACCTACTAAGGATATGATTGGTAAACTATCATGTAGTGACTTTTCTATGGTTAATGAGGGTGAAATGGCTATCTTTAACACAACACAACTTAATAGACTACTAAATGTATTAGCGGGTGATTTAATGCTTGATGCTTCTAAAACAAATAAAGTATTAACTAAACTTACTATTCAAGACGCTAAAGCTTCTATCAATTACTCATTAGCTGATCCTCTTATGATACATAAAGTAGGTGAGGTAGATGAAAATATCGAATGGAAAGTAGAAACAACACTTGAAAATGATGACTTCACTACGTTTGTACGAGCAGCCGCTTCAATTCAAGGGAATGAAATTGTTACATTAAGTGCTACTAGGGATACAATCGATACTCCTATTTTAAAGTTTACATTTGGTGAACGTATGGAATTTTCTAATAAAGTAGAATTTCATGTTAATGCTAACTTTATTGAGGGTACTCGAGAAGATAATAAAATTCCATTTAACAGTGAAATGTTAAGGGAAATATTTAGTGCTAATAAAAATTCTGATGAATGTAAATTAAGTTTTGCGGATGATGGATTACTTCGTTTAATTTTCACATCAGAAGATGAAAACACAAATACTACTTATTTCGTTGTACGGAAAGCAGATTATTAATATTTATCAATATGGCACAAATTAGTTCAACATACAATGATATAGGATACGCTACAGATCGTACTATGGAAATCATTAACGACACCTTTAGAAACAGTCTATCAGGAGTTGATTTTTTAGAAAAGCACATTGAAGGGGGATTAAGTAAATGGGTTCAAGATATAGATGCTTTTAAAGAAAAATATGAATTCCAAACTGAGTTTAATCAAATTAACCCTGCGGGAGTATTAGAGCTCCAACCTGAACTTTATGTTAGGTTAGCTATGGGATTAATGAATCATGCTCGATCACAAGGTGAATTTGAACAGCTTACTGATGAAGAATTTACTTCTCTAAAACAGGAATTTATAGATAATCCTGAGAATTTCCAATCCGCTAAACGAAGAGAAATTTCAATCAAATATGATAAAGAAATGAATGAAAGATTAGAAATTGAAAATTGGACTAAACGTCAATGGCAGCACAGAGCAGGAATTATAAAATGATTTTGCATTAAAAAATAAGTTTCGTATATTTATAGAAAATTCGGGTGAACCTTCAGGACGCCTAAGTTATGAGAATTAATTATTAACCGCTACCTTAGGGGGCACAAAAACGTAAAAAATGACACACGTAGATTTATTCAATCCGAGGTTTACTTCACCTCTAGACGTTCTAGTAAAGAACTTTTTCGACAAAGAAGCAATTTTTGACAAACCATCACGAACAAGCGTTACACATCCTATTGATGTGTATGAAGATGAAAATGGTTTAAATTTTGAGATCGCATGTACTGGACTAAGTAAAGACGATGTAGACATCTCAATTGAAGGTGATATCCTTAAAGTATCCTATGATAAAGGATCCGAACAACAATCCACAAAAGAAAAACGCTACTACCACTCAGGGGTAAAAAAGAGCAGCTTTGATTTAGGCTGGAAAGTAGCACGTCGATTTGATCTTGTAAAATCATCTGCCGAAATGGTAAATGGTTTACTTCAAATCCAAATCCCACTTGCTAACGAAGCAAAGCCAAAATACCTTAAAATTAAATAATAAAAAATTTGGAGTCCTGAAGATTCGTTCGTATATTTACGGGGTAAGGTTGCGACCGCAATCAAACGTAATTTAATTAATTTTTAAAAGGTTATGCAGTATATTAAAGATGCTATTTTAGGAGATTATTATATCGTTTTAGACGAATATAATTTCTCAGCTTACAAAGTTATCACTCCTGATAGCGGAATCCCTTACGACTCATGTGTAGGCCATTATAAGAACTTAAGTTCGGCCCTCAAACAAATCGCAGACAATACTATGAAAGGTAAGTCTTACGATAGTATTAAACAGTATATTAGTGAATATAAATCAATTTTAAACAAATTTAACGAAAAATTTTTATAATGGTAAAAGCATTATTTAACGCCGTCATTGTTAAACGCATTGACGAAGAAGAAAGCACATACGGAACAATCGTAGTGCCCGATATGGGAAAAGAAAAAAATATTAAAGGTGAAGTAGTCTCAGTAGGCCCTGGAACATATTCCTCAATGGGGCACTTTATTGAAACTACTCTTCAAGTAGGAGATATTGTACTTCTCCCACAGATGGGTCCTGTCAAAATGGATTACAAAGGAGAAGAACACCTTATTTGTCAAGAAAACCAAATTTTAGCAGTAATAGAAGAATGAGTAAAGTAATTAACTATGGGGATGATTCCCGTAAAAAACTAATTGGTGGAATTAACCAACTAGCCGATGCAGTAGTAACAACTTTGGGCCCTAATGGTCGAAATGTAGTTATCCAACATGATCAAGGAGTACCTCAAAGTACTAAAGATGGAGTAACAGTAGCAAAAGCAATTGAACTTGAAGATCAAGTGGAAAATGTAGGAGCACAAATGCTTAAGCAAGCCGCTATTAAAACTGCTGACCAAGCAGGTGATGGTACTACAACTTCTACTTTGTTGGCACGAGAAATTGTTAATGCCGCTGCTCGATATAGTGACAAAGGTCATAATATTGTAGAAATTAAGAGAGGTATTGACAAATGTGTTAAATCCCATGTAGAATACCTCCGTAACTTGTCTCAAGATATTTCAAGTGAAGATCAACTCCGCCAAGTAGCTACTATTTCAGCTAATAATGATGTAGAAGTAGGTGAACTTATCGCTACTGCAATGGAAAAAGTAGGTCGTGATGGGATTGTTTCTATTGAAGAATCACGTACTGGTGAGACTTACCTCGAAACAGTAGAAGGAATGCAGTTTGATCGTGGTTTTAAATCTCCGTATTTTGTAACTAACAATGATACTATGAGTACTACTCTTAAGGATACTGCAATTCTTTTTTATAATGGTCGCTTAACTCAAGTTAAAGACCTTCTTCCACTTCTAGAAAATTTATCCTCACAAGCTAAATCACTTCTAATCATTGCTGAGGATATTGAAGGGGAGGCTCTCGCAACTCTTATTGTTAATAAAATGAGAGGTAGTCTTAATGTATGTGCTGTTAAAGCTCCCGATTTTGGAGATCGACGTACTTTACTTATGAATGACATGGCTACACTTACGGGTGGGGTAGTTGTTGACAAGGATAAAGGTATGAAACTTGATAAGTTTGATCTTAAGTGGTTAGGTGAGTGCCGAACAGTAACTATTACTAAGGAAACAACCACTATGGTAGATGGTGCCGGAGATGAAGAAGCTATTAGTGAACTTTGTACTTCTCTCCAAAACCAAATTGGAAACTCAACTTCACCATTTGAAACCGAAAATCTCCAAAAACGTTTAGCTAAATTAGTAGGTGGAGTAGCAGTAATTCATGTAGGTGGAAATACTGAAACTGAAATGCGTGAAAAGAAAGATCGTGTTGATGATGCCCTTCAAGCTACTAAAGCAGCTATTGAAGAAGGAATCGTACCAGGAGGGGGATTAGCGCTTCTCCGCTCAGCTAAAGAATCTTCTTGTAATGTTGAAGGCTATGATGAAAAGCTAGGATGTCAGATCATGGAAGCGGTTTTACAAAGACCATTTGAACAAATTCTAATTAATGCCGGTTTAGAAAATTACCATGATATTAAACATGATGTGATGGCTTTCGAAGCTAAATCAATGGGGTATGATATTAGAACTAAACAATATGTAGATTTCCTTGAATCAGGAATTATCGACCCTACTAAAGTTACACGTTGTGCCCTTGAAAACGCTGCTTCTATCGCAGGTACTATTTTATTAACTGAATGTACAGTAGTAAATAATCCTGAAGATAAGGAAGAACCTCAACTTGGAGGTATGCCTGGGATGTTTTAAATTTAGATAATGTCTGGATTTGAAACAGTAGAACAGAAGCAACTCATCGCAAAGAGAGTTGCACCTGGAGATTCTTGGAGATTAGTGGACGACCCCCAGGGGGTCGTCCATTCTTCCCTTACTGAAACATTAGAAGCATATTTCCAAAAAACTCGATTTAATGCTGCTTTTTATTTAGACCCCATTGGGAGTGCTTTATATTCAGTAGCTAGAGTTGAGATTGAAATTAAACCCGAACCAATTAAAACATTTGACTTTTATGGAGATGGCTACGAATAATTCCCTTTGGGTCGAGAAATACAGGCCAACCACACTGGATAATTACATAGGTAATGAGCACCTTAAAGGTGTTATGGCTAAGAACATATCTGAAAATGATATGAACAATATGATTTTTTATGGCCCAAGTGGCACAGGTAAAACTACACTTGCTAAGCTATTAGTTAAAAATCTTAACTGTGATTATCTCTATATTAACAGCAGCGACGAAAGGGGTATTGAAACTATTAGAGACAAAGTATCAGGATTTGCTAGTACAATGTCTTTTAAACCCCTTAAGGTGGTTATTTTAGATGAGGCTGATTTTTTAACAATCCAGGCTCAAGCTTCACTTCGAAATGTTATCGAAACATTTTCTAAAAGTACACGATTTATTTTAACTTGCAATTATGTAGAGCGTATCATTGATCCTCTCCAATCACGTTGTCAAGTACTTAAAATTGTACCTCCTAGTAAAGGTGAAGTAGCAAAACATATTTTTAATGTTTTATCTAAAGAGAATGTACAACATAGTACTGACCATCTTAAAGATTTAATAAATCAATACTATCCTGATGTACGTAAGATGCTCAATGTATGTCAAATGTCTTCTAAAGATGGTGAGTTAGAACTAGATAAACAAACACTTGTATCAAGCAATTATGTTGATAAAGTAATTGAATTATTGCCTAATAAAAAGTCATTTAAACAAATTAGACAGGTTATCGCCGATTCCAATGTAAATGATTTTGAAGCGCTGTATAAAACGCTATATGAACGTATGGACGAATATACATCACGTCCTGCTGAAGCGATTATTATTATTGAAGAATATATGTACCATTCAAATTTTCGAATTGATAAAGAAATCAACATTGCAGCATGCATTGCTAAATTACTAGAAATCTCAGGAAAAATTGTTATATAAAGACCTAATAGAATTTGGAGATCGGAAATTCTTATTGTATCGTATGATAAGAGAAACAGAAAAAATCCAACCCGATATCCTTAAAGAACATTGGCGTTGTGATACAGTATTAAAAAAAGAAAACATATATTACTTTTGTAATGAAATTAAAGAAACAGAATATGAAGAAATCAGAAATGACCCCCCAACAACCTCAAATTGATTTGAGTAAAACAACCTCTATCCCTAATGGATCAGGAGGTGAGGTATTTAAACAAGGATTTATTATGCGTAAAGTATCCCGCTTCATTACAGGTGGAGATGAAGACGCAGTAATGCCTATCCCCGTATTCTATGATGGAGCAACAGGCAAAATCCTTAAAGATACTTTACCACCTGAAATTCGGGAGGATTATGACACTATTTAATCGTGAATTTATTTGATTGGTTAAAAGAGCTGACAGGCAAAAAACGTGATTGGGACTCCTTTTCTGATAAGGAGAAGGAGTCCTTTGTCCCGTATATGGTTAATCGTTTTTTATCTATGAATCAACCCTTTGTTGAGTTAGTAAACTATGTTCAAACTATACCTTATACTGAAAAAGAAAAATATTACACAGTATATTGTGGTTTACTACCTAAGCAAAATGTTTGGCTTAAATATATAAAATCAAAAATGAAACAGCCTAAAGTAGAATTAGTAGAGGCACTAGCTAAAATGTATGAGTGCTCTACTCGTGAAGCAGCAAATATGGTAATTGTTATGGATAATAATGATTTAGAAGAAATGCTTTACAAAGCCGGATACCAAGATAAAGAAATAGCAAATATGTTTAAGTAATGGACAGTATAGTAAAATCAGTTTTAAAACAATTTACCGAACGAGCAGAGTTTGGTAAGAAAAAATATGGTGTTGACTTAGACAGAGAAGATTTAGTATTCGGTGAATGGGTTACTCATATGAAAGAAGAACTTATGGATGCCATACTTTATTTAGAAAAATTAGAAAAGTTATATGGCAAAGAAGCCCCAAATACTCAAGGAGATACAAAATAAGGAATTGCCTGAGGTAAATTACGCTTACCAAAAGACTATTTCTTACTCCCAAATGTCAATGTATAGGAGTTGCCCTCACAAGTGGGAACTTCAATATAAAGAAGGACATTATAATAATGATCCTAACATTCATTTTACTTTTGGAACCTCGATGCATGAGGTAATTCAGGAGTGGCTTACTGTTTTATATGAAGAATCTTCACTCGTAGCAGATGATATGGACTTGGAAGGACTATTCCAAGAAAAATTCATAAACCTCTACCAACAAGAATATAAAAAATTTAAAAATACCCACTATTCATCCCCAGAGGAGCTTAGAGAGTTTTTTGAGGATGGAGTAGCAATTCTTAATTTTCTTCAAAAGAAACGTAGTACTTATTTTAGTAAACGAGGATGGCACTTAGCTGGTATCGAATTACCTATCGTGATGAACGTTGGTAACAATTTGGTATACAAGGGTTTTATTGATATGGTATTATACCATGAACCCACAAACAAATTTTATATCTACGATATAAAAACGTCAAGAAGTGGATGGAACGATAAAGCTAAAAAGGATGAAACTAAGCAAATGCAGTTAGTCCTTTATAAAAAGTTTTTTAATGAGCAGTATGGCATCCCACTTGAAGATATAGAAGTTGAATTCTTCATAGTTAAAAGAAAAATATGGGAAAATAGTGATTTCCCTATATACAGGGTACAACTCCATAAACCTGCTGCAGGACGAAATAAACTTAATAAAGCAGATCAAATCTTAGAAGAATTCATTAAAGAATGCTTTACCCCTAAAGGTAAGTACCAAGAAAAAGAACATCCTAAAATAGTATCCCCTTTATGCAAGTGGTGTGCTTTTAATAATAATAAAGAATTATGCGATAAATCATAATAATTCCTGACTCCGTACATACTTATATCCAACAAACATATAAAAAATATTATGAGTAAAAAAGATTTAACATTAACAAGCGTAAAAGTCCAAAGCGGCTTATTTGAAGAATTTAAGGTGTCATGTGTAAGACATAAATTTTCACTACAAAAACTTGCCGACCGAGCTATTCATTTGTATCTTACAGATGAGGATTTTAAACGGCAAATCCACAACCACAACAATTTAGATTTATAATAGAAAATGAAAAAAGGTTATATACCAAAAGATCAACGAAAGAAAATTTTGTTGATGTGTGACGATATTAGAACACATTCTGGAATTGGGACTGTAGCAAGAGAAATAGTAGTCCACACGGCCCACCATTTTAACTTTGTTAACATAGGAGCTGCAATCCAACACCCTGAAGCAGGAAAAAAGTTAGATATTAGTGAGGATACTAGTAAAGAAGCAGGAATTGAGGATGCTTCAGTAATCATTTACCCAACTAACGGTTATGGATCCCCATCACTAGTCCGCCAGATGATAGCAACCGAAAAACCTGATGCTATTTTTATCATAACTGATCCCCGATATTGGACTTGGCTATTTCAAATGGAAGGAGAAATTAGAAAACAAATCCCGATCGCTTACTTAAACATTTGGGATGACTACCCAGCCCCACGTTATAATGAATCTTTCTATGAGTCATGTGATTTGTTAATGGGTATCTCTAAACAAACAGTCAATATTAATAGGTTGGTTTTAGGAGATAAAGTACAAGATCGTATTTTAGAATATGTACCCCATGGTTTAAACCATAACACATTCAAACCCCTAGAAAAAGATAATACTGAATTAGTAGAATTTAAAAAGAATTTGTTTGGAGGTAAAGAATTTGATTTTGTTTCATTCTTTAACTCAAGAAATATTAGACGTAAGCAGATACCTGATACTATTTGGGCATTTACACAATTTGTAGATAAATTACCTTTAGAAGAGGCTAAAAAATGTGCTTTAGTACTTCATACTCAAAAAGTAGATCCTAACGGTACTGATCTTCCTGCAGTAGCAGACATGCTTTGTGGTGATGATGAAAGATATAATATTATCTTCTCTGAAGATAGACTTACCCCACACCAAATGAATCTACTGTACAATAGTACTGATGTCCAGATTCAACTTACTTCTAATGAAGGATGGGGTCTTAGTCTAACTGAAGCTATATTATCAGGTAATCCTATAATTGCTAATGTTACAGGAGGGATGCAAGACCAAATGAGATTCACAGATGAAAAAGGATTATGGTTCACACCCGATGAAAATATCCCCTCAAACCACAGAGGTACCTATAAAGAATGTGGACCTTGGGCATTCCCAGTCTTCCCAACAAGTATCTCAATTGTGGGTTCACCTCAAACTCCCTACATTTTTGATGATAGATGTGAAGCAAGTGATGCTGCGAATCAAATCATGGAAGTTTACAACCTAGACCCTGAACGTAGAGAGGCTATTGGCTTAATGGGTAGAGAATGGGCTATTGGAAACGAAGCGGGTTTTACATCTGAAAAACAAGGTGAAAGAGTTATAGAAAATGTTGATAAACTTCTAGAAACTTGGCAACCCCGATCCCAATATGAGTTGGTAAAATCCACTCCACTTAAAAAGAAAGTTGCACAACATAATTTAGTATATTAATGAAACCAATGTTTATAGTAAGCTGTCCTATTGATACGTACAGCGGTTATGGAGCTCGAGCTAGAGACTTTGTAAAAGCCCTTATTGAATTAGATGAATATGATGTTAAAGTTTTACCTCAAAGGTGGGGAGAAACCCCATGGGGGTTTATTGAAGCCCACTCCGAATGGCATTTCCTTACTCCCCATCTTCTCCCTGTAGGTAATCAACTTCCAAAACAACCCGAAATTTGGTGTCAAATAACTATCCCAAATGAATTCCAACCAGTAGGTAAATTTAATATCGGATTAACCGCTGGCATTGAAACTACGGGATGTCACCCTACATGGATAGAAGGATGTAATCGAATGGATTTAATTCTAGGCTCATCTACTCACAGTATTGAAGTATTAAAAACAATTAAATTTGAACAACGTAACCAACAGACTAATGAAGTAATGGGTCAATATGGCTTACAAAAACCTATTGAAGTATTAATTGAAGGTGCTGATTTAGAAACCTACCAACCTAAAAAATCTAACTTTGATTTAGATCAGGTTGAGGAAGAATTCGCTTACTTATTTGTAGGACATTGGATGCAAGGTAACATAGGAGAAGATAGAAAAAATGTAGGACTATTAGTTAGGTTATTCTTCGAGGCATTTAAAAATAAAAAGAAAACCCCTGCTTTAATCTTAAAAACTACAGCTGTAGGAACCTCCTATATGGATCGAAATGAAATTCTTAATAGAATAGACATGATCCGTAATTCAGTAGAGGATGCTCGCACTCTACCTAATATATATCTTCTACAGGGTGAATTTACTAATGAGGAAGTAAATGATTTATATACTCATAATAAAGTAAAGGCTATGGTTAACCTAACTAAGGGTGAAGGGTTTGGTCGTCCCCTTTTAGAATTTAGTTTAAGCAAAAAACCTATCATCACTACTAACTGGTCGGGGCATACCGATTTCCTCTCAAATGAATTTACATCCCTCCTCCCAGGCAAATTAACAAATATTCACCCTAGTGCGGTTGCTAAAGATATTATTATGGAGGAGTTTCAATGGTTTAGTGTAGACAATAACGCTGTAATTCTAGCTCTTAGGGATGTATTTACTAATTATAAAAATTATAAAGAAAAAGCAACTCGACAGGCATATAAGAGTCGTACTGACTTTAGTTATGAGAAAATGGTAGAACAATTAAAAGGTTATTTAGGCCAATATGTTCCTGAATTTCCTAAAGAAGTCAAATTAGAACTTCCTAAATTAAATTTACCTAAACTTAAAAAAATAGAAAATGATAAAGGATAAATTAGAAATATGTTCACGTTGCGGGAGTGATGCTTGCTACGAGAATAATTTAGGGGCCGATTATAAAGTTTACATGTGTTATGGGTGTGGTTTTACTACTAATACTTTAATGACTGAAGATAGTGAATTTTTAGAGGAACAACTAGAAGTATTACCTGAACTTTATAAGGATTTAGTTTACGTAGATGATGATGGATTAAATTGGATCCCATCTACCGTAAGCCTTCCTGAAAAAGGAATGATTTTTATAAATGGTAAGTCATCTGAGGGATGGGAATGGTCGTCATGCCCCGCTAAAGAACTTACAGAAGAAGAACTGTCCAAATTTCCTGAAGGAACTACCCATAAAATGGACATGGGAAATGTAAAACTTTTCAATGAGCGTGATTTTATTGGAGCTATGGATTATATTGGACTGTTCACTAACCCCGAATAATGACACTAAGCTACGCTATACCAGTATGTAATGAATGGATACAATTAGAATATCTATTAAACTATCTATTCAAAAATAAACGAAATCAAGATGAAGTTGTAGTACAATGTGACAAAGGGAATACCACATCTTCAGTTTATCAAGTACTCAAACAATTCTCAGATTATAAACAACTTAAAGTAATTGAATTTCCTTTAAATAAAGATTTTGCTTCATTTAAAAATAATCTTAAAGACGCTTGTAATGGAGATTACATCTTTCAAATAGATGCCGATGAATATCCTGACGACTACTTAATGGCTACTGTTGAAGAGGTTATTAAAATGAATGACAGTGTAGACATATTTTGGGTGCCACGAATTAATAAAGTAAATGGATTAACCCAAGAACATATTGATAAATGGAGATGGAATGTAACCCCTGATGGCCGAGTTAACTTCCCAGATTACCAATGCCGTATCCTTAAAAATGTTAAACGTATTAAATGGGAAAATAAAGTTCATGAGGTACTTACAGGTCATAAATCCGAATCTCACCTCCCAGTTAATGATGAATATTGTTTAATCCACCTTAAGGATATCAAACGTCAAGAAAAACAAAACGAATTATATAGTAAGATATGAAAAACGTATATGACATTACTGATGAATTTGAACAACAATTAGCAAACTATACAGGAGCTAAATATGTTGTAACCGTAGATAATATGAGTAACGGTTTATTCCTTGCTTTATACTATGAGAACCATGTTAAAAAAAGCATTGCTGGTAAAGTAAGCATCCCTTGCAGAACCTACCCTTCAGTACCGTGTGAAATTATCCATGCGGGTTTAAAAGTAGAATGGGAAGAGGTTGAAGGAAAGACACTAACAGGAGCTTACCAACTAAAGGGATCTAATGTATGGGACTCCGCTCTAACATTTACCGCAGACATGTACAAACCTAAAACACATATGTGCATTTCATTTACAGGTCCCTATAAACATTTTAAACTGTCTAAAGGAGGGGCTATATTAACCGATAATCACGAAGCATATTTATGGTTTAAACGTGCCCGATACTCAGGTAGACGTGAGTGTTCCTATCATGATGATAATTTAGATATGTTAGGTTGGAATTTTTATATGATGCCCGAATTAGCAGCTCGAGGTTTATTATTAATGGGTCAGTTCTACAATATGGATGGTACTAAAAAACATAATGAAGACTTAAAATTACCATACCCAGATTTGTCTAAGTTTAAAATTTATAACAAATGAAAAATAATATAGTTTTAATAGGTGGGGGGAATCAGGCACATTACACTATTGATATTATTCACAAAGAAAATAAGTATAATATTGTAGGTATTATAGATTCAATTCATGAAGTTGGGAGTGATAGGTTTGGTTATAAAGTTTTAGGCCGACAAGAAAACTTAAAAGACATAATAGAAAAATATAACATACATGGCGGAATTATATCTATAGGTGATAATTGGATAAGACACTTAGTATCCCACCAGATAAAAAATTTAATACCTTCTTTTGTATTTGTAAACGCACTCCACCCTTCAGTGATAATAGGTGAAAATGTAGAAATCGGTGAAGGTATAGTTATGATGGCGGGATGTATAATCAACCCCAAAGCTAAAATAGGTAACTTTACTTTTTTTGCTACGGGGGCACAAGTGGAACATGATTGTAACATTGGTGATTACTCTAGCATATCTGCGGGTTCTGTAACGGGTGGTTACGTAACTTTAGGAAAATACTCTGCAATTACTTTAGGTGTTACTGTATTAGATAGATTAAATATAGGTGAAAACACGGTAGTGGGTGCCGGGAGTTTAGTTTTAAAAAACTTACCCAACGATGTATTAGCATATGGTAACCCTTGTAAAATAATTAGGAAAAGAGAAGAAAAAGAAAAATTTTTAAAATGAAAAAACAAAATATTTTTGAATTAAAAACAAAAGGTTATACCATTTTAAGAAAATGGGTTTCTAAAGAATGGTTAAAAAAAATAAATGAAGTTTTACCAAAATCATTCAAAGAACATAAAAAAATTAGACAAAATAATAATAATGGTATAACGTCCGATGGTGTTGCTATGAATGTACTAGCTAGTGATGATATATTTATAGATTTTCTGCAAGAAATGATAGATAGGGGTTTAATTGGATCTTTAGAAAAAAATTATTTTGGTGGGAAATGTATATTAAATTCCTTTTCTGCCCTAAGTAATATAAAATCCGAATCTGACTTATTTTACAAAAAAGTACATAGAGATATAAGAGGCTACTCAGATAAAATTCCTTTATTGTTAAATGCTTTAGTTATGGTAGATGATTTTACTATTGAAAACGGTGGTACTTTATTATTACCCTACTCACATTTAATAGAAGAAAAACCAACAAAAAAGTTCTGGGAAGATAACTGTGTACCCATGACAGGTAGTCCGGGGGATATAATTTTATGGAACTCTAACATATTTCACGCATCAGGAATAAATAAAACAACACAAATTAGAAGGGCTTTACCAATAACCTTTTCATTACCATATTATAAACAACTTTTAGATTATCCTAGAGCTTTAGGATATAGAAGGAAAGAAGAATTTCCTGAAAAAACACAACAAATATTAGGATATCACTCAAGAGTCCCCTCATCAATAAACGAATGGTATTTACCTACAAGTAAAATAACTTATAAATAATGAAATTAGGAATATTAATAGCTACCTATCAAAAATCTGATGGTTCAACACCTTTTTTACTTAAAAGAGCAATTGAAAGTATTAAAAATCAATCTCATCAAGATTTCACATTAATTATTATTGGAGATAAGTACGAGGATAATGATGAATTTGAAAGCATATGTAATGATAAAGATCTAGAAGGTAAAATCCTTTATAAAAATTTACCTTATGCTAAAGAAAGGGAAAAATACTCTATAGATAGTAGAGAATTATGGAGTTCAGGAGGGGTAAATGCTCGCAATATAGGTGTTGATGTTGGTTTAAATCTAGGATTAGAATACCTTTGCCATTTAGACCATGATGATTATTGGCACCCTCAACACTTAGAAGTAATTAACCATGCTATTGAAACTACTCAAGATGCTTCATTTATTTGTACCTGTTCTACTTACTTTAATTCACATAGGCCTCAAGTTAAGCTTACCAATGAAATTATCCCACTAGAGGTAAAGCCAGGAGAACAAATACACTCTTCAGTCTGTATAAATCATAAATTAATCCCTTTAAAGTATCGAGATGTATACGAAGAAACAGGAAAAGAGTATGCGGCAGATGCCGATATGTGGGAGAGGGTAGGAGAATATGTAAAACAAAATAATTTAAAAACCTATTTAATAACATCTTTAACGTGCTTCCACCCAACAGAAGGAATAAATTTAAAAAACTAAAAATGATAAAACATGTTTGTGTATTTTTTATATATAATAATATAGAACATATAATTAAAAGTTTTGAAAGCATTCAAAAACCAAATATAGATTACTTTATTATTGAAAATAAAAGTGAAAATAGTAATCAAATTCAAGAATATTTTTCTACTAAAAATTTAAAGGGATATATTCAATTTAAAGAAAATATTACTAATAATGCTATAGAAATATTTTTAAAAGATTATAAAGAATTATTACTAAAATATGATTACATTACTATTACTGATGGAGATCTAGAAGTAGAGGACATTGATTCTACCTTTAAAGAAATAATTAAAAATCTGAATTTAGAAAATATAGGAGTTTCTTGTGTGGATTTGACCCTAGATAATTTCCCGTATCACATTCCTAACTCAAATACTTGGTTACCCTCTAACTGTATTACTACTAAAGAATATATTGAATGCTCTACGGGAGGACATCTAATGACTTTAAAAAAAGAAAACATAGAATTATTCTACAGCGGAAAGTTTATAGATAGCGCGATCGCCTCCAGAACCAAATCCCAGAATTTAAAATGGGTTAAAACTAAATTAAACAAAGCCTACCATTTAACATGGGATTTATATGTTAAAGGAAACCCCTATTATGAGTTTAAAATTCAAAATATAGACCACATTTGGAATCACTCAAGTATTAGCCCTTATTTAAAAATAATATGAAAATAATCTATAGAATATCAGATACCGGTTATAACAAAATCAAACCTAACTATATAGGTAATGAACAATGTCTAAAAAATGCTACTGAAGTATTTAAGAACGTTAATTGGTTAGTTATAGCAGATAACATTTCTAAAGAGACGGAAAATATGGTTCGTAAGTATGTTGCTGAGGATTGTATTGAGTATGTTTCTAGGGGTCATGGGGCAGGTACTTTCAATTTAGCATTAGATGAAGCATTAAAATACGATGATAATGAAATAGTTTATTTTATTGAGAATGATTATTTACACAAACCCGAATCACAAAAAGTATTAGAAGAAGGATTTAATTTAGGAGCCTCATTCGTAGCATTGTACGACCACCCAGACAAGTATTTAGATCCTTCTGAAGGAGGTAACCCATATTGTGTTGGAGGTGCAGAAGATACTAGAGTTTATTTAACTGACTCTTGCCATTGGAAAATTACCAATTCAACAACAATGACTTTTGCTGCTAAAGTATCAACTTTAAAACGGGTTGAACCCCTACTCCGTAAACATACCAACACTTCTCATCCTAATGATTTTCAAATGTTCTTAGAACTTAGATCTAACGATGAATTATTACTAACCCCTCTCCCGGGCTATGCTACACATGGAGAGACCGCTTGGCTATCACCCTTAACAAATTGGAATAAAATATGATTTCAGTAATTATACCTACTTACAAAGAACCCAAATATCTAGACCTATGCCTCAAGTCTATATTTGAAGGTCAAGATAATGCAAATGAAGTTATTGTTGTAGTTGATGGATTTTATGAGTTAAACAAACCCACACTAGACAAATATCCAGACGTAAATGTACTCGATTTAGGGGACAATCAAGGCTTATCAGTAGCTACAAATTGGGGGGTTTATAATGCTACTAATGATTACATTTTAGTAGTAAATGATGACAATGTATTTCCTAAACACTGGGATACTAAATTAGAACCCCATCTACGTAAAGGCAGAGTAGTATCCCCAAATCAAATTGAACCTTCACCTTCAATGTTTAAACAATTCCATATCAAGAATTTAGGTGAAACTGTAGAAGAGTTTGATTTATATAAATTTTGGGAATATGAGGAAACATTGTCTAAGAACCCTGATGCATCGGGTTCAACCCTCCCATTTGCAATGTACAAGTATGATTACTTAGCAGTTGGGGGTTGGGATATAATGTACCCTTCACCTCATGTTGTTGATTGGGATTTTTTCCTAAAGTGTGAATACTTTGGATTGGAAATGCTCCGTGTATATAAACATTTTTACCATTTTGCTAGTATATCAACTCGTAAAACATCCGAACAAAACCTTCAATCAAACCAAAAAGAGCAATTAGCACATCAATTCTTTACTAATAAATGGGATAAACCCGCTCAACATAACCCCCAAAATAATTCAAAGTTATTAGATTTTTAAATATTTATAAACATGGGACGGAAGAAAAAAACACGAGAAATCCTTACACTAGAGATTCTCTATGATGAAAAGGAAGAATTAGACGAACTT
>Ga0208643_1000214_pt1 | contig 38776 bp, 64 predicted proteins | sample VirMetDEL_Nov_12_FD_184516 | JGI IMG/M metagenome (GOLD analysis project Ga0208643, IMG submission 184516) | Aqueous microbial communities from the Delaware River and Bay under freshwater to marine salinity gradient to study organic matter... | ecosystem: Environmental > Aquatic > Marine >...
TGACGGATACAAAAATCATTCGTCGTGGTGTCCGTATTGATTGCGCCAATGCCTTGAAGTTTACCGCTCATTTTGCTTATTTTGATTTGTTGGATCATTGTTTTTATTCCATTGTTGTTGTTACCCGAAAGGCCCGCATAAAGCGGGCCACAAGGGTTAATTTAAACGGGTTTATATTCCCGTCATGCAATCCACGAGCCATTTATTACAAAGATTAGCATATTCTTTCGCTTTCGCCAGTGTCTCAAAATATGTGTATTCCTCGAATGCGCCATATTGATATTCCCTCAATTCCCATCGTTTTTCGTCAAATGGCGTGTGTGAATCCTTAACGATTATAAACTCCAATTCGAAGTCTTTATTTTCGGCGTAATGATTTAAACCACCAGTTGTTTTATATGTGCTGAATTTTAACATTAGATAATCCCCGTAAATTTAAATATACCAAACGCAACACCGAACCAAACAACCAACAAATTAACCATAATTAAATCCATACTCATTTTATTTATTCCTCGTTAATGATTTTTCTAATGGGGTCAGACAAGCACGAATCGGGATGATAATGGCATCTTTTCCATTTTCTATTCAGCAACTCTTTTTTGCTCTCGTAATGGTCATAAGCCTCCAGTTGCTTTTCGGTCCACGAATCACTGCAAAGCGGGTAACCTTCGATATCTACCTGAATCCCCGCATCAATTAGTAATTGCGTTTGGGCGTTATGCGCCTTTAAATATAGGCTTTTAAATGTGCTCATTGTTTTATTCCCTGTTTGTTTAAGTGTTACCGATTAGATCAGATAAATGATAGACGGTAAATCATAAAGATTTTATAGGGGTATAAACTAATTTAATGAGTAGGTGTCTGGTGTTTTGAATGTTCCCCACACTCACACACACATAGCCCAAAGCATCCGCTTTTATTTGCTACTAATAGTGTTAAGACTTTGACCCCAGAATTTACGCAGAATTCGCCAGATTTTCTGGCGCTGGGCGAGCCATCAAGAAGGTAGGGTCACTGTCTCGCAACGTGGGGGAAAAGAGCGGGCGCGAATCGCGAGGGAGGGGGCACCCCCTTGAGTTTTTACGCTAACGTAATATATCCGACCCACTCACCATCGGGGTAAAATACCCTCTATAAGCACATTCTAATATAACTGGCACCCTAACATACCTTAACCCTTTAAAACCCTGTACAGGCCATTACAGAGCCTCTGAGAGCATAAAAATGAACTTACTAGAAATACTACGTCATATGCAAAGAGGAGAATTAAATCCAGATAGCATTAGCAAGGCTTCTCAAGCAATAGGAAATAAACAGCCGCAATTAAGAAATCTTTCAGAGCATAACGCTTTAGGCCACGCTTACGGAACTAATTTGTTTGGTAACTTATTAATGAATGTAGCAGAAGAGTTTGATAAAAAACCTAATGATTACGACATTATGAATAACAATGTTGCCCAACAATTTTTTGATGATCTTAGAAAAGAAGATCAAATGCTTGATTTCTACAATCAAATGCTAAAAGCAAAGGAAAGCATTTACAATAGGGGTTACATGAGAAACCCTCAGTACAATTGGCAGTTTGGAAAAAATATAGAATGAAAACAGATAAGCAAGAAATATTTATAGACCAATACTGTCTGCATGGTAATGCGGCTAAAGCCGCTGAGATGGCAGGTTATTCTCATCCCAAGCAAAGGGGCTATGAATTAAAGAACCAGTTTACCTCAGAGATCGAGGCCAGAACCAGAAAATTAATTAAGGATGCTGTCCCTGCCGCACTGCTTGTCCTACAAAATCTAGCACAAAACGCAGAAAGTGAGTCTGTAAAATTGGGGGCGGTAAAAGATATCCTTGACAGGGCAGGGCTTAAGCCTACAGACAAGGTAGAGCAGACCGTCACCAGTGTAGAGGGTAAGTCTACAGAAGAGTTACAGAAGGAACTGGAGTCCCTTATAGGGCCATTAAACTAATGAACTTGTTTGATTTTAAACCAGAAGAATTAAAAGCGGTAAGTTCTGGCCTACTTGATTTAGTTATTCCAACAGCAGAGGCAAATAAATATAACGCTCCTTTGGACTCAGGCATATGGAATTCAGAATATTTATACGGAAAAACAAAATCTCCAAGAGTATCAGGAAGATATAAAGAAGTTAATATTCCCAAAGAAGAATTAGAGAGGGGAAATAATAGAGTTCTTGTAAGGCTTGATTTAACCGCAGGGGAAAAAAGTAAAGCGGAAGATAAAGCCGCAAGAAAAAGCCAAGCAAAGCCTAGAAAAGCTGACAGGGTTCGAGATCAATTTGGAAAAATTATAAAAGGACAAGACCCCGGGTTAACCAACATACATCCTTTTGATGAAGAAAAAAGAAAACTAAAAACTGAAAGAATAGGTGTTACTAGAGGGGGTGCGTTAAAAGGTAAAATTGATTGGGTTGTAGATCAAAAAGCAAGACAAGCAACAGTAAAAACAGAAAACAAAACCGCAAACACTGGCGTTGTAGGAGAGCCTGCAAAACTTACCGAAAAACAAATAGGCCTTTTAAAAGAAAAAGGCGTTGTTATTAGATATAACCCAAGAGAAAGAAATGCTTTTGTTAATTTACAAAATAGAGTTGTAAAACCTTTTAATGGGTACGCTTGGAGCGAGGGTGGAAGAGTTTATGTTTTAGATAAAAACTGGTCTAAAAAAGGTATTAAATTTTACCCAACATTAGATTCATTGCCTAAAAGTTTAAGATCTACAATTCTTGATGGCGATAAACCATTTAGATTTTCAATGAGATCAAGGGGTGGCTTTATGCCAAAACAAAATAATAAAATTTTAAATATATCTCCAGACGATCTTTTTAGTCAATCTTTATTAAGTGTTTCACCAAATTTATTAGATAAAAAATATTAAAGTGGATGTAGAAAAAGCGGTAGAACTAGCCAAGGAGTTAAAGAAACGACAGAGATTTGAGAAGATATCCTTCTATGATCCCTATCCGTATCAACTAGACTTCCACGCCACAGGGTTTGAACATAACCAACGCTTATTGATGGCGGCTAACCGAATAGGTAAATCTTATTGTGGTGCGGCTGAGATGGCCTATCACTTGACAGGGATATATCCTGAGTGGTGGAAAGGTAAAAAGTTTTACAAGCCTATTACGGCTTGGGCAGGTGGTGTCTCTAACGAAACAACTAGGGACATTGTACAAGCAGAACTATTGGGTTCCCCCGATGACCCTGAAGCCTTTGGCTCTGGAGCGATTCCTAAAGAAAATATAATAAAAACGGAACGTAAACCCGGAGTGCCAAACGCCAAGTCCGTAGCATTGATACGGCATATTTCTGGGGAGAACTCTTCTTTACACTTCAAAGCCTACGAGATGGGTGTAGACAAGTGGCAGGGACGCTCTGTTGACGTTGTATGGCTAGACGAGGAACCCAGTAGGGAACTCTACTCACAGGCCGTTACGCGAACTCTGGATAGAAAAGGAATGGTCTACATGACATTTACCCCAGAAAGCGGCATGACAGAGACTGTAGCCGCATTTATGAACGACATAAAAAAGGGGCAGAGCCTTACTAACGCCACATGGGATGACGCTAGTGAACACGTTAAGACCCTAAGAGGTAAAGATGGTCATCTTAATGATGACGTTATGGAACAGATTCTGTCTGCTTATTCGCCGCATGAAAGAGAAATGCGTCGCTTTGGTAGACCTTCTATTGGGTCAGGTCTTATCTTCCCAATACCAGAAGAAAAATTAATGATTGATCCTATAGAGATACAGGATCATTGGCCTAGAATAGCCGCTATAGATTTTGGTTGGGATCACCCAACCGCAGTAGTTTGGTGTGCCGTAGATAATGAAAGTGAGACCTTTTACATTTACGATTGCTACAGAGCATCCAAAGCAAGCCCCGCTGTACACTCTGAGGTTATACGGCAAAGACCGTATTTTATTCCCATAGCCTACCCACATGACGGAAATCGCAGGGATAGCATGGGAAACCCCGGACTTGCAGAGCAGTACAGGGCTTTAGGTTGCAACTTTAGACTTGAACACTTTGCTAACCCTCCGGGCTTGGGGCAAACCAAAGGCTCTAACTCAGTAGAGGAAGGGCTTATGGCTATGCTACAAAGCATGGAGGCAGGTAAGTTTAAAGTATTTAACACACTACCTCACTGGTTTGAAGAGTACAGAATGTACCATAGAAAGGAAGGTAAAGTGGTTGCACTTCGTGATGACTTGATGTCTGCCACACGTTACGCCTTTCAGTCACAACGACACGCCATTGCGGGTTCAGACCCAGAATGGACTAGCGATTTAACATATAGGAATTACGGCATTGTCTGACAGCGAACAAGAACTATTAACAAAGATTAACGCAGAGATCACAGATTCTCTGGGTTATGACGGTGAGATATCAGAACAACGTGAGAAAGCGCAAGAGTATTACTATGCGCTACCTTTTGGTAATGAGGTAGATGGCAGAAGTCAGTACGTTGACTCTACTGTACAGGATACTATCGAATGGATTAAACCCAGTCTTATGCGTATCTTTGGCTCTGGTGACGAGTTTGTTAAGTTCACGCCGCATGGCCCAGAAGACGTAGATGCCGCCGCACAAGCAACTGACTATGTTAACTATGTATTCTCTAAAGATAATAATGGTTGGGAGATCATGTATTCGTGGTTTCACGATGCGCTTCTCCAGAAAAACGGCATTGTAAAAGTTTGGTGGGATGAGTATGAAGAGCCGCAAAGAGAAGAATATCAGAACCTTTCTGATATGGAGTTTGGTTATTTAATTACAGATGAAAATGTTGAAGTTCTTGAGCATACAGTAATTGAAAGTGATGACGGTATTTCAGAGCCTTACCATGACGTTGTTATTATTAGAACAAATTATGACGGTAGGGTTAGAATTGAAAACGTACCGCCAGAAGAATTTCTTATTTCCAGAGAAGCAAAGAGCATAGAAGATGCTAGGTTTGTTTGCCATCGTGTGAGAAAAACCTTATCTGAACTTAGGGTTATGTATCCTGATCAAGATTTTGGCCCAGAAGATTTAGGTGGTGGAGATGATAACCCTTACTTTAGCGCTGAAAGATTATCGAGATATGAGTTTGATGACTCAGAAAATTATGGGTTTGGTGGTAGTGATGAAGAAGCGTTAAGAGAATATTGGCTACATGAGTCTTTTATAAAAACAGACTACGATGAAGATGGTATTGCAGAACTTAGAAAAGTATGCAGTGTAGGTAGTTATATATTCTCTAATGAGGAAATAGACAAAAAACCTTTTGTTAGTATCACTCCTTTAAAAATCCCTCATAAATTCTTTGGGTTATCTATTGCAGACTTAGTAATGGATTTACAGTTGATCAAGTCTACGCTTATGCGTAACTTAATGGACAATGCGTACAACCAGAACTTTGGTCGCTATGCTGTAATGGAAGGTCAAGCAAACCTTGACGATCTTCTTACACAACGTCCGGGCGGCATTGTCAGGGTTAAATCACCCAACGCTATCATGCCTTTGGCTACCCCTCCTCTTGAACCATACTCATTCCAGATGCTTGGATACTTAGACGAAGTAAGGGAGTCAAGGTCTGGTGTAAATAAAAATACTCAAGGTATTAATGCAGACGCTCTTACAAGCCACACAACGGCTACAGCAGTTAATGCAGTGATGACCAATGCCCAGAGTAGGGTTGAGTTGATTGCCCGTCAGTTTGCAGAGACAGGCGTTAAACAGTTAATGAACTGCATCTATGAACTTCTTTTAAAGTATCAGGATAAAGAACGTGTTGTTATGTTGCGTAACGAGTGGGTACAAGTACGCCCTGATATGTGGAATGACAAGATGGACTGTACTGTTTCGGTTGCCTTGGGTAATGGCTCTAAAGATCAGCAGATGGCTCATCTATCACAAATGCTTTCATTTGCATCACAGGCTATGCAGGGTGGATTACCTATTGTAACAGAACAAAATATGTATAACCTTGGTGCGGCTCTTATTAAGGCTATGGGATACCAGAACGTCGATGACTTCTTAACCCCTCCTCCACCACCACAGCAAGGTCAGCCTACTCCAGAGCAACAATCTGCCATGATGGAACAGCAGAATAAAATGAAAGAGTTGGAGATTAAACAGGGTGAACTACAGGTTAAGATGATGAAAGTCCAACAGGATGCTCAAGACGCGCAGGTAGACGCACAACTTAAAGCGGCAGAGATAGCATTAGAAAGAGATCAAAACAGGCCAATAGCAATAGGATAATATGACAGAGCAACAACGAGAGGAACAAGCAAAGCGCCTCCTCAATGACCCGATGTTTAACGAAGCATTTGAACAATTAGCAGAACATATACATACCACTTGGATACAAACAAGTGTGAAAGATGTCGAAAGTCGTGAGCAATCATGGCTTTCTTTACGGCTCCTTGAGCGGATACGCTTACATCTAACCAGTATCGTAGAATCTGGAGAGTTAGCGAGGAAGATTAAGGACATCCATATATAGGAGAATTTGTAATGGCGGACACCATTGACCCGCAAACAGTAGAGCAAGGCAGTATAGCCGAAGCACAAAGTGCTTTCCTTGGAATTTTGGAGCCTGAAGAGGCCAAACCAGAAACTGAGGCAAGCGAACCTACCGAAGATGTTGATGAGTCTACTGAGGAAACTCAAGACGAACCATTGGAAGAGGATGCCTTGGAGGATGAATCCGAAGTTGAGGAAGAATCCGAAGAGGAACAGTTAGATGAAGATGAGGAAGAAGAGACTGAAGAAGTCTATTCCGTCAAAGTTGACGGAGAAGAGATGGAAGTTAGTCTTGACGAACTTGTTAATGGGTACTCCCGACAATCTGACTATACTCGTAAAACGCAAGAACTTGCAAGCCAGAGAGATCAAATGGCTCAACTGCAACAGCAGTGGGCTACTGAAATATCTGAAGCACAAGCGGAGCGTCAGCAATACATAGAAGCACTTGGACAATTTGTTCATCAATCTATGGCAGGTCTAGAGCAGTATGCAACAATCAATTGGGAACAACTTCGAGAAGATGACCCCATTGCATTTGTTACAAAGAAAGAAGAGTTTCGTGACGCTCAAGAAAGAGTTAGGCAAGCGCAAGCCCAGCAAGAATACGAGCATCAAAAACAAAACGAAGAGATTGGTAAAGTTCGTAAACTGGCTGTTCAGGAAGAATACAAGCGATTAACAGAGGCTGTACCTGAATGGAATGATCCAGAAAAACGAACCAAATTAGCCTCTGATCTTTCTTCATATGCTATACAACAGGGATTTACTCAACAAGAGTTAAAGGAACTGATAGACCATAGATCGTTAATTGTACTTATGAAAGCATCTAAATATGATGCCCTTCAGAAGTCTGACGTTAAAGCCAAGAAGTTGAAAAACAAACCCAAGGTTGTACGGTCGGGTAAAGGCGGCGCTAAGAAAGCCGACAAAGATCGTAGTAAACGTATTGCCTCAATGAAGCGTCTTAAAGAGAGTGGTCATGTAAATGATTCTGTATCTCTCTTTGAGGATTTTGTAGACATTTAACAAAGGAGGTATACTGTTATGGCAGTCCCTACGAATACTCGATTGACCTTTAGTGGCGTACAGGTACGCGAAGACTTAAGTGATATCATTTATAATATTAGTCCTATGGACACGCCCTTCATGTCTGGCGCAGGTAAAGGCTCTTGCTCAAATACTCTGTTCGAGTGGCAGAAAGATGAGTTGGCCGCCGCCGCCGCTAACCAGAAACTAGAGGGTGACGATCCTGCATCTTTGGCTGTTGTCGAACCTACGAAGTTAACCAACTATACTCAGATTTCTGAGAAGGCTGTTCAGACTTCGGGTACGGCAGAAGCCGTTGATTGGGCAGGTCGTAAGTCATCGCAAGCGTATCAACTTGCCAAACGCGCTAAAGAAATTAAGCGTGACATGGAGTTGATGCTCACTGGTGAAGATGTTAAAACGGCAGGTGGTGCGGGTGCGGCCCGTAAAACTGCGGCTTTGATGTCTTGGCTTGGTGATGCTACTGCAGGTGATTCAAACATCATTGATGGCCCGACTGATGCCGCTGTTGCTAACGCAGGTGATGGTACGGCAGTAAAAGCGCCTAGTGGTGCTGATGCTGTGTTGACCATGAGTATGCTTAACAACTGCGTACAGCAGGTTTGGGAAGCAGGTGGCAACCCTGACATCATCATGTGTGATGCGGCTTTGAAGGTTAAGATGACGGCTTTGGCAGGTTCTGTCGTTGCTGATCTCGTGACTAACCATGACAAAGCAACACCCGCCCATGCGGTCAACTCTGTTGATGTAATTGTTACAGACTTTGGTACGTTTAAAATTGTACCTAGCCGTCTGTGTCTACCTAACCAGTTGTATGTCTTGGATTTCGATTTCTGGAGCATTGATTATTTGCGTCCATTTGCAACCGAAACCCTTGCCAAAACTGGTGATTCCGTCAAGCAGATGATGGTTGCTGAGTATGGCCTTCGAGGTAAGAATGGTCAGGCTAACGGTGCTGTTATTGGCATCAAAGCGGCGTAATGAGTTTGGCTCCCCTTCGGGGGAGCCTTTCTTTCTGAGAATACACTAATGGGTTTAATTGAATATTTAATGGGCGAGGAAGAACCCTTTTGGATGCAAAGGGCTAAAGGTAAAACTAATTCTCCTTTAGTAAACGAAATGTATTTAGAAGATAAAAGAGGAAACCCTCAAACAATCTACAGTGCAACTGCACCCCTTGGACTCTTGCCTAGTGCGGAAGGCGCTATGTATCCTACTATTAGATGGCGTTCCCCCGGTTTAGAAAGATTAAGTCCTGAACAAGCGTATCGGGAAGCGATGCAGAAACAAGACTATCTTAAATTTCCGACACTGTGGGATGCAAGTAATTTTGCTATAAACTTTAGCCCAACTATAAAAAGGAAAAAAAGGAATTCAAATTAAACATGAGTAAAAAACTACTTAAAGAAGGTCTTAAAAAACCTAAAGAGCAAACAGTAAAAGAGAAACCTTACACTGTTAAAGCATCTGTACAAAAAGCAGTTAAAGATTTAAAAGCAATGTCAAAGGATAGAGGATCACTACCGTTATGAGAGATAAGCATTACCGTAAAACTACAGTAGAGGAACACTCTGATGGTACAGCCAGTGTTGTTACTCACCAAGATGTAGAAGGTATATTAAATAACAATAAAGAATTATTAAATGACTATGGTGATAAACTTACTTTTGGTAAGCAACAGCATGGTATGAGAGTAGCATCTATTCCTGTAACTATATGGGAACAGTGGATGAAAGAAACAAACGGTGCAATAGAAAAAGATCATAAGTTAATGAAAAAGTATCTTAACGATCCTGATAACGCTTTCTTACGCACAACACCAACGAGGCTATAACTATGCGCCCTAAAGAAAAGATGAAAAACAAAGAGTCTATTGAAACAATGGATCAATCAGTAGTTGACCGTATAGCAAAAGAATTAGGAAAACAGTATTCTGATCTTTATAGAAATAGCCTTATTAGAAAAGGCGCAAAAAAATTATTGGGGAATTAAATTATGTGGCTATACAATCCCGGACAGGCAGGCGCGACACAAACAAACTTTGCCCCTTTAAACAATACAGTATATTATATTGCTCGTAGATAATGGCTATATCAAACTACACTGAACTACAAACGGCTGTGGCTAACTGGTTAGACAGGGATGACTTGTCAGCCAGAATACCAGAGTTTATAGAGTTATGCGAGGCTCGATTTAATCGAACCTTGCGTATTCGTGCTATGGAAACTTTAGATGAGTCAGTAGATACTGTAGCAGGGACTAGCACTATAGCATTGCCAACAGGGTATATTCAAATGAGAGATATTCATTTGATTGCCGACCCTATAGTTCAATTGCAATATGTTACCCCAGAAATTTATAACAGAATCTATGCGGGTAGTTCTTCTGGAAAACCTCAAGTCTATACTATTATTGCAAACAATATAAAATTTGGGCCTACTCCAGATGTAGTTTATGATGTAAGTATGCTTTACTATAAAAAGTTTGACGCATTAAGTGATAGTAGCCCTACCAATTGGGTAATTACTAATGCACCAGATGTGTATTTGTATGGCGCTCTTTTGGAGGCTGAACCGTTCTTAATGAACGATCAAAGGATTCAGTTGTGGGCTACCGCTCTAACAGAGTCTATGACAAAGATACAAGAGCAGGATCAAAAAGATAGACACTCTGGTTCTGCACTTAGAATAATGAACACAAGCGGGTATTACTAATGGCATTAGAAAGCGCAAATTATTTAAACGGATTAGTTGACACTAACCCTGCCGCTACAGATAATGTAAGTCAAGGTGACGATCATCTTAGGCTTATTAAAAAAGTATTAAAAGATTCTTTTCCTTCTGTAGATGCGGCTGTTAACGCAATCCATACTTCAGCGTCAGCACCATCAACTTCTATATCAGCAGGGCTTGTTTGGTTTGACACAACAAACGATGTACTAAAAATTAGAAACGAAGCAAACGATGCTTGGATAACTTTAGCGGTATCGCCACTAACATCTAACAGTGTAGATATTAATGCAGGTTCTATTGATGGAACTCCTATCGGTGCTACTACCGCATCTACTGGTAAATTTAGTAGCGTTAACGTAGCGGGTGATGGGGCAACGGTTACAGGAATTAAAGATGAAGATGACATGGCTTCCGATTCGGCTGTCAAACTTGCTACACAACAGTCAATCAAGGCGTATGTTGATTCACAAGTTACAGCACAAGATTTGGATGTTATATCTGATAGCGGCACTATTGATATTGATCTTGATTCAGAAAGTCTAACGGTTACTGGCGGTGAAGGAATTGATACTTCAGCAACAGGGACAACGCTTACAATATCAGGGGAAGACGCATCTACATCTAACAAAGGTGTAGCATCATTTAACTCTGATAACTTTGCGGCATCTTCTGGTGAAATTACAATCAAGGATGGTGGTGTAGCCAATGCTGAATTAGCAGACATGGCGGCTAACACAGTAAAGGTTAGAGATGCTAACTCAAGCGGTGTGCCTTCTGATAAAGCAGTAGCAGACACTCAGATTCTTATTGGTGATGGTACTGGATTTACAGCCGCCGCATTGTCTAATGATGCTACTATGGCTAACACTGGTGCGGTTACTGTAACAGGTATACAAGGCAAGTCAGTATCCTCAACAGCGCCTACTAACGATCAATACATGAAGTATTCGTCTGCCTCTAACGAGTGGCAGATGGTATCAATTGTAGGTACGGACAAACTAACTACTAAAGGTGATCTACTTGTATACAATACAGTAGACTCTGAAACAAGACTTCCAGTTGGAACTACTGACTATGCTGTAATTGCAGACCCTTCGGCTACTAATGGTTTAGCATGGAAACAGGTTGCTACTGCAACTATTGCTGATGACGCTGTTACTGCGGATAAACTAGCAGACACAGCAGTTACCCCCGGAAGTTATACTGCATCATCTATTACGGTAGATCAGCAAGGTCGTGTTACAGCGGCAAGCAGTGGTACATTAAACTTTGTAGATAAAACATCTGCTACAGGTTCAGCCGTATTACCTGCGGGTACTACCGCACAGCGAGATGGATCACCATCAGCGGGGTACATTAGATACAACAGCACTACAGGAAGTTTTGAGGGGTATGGGGCCGCTTGGGGTAGCATAGGTGGTGGGGCTACTGGAGCAGGTGGAGATGAAATATTTTATGAAAACGAGCAAAACGTGACAACAAGTTATAGTATAACAACAAACGAAAACGCTGTCAGTGCAGGGCCAATTACTATTGATGCAAGCGCTACTGTTACTGTTCCTAGCGGATCAACGTGGGTAATTGTATGAGCACCATAAATGTAAACGCAATCGACAAAGAGTCTGGCTCAACGCTTACGTTGGGTGGGTCTGGAACAACCGTACAGCCACACGCATCAGCAACAGTGTCTGGGTTTGGAAAAGTGTTGCAAGTTGTTCAGACAGTAAAGACTGACACTTTTAGCAGGGCAAGCACTGGAGGTGACGTTGGCGACATTACTGGTCTTTCAGTATCAATAACGCCATCTTCAACATCAAGCAAAGTATTAGTGTTTGCAACTGTTCATCACTCATCTGCAAATGGACAAGAAAACTGGATCATTCTTGTTCGTGACTCAACAAATATTTTTATTGCAGACGCCGCAGGGAGTAGACAGCGCACCTCATCATCAGGAAGGATTAGCAACCAAGCGCATCAGATGAACTCTGCAATTATGTATCTTGACTCTCCAAATACTACGTCATCAACAACTTACAAATTTACAGGTGGAGCGGAAGGCACAAACACTATATACATTAATAGATCAGGTTATGACACCGATGCAGACACAATTTCAAGAACCGCATCAAGCATTACAGTCATGGAGATAGGCGCATGAACCATCAAGCAATTTACAACCTGTATCCAAATGTTGTTTCTGTTGATGACGGTGAAGGAGCAAAAGACAAAGACGGCAATCCAGTTTCCATTGTTCGATCAAACTACGAAGCAGAAGTTGCACGATTGCAAGCCAACTATGAAGCAGAACAAATACAAGCAGAAACAGACAAGGCATCTGCCGTTTCTAAACTTGAAGCACTGGGCTTGACCGATGCTGAAATCAAAGCACTGTCAGGAGGCTTGTAATGTCTAGTGAAATTAAAGCAAACAAGATAAGCCCCGCCACAGGAACGGCTTTTACATTTGGTGATTCGGGCGATACGTTTACGATTCCATCAGGAACGACTCTCGACATTGCATCGGGTGCCACGATTGACGCGACAGGAGCAACCGCAACTGGGTTTGGAGTTTCAAACGATTTTGTGAATGTCGCTCTCAGCGCAGATCAGGCGATGACAAAAAATGTCATTACGAAAGTGCAATACGACACTGAAGTTTATGATCCAAATGGTTGGTGGGATAGCACGACAAACTACCGATTCCAACCAGATGAAGCCGGATATTACTTGGTGATTGCCCATCTAGGTTGGAACAACGCCGGAACCCAATACGACGTTGTTGATGGGTATGTTTATAAAAACGGCTCAGAGTTTATGCATGGCGAAACTTTGTATCGCGCTTCGATGCAGAATGACATTACGATTTCTTGCATATCTCAAATGAATGGTTCAAGTGACTATTTAGAAATCTATGCGAGACATGGAACGAATGATAACCCTCCATTAGACGCGACTGGTTTTAATGCAAGCACTGCAACAAATAACATGGCATCTTTTGTGAGGCTAACATGATTACTTCAAACGGGTTAGAAAAACTAGGCTTTACGCCGAAAGTTGATTTCGTTCTGCAAAACGATGGTGACGGCGTGTTCATTAAAAAATGGAATAGCGCATCGCCACAACCTACCGAATCAGAAATCGAAACTGCACACGCCGAATGGCAAGCGGAATACGATGCACAAGCATACGCAAGAGCAAGAGCAGAAGCATACCCATCTTGGCAAGAACAAATGGACATGATGTTTCACGATCAAACGGAAGGCTCTCGCACTTGGTTAGATGCAATCGAAGCCGTTAAGGAGGCATATCCAAAATGAGTGAAGTAAAAACGGAAAAACTTTCCCCTCGTGTTACCTCCTTACAACTAGGCGATAGCGGTGACACATTCACCGTACCGTCAGGGGCAACGCTAGATGTAAATGGAACTTTAGACGTAACGGGTGCAACTGTAACAGGTTTATCAGCGGGCAAAGTGTTGCAAGTTGTTCAAACAACCAAATCAGACACATCGTCAACAAACAGCGGTACAGCAGTAACTACAGGGCTAGAAGCCTCAATTACTCCTTCTGCTACGTCAAGCAAAATATTGGTAACAGTAGTTTTTGCTTATCAAAGTCAAGCAGATGTTAATACTGTGTTTCAACTTTACAGAGATAGCACAGCAATTCATTTGTCTGATGCCGCAGGGAATCGGCTAAGAACATCAGCAGGGACAAGGTATCAGGGTGTTAATAATAATGATATTTATAACGGGGCTATTAATGCGCTAGATTCACCTTCATCTACTTCATCAATAACCTATAAGTTAATGTTTTTTAGAGGATATACAGGAAATAGTAATTATGTTTATTTAAATTATTCCCCGAATGATAACGACAATAACAGCGCAATTAAACGATCTATTTCTTCTATAACACTTATGGAGATCGGAGCATGAACCATCAAGCAATCTACAACCTATATTCTAATGTGGTTCGTATTGATGACTCTGCAGGATGCTTTGACGCTAACGGAAATCCAGTTGAGATTAACCAGTCAAGGTATGACGTAGAAGTTTTAAGACTGCAAGCAGAGCAAGACGCAACGCAATACAAGCGTGATCGACAGGCGGAGTATCCATCCATTGACGAACTGGTCGTTGCCCTATGGGAAGGCGTTGTAGAAGAACGAATGGCATCTGTCACTACGTTGGAAGGATTACGACAGGCTGTTAAAACAAAGTATCCTAAACCATAATGGCATTAATACCAGTAGATACATCTGGGCAACTAGGAATTGTAAAGGATATATCCCCTTTTCAATTACCTGCTAATGCGTGGTCTGACGGTAATAATGTTAGGCTAGAGCATGGGGCTGTAATGAAGTCTCCGGGATATTCATCAGTTATTGAAACCTGTCCTATCGCACCTTATTACATTACTCAAATAAAGGCAGGTACTGCTGAGTATTGGGTTGTTGCAGGTCTTAACAAAATATATGTACACAATGGAACATCTTGGACTAACATCACAAGGCAAAATGTTTTAACTGTAAATGGGGCTATACTAGCAGGTGCCTCTTCTATTACAGTAGATACAGGCTCTGTACTTACATCATTGTCTGCAACTGGAACTTTAAAAATTGGTTCTGGTTCAACATATGAGGTGTTAACGTATTCAGCAAGAGATACAAGCACAGGTGTAATTACCTTAACAGGTACTACATCTTATGCTCACGCTGATGGAATTAATGTAACCCCATTAAACGCTACCACATCTGATAATAATTATTCTGCAACTGCTTCTGAAAACTGGGTATCAACAGTTATTGGTGGCGTTTTTATTTTAACTAACAATTTTGATCCACCTCAAGAGTGGACTTTATCTAGTGGTGCGCCTTCAGTATCTAACAAACTAGGTGATTTAACTAACTGGCAATCAGGTATACTATGTAAATCTATTAGATCATTCAGGTCTTTTTTGGTTAGTTTAAATATTACAAGATCAGGAACACCTAACTCTAGAGTTGTTAAATGGTCTACTGAGGCTCCAGTAAACGGAGTACCTTCATCTTGGGATGAAAACGATGCTACAGTAGATGCAGGTGAATATTCTTTAGAAGATACTAAAGGCGCTATTCTTGATGGTCTCCCTTTGCAAGACACTTTTATGATTTACAAAGAAGATTCTATATATGCAATGACATATGTAGGAACTCCTTTTATATTTGCCTTTAGACAGATATCTCCTAATGTTGGTATTCTTGCAAAAAACTGTGTTACCGAATTTGATGGTGGTCATTTTATATTTGGTAATGGAGATATGTACATTAATGATGGGCAACGTATAAAAAGTATTTTGCCTCACAAGATGCGAGACTACTTGTTTTCTTACATTGATGGCGATCAATATAAAAAATCATTCTGTGTTACAGACTACAACAGGTCTGAAGTCCTTGCTTGTTTTCCTTCCGCTGACAATATTACAGGTCAAGTAGACAAAGCATTAGTTTGGAATTGGCATGAAAATACTTTTTCACTTAGAGACTTGCCTGACCTTGGTTACATTGCTTACGGCACAATTAAAGATGAAACCGCTTTATCGACTTGGGCAACCGCAACTCCAACGTGGACTACTGTAGATGGGCGATGGGCATCTAACTGGAACACTGTAGAAAATGTTCTTGTGTTTGCTTCCCCAACTAATACAAAAGTATACAGGGATAGAGTTGGCTTTAAGGCTGATGGAGTTAATATGCGTTCTTACATTGAACGTACAGGTTACACTATGGATGAGCAAAATGCTCCAGACCAATCAAGCGTTAAACACATTAAAGCAATTTGGCCTAAAGTAACAATAGACAAAAATGAAACAGTTGATGTTTATATTGGAACACAAATGTCTACTGAAGAAGCGGTAAGTTGGGAAGGCCCAATACAATTTAACCCAGACTCTCAATCTAAAATTTCATGTAGGGCTACAGGAAAACTGTATGGTATTCGTATTGAATCTGATAGTGACGCAGAGTGGAGATTAGAAGGTTTGGCTTTTGAAGTGCAAAACTCTGGACGAAGAGGTAGCAGGGCTTACTAATGTCTATACCTTCAAAAACTGTTAAGAGCGTAACTTACTATCAGCCCGGATCGATACCAGAAAATCCAGAATACTTGGGTGAGTTTGTTATTAGAGAGTTAAATAAACTGGGCGACATTATATATAATGTGGCTCAACTAAGACTAGAGCAAACTAATGTTGAACCAGAAAAACCTAGAGATGGTGATATAAGATATGCGGATGGTACGAATTGGAACCCCGGTGGCGGTGTTGGTATTTATGCTTACATTGGCACTGCTTGGACAAAACTTTCCTAATGTATATGCAGATTATAAATCTACATTTTTAATAGAAAGAGATAAGTACAGTACATTAAACTGGCTGTCAGATGAGACAAGTAATCACTGGCGTGATTTGGTTATAGAAAAGTTAAACGCTAACGGTGATACACACGCTGATGTAATGGCTAGAAGTTATGACTCTTCGTTTAAAGAGGTAAGCAGTGTTAATAGAGTTGCTTGGCGTGATCGTCTTACTAGGTTGCGTAATAAAAATCTGGCTCCTGTAATGTGGTTGATATCTGATGACAGTCCACAAGCATACAAGCAGGGACTACAGAATCAGATAGACTACCAGAACCAAGTAGTAGATGCAGTAGATGATCTTGTTAGTCATTACGTTGTATGCCTTGAGTGCGATGAGTATTACTCAGCACAAGAAGTAAACGTACTAATACAGAACCTTAGAAACAAAGGTGTTAACAAACCTATTGGTGTACACCTAACCCCCGGAGTCAAACCTGAATACTATGCTCAAGCAGACGTTATCTATTTGCAAACTGGTTTTAACCTGAGTGAGTCACAATTCAGAAAAAGTATCGAAGAAGCACTTAGGCTTGGTAAGCCAGTTGTCGTATCTGAGTACCACCTCAACGGAACAAGCGCACTGGCAAAAAGGTATGGAGACATTGCTTGCTCGTACAAGGGAGTTGTGGGAACTGGAAACGGCAGAGGATCAGCAACCTGCGAAACAATGCAGTGGGACAGAGGACAAACAACCAAGTCCGAATGGGACAGATGGGAAGACTTCGTAAAGAAAAACGATCAAGAGTTATATGTATTTGCATTAGCACTGGTTACAGTTAGTGCGGCTAACTTAATCAACTTGCCATTTATGGCTACGTTTAACTACGCTACAGAAAACTATTACGAGTTGATGATGGTTAAACCCATTACAGAAACTATAGATACTGGTGTAACAATTCGCAATGACGGTAAAGTAATGGTTTTTGGTAACTGGAGATTTAAATGAAGGCTACTATTGTAGAGCCAGAAGACGTACCATATATTTGGGATAATGTAGCGCCACTGCTTTCTAAAGTAATTCAGCATAGCGAGGGTGAACTAGAAACAGATGACTACCTTAGTAATTTAATGTCAGGCAGTATGCAGTTATGGATTGTAACTGAAAATAAAAAAATTATTCTTTCTATGGTTACACAAATAATACAGTTTCCTCAAAAAAAAGTATTAAGAACTATTGCTTTAGCAGGGGAAAGATTTAAAGAAGTGCATAGTCAGTTTAGTGATATGCTTGCTTCATACGCTTTAAAAAATAAATGCTCCTCTCTAGAGTTATGGGGCAGAAAAGGATGGAAAAAAATGTTACCAGATTGGAAAGATACATACATTGTATACACTAAAGACTTAAAAGAGAGGATGCACTAATGAGTTCAGGATCACTAGGATTAGGTGGTGGAGATGCTTGGTCAAAAGACCATGACAAAATATTAGCACACGCTAAACAGTTAAAGTATGACAAGGTTCCGGGTGTAACTTTACCATCTGCTGACGCTCCTAAAGATGAATGGATTTCAGCAATGGATAAATTTAATGCTTGGAAAGCAGGAGAGGTAAGGAAAGAAGATGATGGAAAGGCTTGGTGGCAGACGTTTGCTGAAAGCCCTTCTGGTGCTGTAGTTGAATCAACAGGCATACCAGAGTTATCTAGAACAAGTGTATCAGATAATCCAAGACCAGACAATCCTTATTATCCTATGTTGGTTCAAGATTACGACACTCCTCCCTTAGTTGATTACTCTGCTTATATGCCATCTGATAGTCCTTTTGGTTACGAGCAATACCAACCTTACACAAATCCTAATAATATTCCTGACAACATTTTTTACTATCAGCCACCAGAGATATACGGTGACTCAGAAGCATTTGGTGGAATGGGTTCAGCAGGGGCGAGATACCTAAGACCTGAATTACAGATTGCGGCAGGTGGTGGATTAGCAACAAATAGGTCTGATGAGTCTGGAAGAGGTGGCGGCGGATTTCCATCGGGTACACCTGCGGGGGATGCAAGCGACTATATGATCCCCGGAACCAATGTTAGCGCACAGTCTTTATTAGATTATGAAGGTGGTGACATGGCAGATTTAATCTATGATGTTGACGGAAACATTTCAAGAAAATATCATATCCCGCCTGATAGTAGAGCAGACATTGTAAGAGCGGATTTACAAGCGGCTAGAGATGCGGCTTATATACAAGCGGCAAAACCTATGGCTAATGTTGGCGGTCAAAGAGTAACCCCAATGCAACCTGCTCAAATTGTAGAATTTGCATCTACTGGGCATGACAGGTTAAGGGATCAGTTAAATGCAGAAATAGCCAAAGTACAACAAAAAATTGCAAAGCAAAGTCCTAAAAGTGTTTCTGCGGGAGGCGGGGGTATAAAACCAAGCGCCTATCAAGTTGCTTTAGAAAGCAGAGGCGGTGGGAATTAAGTGATTAAAATGAGGAATACATTATGAGTTCAGGCGGAGGCGGTCAGCCAGTAACAACATTTTCAAGTTCGGAGTCCTCATCAGGGCCATGGGAGCCACAGGTTCCTTATATTACTTCTGGGTTTGAACAAGCAAAGAATCTCTACAATCGTGGAGAACCTGCATACTATCCTAAAGAAACACTAGCGGGATTTGACCCTGCACAAACTGTTGGTCAAACAGGAACGCTTGGGTATGCTATGGGGCCAAGGACTACAGCACAGCAGTCAGCGGCAGAAAACAGGCTTATCCAAGGTCTAAGCGGTGATGTAGATACTGCAAGATTTAATCCAGTTATGGACTATCTTGGTAGAGAAATGCAGTCTAATTTACAGTCCCAAGTATTGCCCGGAATTAGACAGCAGATGGTTCAGTATCAACCCGGAGGTAGCAGTAGAGGTGATTTAGTACAGCGCAAAGCAATTGAAACTGCAAACCAACAAATGCTAGATAAAGCCGCACAGTTAACTTATGGTGCTTATTCTGATGCACAAGGTAGAGCGCAAGATTACGCAGGTCTTTATCCTTCAATCATGCAAGCACCGCTTGGAATGTATCAGGCTATTGGTGACGTTGGAGCGCAACGTAGGGCTATGACACAAGAGGCTATGAACAGGGATCAGGCTAGGTATTCTTATGAATCCGCCGCTCCACAGAGAGCCTTACAGAACTATATGGCTATGATTACAGGCAACTATGGTGGAACCAGTTCTAGTGGCGGAAGTTCAACTGGCCCCGCACCAAATAGACCTAATGAATTGTTACCAGTTATAGGCAACATTGCGGCTGCGGCTATTATGTCAGGGTCTGATATTCATATTAAAGAAAACATAGTACCTGAAGGAACTACATGGAAAGGGTTAAGTGTTTATAACTATAACTACATTGGTGATGACAGACCACGACGAGGTGTAATGGCACAACAGGTTGAGACTATGTACCCAGATGCTGTTATTACTATTGACGGTGTTAAGCACGTTAAATATGGAGACATATAATGATTGGTCTTGAATCACGTTTTATTAATTCACCAACTGGTATTACCCTTGCTCCTACCCCTAACTATGGAGCAGGGCCGGGGTATTACGGTCAAGCAATTCCCAATACTGGTACGCCAATAATTCCTTACACGCCAAGCCCAGACGCTTCTATTGACTATACTAACGACCCTTATCAAACGTTAGATATAGACAGAGAATTTATGGCGGCAGTAGCACAGCAACTAGGTCAAATAGGTCAGGGTGTTGGCGGTGGTGGTAGACGAGGTGGTGGTGGAGGTGGTGGTAGAGCGGGGAAGTTTGGAGCCTCTGGTATTAAACCTGCACAACCAATTAAAGCAGGAATGGATGTTGCAGACACTGCTCCCAATCCTGCATTTTATTTAAATTTGCCTAGAGAGCAAAAGTATAGATACAGTGGGGTTTCTTAATGGACTTTAGAGAACTAGGAATACTTCGTCTTCTTGAGCAAGACAGGGAAAGGTTTGAAGGAATACCTCCTGAAGACCGATATGACCCACCTATTCAGTCTCCGCTTATGCCTGTTAACGAATGGGATAACATGGTTAACCAACAGATTGAAGCAGGATTAGAAAGAACAGCACCAATGCTAGAAGGTGCTATGCCTTTTGGTGTAGGCTCTGTGGCAGGGCCAGTTGTTAGGGGTGGTAGAAGTTTAATTGCTAAGGCTTATGACGCTTTAAAAGGAAACAGAAATGTAGCGGGTGATCCAATAGAATCATTTGGTACAGTTGTTGGCAGGAAGTTTGTAAATCCTGCATACGGCGGTGCGTCTCGACAAGGACAAATGATATTTGGTCGCGATGAAGCAGGTCGAACTATTGCAAAAGTGGCTCAAAGAGCAGGTGAAGGCGCTTATGGAAAAACGCCAACAGATTTATCTAAAAGACTAGCCGCAATAGGTGCGGGTATTGGTACAGCAGAATTGTTTGATGATCCTAGTGACACGCTTTTACCGCCAGATGATCCTAGAATAAGAGATGAAATACAAAGGCAATCAGCATACGAACTAAGAGATAGACACCCCTCTTTATTAGAGAGTGTGTTTACAACAGAAGAAGAGCGAGCAATACAAAACTTAGTTTCTCGACAACCAACCATTGTTGTTGAGGCTGAAGCAATTGAGCCAACTGTTGCTGACGCTGTAACAACTGACCCTAATGCAGAAAATATTTCTCCAGAAGTAATAAAATTAGTTGACGATGCTCCATTAACTTCAATTAACGATAGCAAAAATAATCAACAATCAATGAGTCCAGAAGAGACAAGCGTTTTGTACTCTAAGTATGGCCCTTACGCTCGTAACTCTAAAAAAAGAAAAGAAGATCATTTAAATAAATTAAACAAAATATACAGAAATGCTATGATACTTGAGGCGATTGCCCAACTTACTGGCGGCAAGTCTATGTCTGGTTATTACATTAAAATGGCTACTTTAAAAATGGATGCCGCTGAAAAGTTTGATGAAGAAGCAAGGATGCAAGGTATTTGGAACGAAACATTCTTTGATAATAAAGGAAAATTTAGGCAGGGTATGTCTTGGCAGGACATATATGAAACAGCAATTCAAAGGGGTGCATCACCTCAAGAAGCAAAAGAAATTGCTGATACGTCTGGATTACCTCAGACAGTAAAAAGAACTGGAACTCAGATAAGTCAAATAAATCAAATGAAAATTCTTGGACACGCAAAAGACTTGGGTTTAAACGCACAACAAATAGCCGAAGTAAGAGAAATTATAAACTTGAAAGGTGCCACAAAAGAACTAGATAATCTGTACCCAGAATTAGTACAAAGAATTATAGAAGATAAAACTATGGATCAAAGTGCTTTTTTTGATCTGCTTGGTATGGGCAACCCTTTAAGTCAAGGATCAAATCCTCAAGAAAGCAACAGAGTAGACGGCACTTTAAAGGCAATTCAATAAAATGAAATTTGAGTTTACATTTGAAGGAAGAGACTGGCCTATTGATGTTGATGAATCCGTTTTAGCATTGCCTATTGATGAGCGTAATGAAGCGTTAAGAAATCAAGTTCGTCAAAGCAGAGAGTATGAATCTTTTAGAGGTCAGGGGTTAGGTGCGCCTTTAAAATCTGCTATGACAGATGCTGTTAGACCGCTGTCTAGAGTTCCTGAAATCTATCAGCAAGAGGTAGAAGCAGGTCAAGAACTAATGTCAAGAGGTGCCGAACAATTTTCTGAAGGAGATGTTTTTAGTGGAGCAGGAAACTTTGCTCTTGGTGGGTTAAGGTATGTAATGTCTCCAATAGAAGCGTCAGCAAGAGGTGTTTTTGGTGAGCCTCTTGGGGATGTGTCAGAAGATGTTGCGTTAAATCTTGGTGCTGAACAGGGAACAGCGGAGTCTATAGGTCAGTTTACTGAAGATTTTGCTACGCTTGCACCACAAGTGTTTACTCCGGGGTCAGTATTAAAAGCGGCTGAATTGGCAACCCAACCTGTTCTTAGATTAGACCAAGCAAAAAATATAGGCCAAGCACAATTAGGTGCAACTGGTAGACAGTTTGAAGGTGCGGCAGGTTATTTAACTGGCGCAAGAAATCAAACGCCTATGGAGTTTGTAAGCGATGCAAAAAAATTAGAAGATAAAAAAGCGGCTGTTGCCGCAAGCAATCCTTTAGTTCGTGAAGCAGAACCTGTAGCAAGGCGAGACACTACCAGACCTATTGAAACAGATACAACCACAAAAGGTTCAGTAGAAAGAATGTCCTTGGCTACTGTTAACGAACTTGTTACAGACCCCGGACTTATTCAGCGTATACAAACTGCTAAAAATAATTACCCAGATGATCCTCAAAGAATCTTTAGGGAAGTAGGCGATGCTTTAAGAGATGATTTTCTTAATGGTGATTTACCTATAGAATCATTACCAAGAATAATGAAAGACTTGGGATACAAGAAAGACTCTGATGTAATAAAGTTATTTGAAACAACCGCTTCTGAGTCTGGTAAAAATCTTAATCAACTATCTCAACTTGCAAAACAGTTAGGCAAAAGTAAAAAATTACCTAGAGAAATTAGGGATCAACTTATTCTTAATGCCGAACAACTTGGAAAAGGAAACACTAAAAATGTTTCTAAATTTTTGAATGGTCTTAGAGCGGCGGAAAACTTTAGAAGAGCAATGCTTGTTTCTCAACTGGGAACAGCCGTTAGAAACACAATGTCTTCTGTTGGGCGTTTAGGTCTGTCTACTATTGATGATGTTATTCAAGCAGGTTTAGGTAGAAGAGGTGAGGGTACATTGAAGGATGCTTGGGATTCTGTAGCATCTGACTTTAATGCGTTGCCTGTTGTAAGAGGCGCAACAGGGTACAAAGAAATTGTTGATGATATTCTTGAAAATAATCCAGTTGTAAAAAATAAATTATACGGAAGATCGATTCAAGAAGTTAGGGGTGCAGGTAGTATTGCAAAACTAGCAAACACTTTTAACATTTTACAAGAAAAGTTTTTTAGAAACATGGCGTTTCAATCCAGACTTGAGAAAGATTTAAAAAGTTATGGCGTTGGAATGAACGACATAGTAAATGGAAAAATAAAAACAAAAGATGGACTGGCAGATATTCCCGCTAAACTTTTAGATGATGCTATAGAACACGCTTTGCAAATGACCTTTGCATCTAATGGCGGTAAACTAGCGAAGTCAGTAGTAGATGGTTTTGAAAAGATTCCTTTCTTGTATCAAATAAATCCATTCCCAAGATTTGCGTTTGCTAACGTACTTCCGTTTCTAAGAGACTTCTCACCTTATGGTTTTGCAAAAGCATTTTCTCCAAACACTTTAGCAAAACTTACAAAGGGTGATTCGGAAGAGTTTACCAATTCAATGTCAAAAGCAATGCTTGGAACTGCTATGTTTGGAACTGCTATGGAAATTAGAAACAGCGATATGGCAGGTGAGAAATGGTATGAAGTAGTTGTTAATGGCAAGACTTATGATGCCAGACCTTTCGCTCCTTTTTCTTTTTATTTGCTTGCGGCTGAATCAATGAATCCAGATAACAATTTAAAACCTTTAGATTATTCTGAAGCGGCAATAGGTATTAATAGAATTTCAGGAACTGGTTTAGCCTTGGTTGATTATTTAAGATCGGATGGCAAAACAAGTGGCAAACAAATAGCAAAATATTTGGGTGATTATTTATCTGGATTAACTGTTCCTATAAAACAGTTTAAAGATTTCCTGCCAGAAGAAATGGGTGGCGATCAAATGATAAGGGATGTAAAAAGTAATGATCCCTTTGATTCTATTGTTAACCCTACAATAAGAAACATTCCCGGGCTATCTAAAGAACTGCCAGTTGCAAGATCATCAACTCAAGAAGGGCCGCTTCAACAAGAAGAAGGATTCTTTGGGTTAAGTGGTGGTTTAAGTTCGCAGTTGTTTGGTGTCAGGGGAAGAACCAAAAAAATAGTACAAAAAGAAGTTGATAGATTAGGACTTGACTACGGAACTTTTGCTCCAAGAACAGGAGTGCCAGAAGCAAACAGATATATCTCAGGAATTGTTGGGGATAACTCTTGGATTATAGCCGCCCTTATTGATGGAGCGTACAAAAATGCTCCAATGGGAGATTTAATTAAAGAGTTTGGGAAATATAGAGGGTTGGAAGATTTTGGGGTTGATCTAAATAAACCTTACTCAAAACTTACTAAAGCACAACAAACAAAAGCCTTATCAAGTTTGTTTTCAATGCTGAAAAAAGATGCCATGAAGAAAATGAAAAGAGATAATCCAAGTTTATATAAAATATATAAAGAGCAGGGTGTTACAGAGGTAGACAATAACATGACACAAGAAATTATAGATACTTTAAGATCAAATATATGAACCATATTAAATATTTATTAGCAACTATAGCAGCATTTACTTTTGTTATGCTTATTATTATGGCTCCTGTTCTTGTCAAGGCTCAAGAAACTATGCCAGATGATATGTATGAGTTTGCTGTTCCAATGAACTTTATGTGTGTTGACTCTTTTGTTAGAATGATAGAAATTTTAGAAAAAGATTATCAAGAAATACCTATGGTAATTTCCCACCTCACACCTAACATGAGTTTAATTCTGTTTGTAAACTCTACATCTACTACGAGTACGGTTGTTGTAACCAAAAGAACAAAAGAAAAAGAACAGGCTTGTATTGTTTTTGGTGGCTCCTCCAATGGTACATCGTTTTCTTTAAACCCTAACCCTAAATTTCCAGTGGAGATATAATGACGATACCACCATACTTAATTAGCGCTGTTATATTTTTAATCGTTCAAACAACTACCGCAGTGTGGTGGGCTAGTAGCATATCAAATGATGTAGCAATGCTTAAACGTGACAGAGATGACATGGCTATGATTATAGATAACTTAGATGTTTTGTCCTATAGATTAGAAACATTAGAAACAATGTTACAGAGGGTGCTAGGCCCAGAGGGTATGTAATGGCGACAAAGAAAGACCCAAGACTTGCAAGAGCAGGAGTATCTGGATTTAATAAACCTAAACGTACACCTAGTCACGCTACTAAGTCACACGTTGTGGTGGCTAAAGAAGGAGGCAAGGTGAAGACTATAAGATTTGGACAGCAAGGTGTTACTGGCGACAGGCAACCATCTGCTAGACAAAGATCGTTCAAGGCTAGACACGCTAAGAACATAGCCAAAGGCAAGATGTCTGCGGCATACTGGGCTAACAAAGTTAAATGGTAAGGAGAATCTTATGCCGAAAGTAGGAAACAAGCATTACGCTTATACTAAAAAAGGAATGGCTAAAGCAAAAGCCGCCGCTAAAAAATCTGGAAAGAAGATGACAAATGCCAAAAAAAAGTAAAGGCTTATACGCTAACATCCATGCTAAAAGAAAACGTGGTGATCCAATGAGAAAGAAAGGTGCAAAAGGTGCGCCTACTGACAAAGCATTTAGGCAAGCAAAAAAAACAGCAAAGAAAAAATAGGAGAATTATATGTGGGAAAATATAGTAAAAACTTGGAACGCATTAGACCGAAGAATAAAGATTGTAATCGTGGTCGTAGCAGGATTGGCTATCTTATCCGCAATCTTTGGGTCGCCATCGCCATCAGTGCCAGTGCAGTAGGTTGTCAGAGCCTAAAGGAATCGACAGTAGTAGCAACAGGGTCAGCAATAGGTGCGGGTGTTGGGACTGCGATCAGTGGGGGTGTAGGTGCGCCGATACTGGGAGCCATGACGGGTGCCTTTGTGACCGATGTAGCGACGGAGGTTTTGACAACAAACCAAAAGACTCAGACTATTATCAAGGCGCCTGATAACTTTTTTACATTACTAGAAAAAATAGTGGGGATAGGTGGATGGACTTTAATGTTAATCTTCGTAGTTCCGATGGTTCTGGGGTGGATACTACCAAGCCCGACGAAATTGAACAGAAAGAATTAGTAATAGTAGAGTGGCGTGACATAATATCAACATCGGGGTGGGAGCAAGAACCAACTTGCCCCACCTTTTTTAATGTTGGTTGGTTAGTTAGAGAGGATAAGGATGTTATTGTTTTAGCAACCACAAAAGACCTTGATGATTTTACAGGAGAGTCATCTGATCCCCCTCCTGTTTACTATGGGTTTCATTCTTTTCCTCGTGGAGCCGTTGTTTCTGTTCGGCCTGTTTCATCTTAGCGTAAGTGTCTAGGTTCATGCCCTCGTTACGCAAGAACACTTGCTCCCAAGTTCTCCATTTGTTATCACTGCACTGCACTGTTTCGTGTTGGTGAACCCAACACCATCTGGCAAAGTAATATCTTCTATCCTCTGCCCATTTTTCTTCTTGCTCTTTAGATGGGTTTAACATTCTTAGGGTACGGTGAAACTTTATATCTTAATGCTTTTCTTGCTAACTTTTTAAATCTTTTGTCGCCGACAAAATGTACATAGCGATGCTTGATTGATCTAAGTCTATAGCCAACATCGTCACCATGCTCTTCCTCCATTTGTTTGTAAGTCTTACCTCTGAATGTAGTGTGATGCAAGTGCGGTCTTGACTTTAAATATATTTCTTTTATAGGTTTTGTTTGACCAGTATAGGTAAAGTTAGTTGCTTGATAGACTATACCTAAGTGATCCTGCGCTCCGTCTGCATAACTTACTACAATCTTATTGCCTAACTTCTTAAGGGTTTGTCCCACTAACTGGGATGCCTCGTTTTTTCTATTGTACTTTAGAACTAATCTATTTAATTCTATAACATCTTTCTTAAACTCTTCGCCGCATACACCCTTGAGCAATGTATGTGATGGCGGTATACCGTAAGTACATACCCCAACTAACTCCCCATCTTTAAACATACCAAAAGACTTTTGTATTGATGGCATCCTGTGTGCATAGTGAACATCAAGTATTAAAGGTTTAGTGTCTTGATAGTTAATCTCTTCAATCGTGTAGCCTGATTCCATCAGTGTTGACTGTTCCGCAGGAATAATCTCGAAGATATTGTGTTGGTATTTTTGCAAACAAATCATCTCTTCCATTCCTTGTTTTAAGTTTAAAGAAGTCATCCTCATCTACACTGCATTTTAACTTTAGATCATCGTAAATGTCAACTGGATTTACTAAAATAAAATCATCGTCAGTTTCAAATGCAATCATCCTGTCAACCTTTGTTGGCACACCCCACCCAATATTACCCGCTACATTTTTAAACTCGTAATAGTGTATTGTAGAATCAACATTTGCATCCCTTCTGTTATTTTTTTTCTTACCTTTTACATCAATCTTTCCTTCCTTACAAAGTATATCCCAGTGTTCGTTCCTATCCTCTGATCTTGTTGCTCGTCTGATAAAAGAATCCCCAATCATTTCTATGAATCTGTCTTCAGTAACAAGACCTTTCTCATAAAAACTTTGCCATTTATTTTTCATTTATCCAATCCTGTATCCTATCATTTAACTCCTCCTTAGTTTTAACGAACACGTTATCAACGTGCATATAAGTTTGTTCATCAGTGCTTGCTAGAAAGTGCCACCCTTGTGCGGTGTTTGATCTTTCAACCCTGTACTTCCCCACCCTTCCCAAGTTAAACGCACTACCCCTACCCCATTCAATGCTTGACATCTGGCCCTCTTGATTCTGGTGTAAACCCTACAACATTTTCACCATCATGCTGTCTTAACATACGCTTTAAAGCCCGCCACATATACTCATGCCCTGCGTACTCTGCCTGTTGAGCGCAACCCTCAAGTAAAGATTCCATTTCCTCAATGTCAAACAGTTCGTGATCCATACCGTCTTGAGTTAACTCTAGTGCAGAATCAAAATGAAACACAATCATTGCAGGTATACTCATTTTATATTTTTCAACCTCTGCTTTAAAGTTTTAGCCGCCAAAAATGCTTGAAAGTTTTCTTCGATCTCTGTTGATCTGACCGCTTCAAATTTTCCTGTAGCCTTATCGCATCTAAGTATGTATGTAGCATCCACTGGAATTCCATGCATATCTTCGATGGCTTTGGCATACGCCGCAACTTGTAAATAATATTCTGGATAAATTCTTTTACTTGTTTTCCAATCGATAACACAATACTCTCCATTAATAATAGCCCTAGCATCAACTGTTCCCGCATATTTATATTTCCTATGATAGATTTTTTCTTCTGATGATTTCCATTCAACTACATTTTCTCCAACCCAATCTTGAAAAGCATGAACAGCATTAACTGCTTCTTCTTGTTCTGGCATTTCAGGTATCTCACCATTCGCTATCTTCCAATTAATTGCGGCTTCTACCCACTCATGTGTAAGGCTACCTATATTAAGAGCATCTCGTGATACACCCCTGTAAGCACCCTTCATACCCTTTATTAAAGGCTCCAATGCCATGCGAGATTTGTAGATGTTAGTCTTTTTGGATGATGCTTCTTGGTCGAAGAAGAAGTTCTTCTCCAACCAATCACCACCTACCTTTAAAGCCCAAGGTACAAGAGCAGGTTTGGAGATGATGTCTAATATTTTAGTAGCATTAGGCACCACCTCTTTACCCACCTTGTATGAATGAAGTTTGCTATCGAATAACATCTCAACAACTTCTCCATCATGGTACTCTATCTTCATTAGAAAGGAACTTCTGTTGAAGAAGATTTACTGGCGTTAGATTTACCAGACCCATTCATGGGCGGTTCCATCCTGCCAGAAAAACGAAGTTTACCAGACTCTTTAGCCCACAAAGATACACGCATCTTGGTTCCGTTAATAAGAGCATACCCTGTAATATCTGGGCGGTTCTCATTACCTTCCTTATCGTTTACAAACAGCGATACATCTCCATCTTTTTCTTGATAATCACTCATAAGAGTTTCCTATATTAAGTTATTGTTAAATCTTCGATTGGCTTGCTCAGTTCTCCAGACTTCAATGCGAAGTTCCAGTGACTTGAGTTCCCATCTTAGACGCTCTTCGTTTTCAATCGCAACCGCTACACCTTCAATTGTTTTTGCAACCTGCGGTTGTGTTGAAACCCAATTCTCTTTGTCGGCTACCGTCTTACCTACCGCTGTAGCATACAACAAAGACCTTTGAGTCTTTTTAAACTCCGTTAACTGATATGTTTCGGCTTTAGCCTTTGCATATTTAGGAGCAATTTCTTCTATCTTATCTAGATATTCATCTATCATATTTCTATTATACCTTGATTAAATGCTGTGTCAAGTGTTCTGAGAATAAAATATCCCTGCCAATCCATAAACTCTGCATCACCTGAGTGCATCTTATTATGGCAGGTAAAACACATTGGCATTGTCAACCAGTCACTAGCCTTGTAGCCCATGCCCCCTGACAGCGGGGACATTCTACCCTTTAAATGATGAGCGACTACCGTACCATCTCTTGCTTCACAACCACTACAAGGTAGGGTAGCCACCCATTCTGTATACGCTTTACTCTTGATCCGTTTTGCCATAAACAGTTGGACTCCTAGTGTTTTTCTTTTGTTCTTCAATTAATATGTTAGCATACTCAATGATCTTTGCCAAGTCTGACAAAGGTTCACCTTTCTTATCCCATCTACTAGCGTATTTTACTATGTTAGCAGAACAAAAGTCAAGCCTATTTGCAATAATATATTCAATAGGTTGAATCCTCATTATGTAATGCGAAGGTTTCATTTTTATTTTCCGTCAGTTATTACCTTGTCAATCAATTGATACACTATTTCCTGAAGGTCTCTAACCTTTTCTTCAAGGGTATCAATACGCTTTTGCATTTCTAATTTATGTATGCCTTCTCTTGGAGAATTGTATCCGTCTAAGTTTGCGCCACTCATATACCGCATACCCCACTTAAGCATTGCTCTTCTGAGTTATCCTCATAGATCACACCACGTTTAGCATTAGCCTCATCGTAAGGTACAGATGTTATAGGTTGACCACCCCTAGCACTATCTGGGTACACTGTTAGCCCCCTTAATCCACTAGCGTAGTCACTAATGATTTTGGCAAACGACTTTATCTTATCCTCATTGTTAAGATCACTGCCCCATGCAGGAAGGTTTAACGTGGAACTAATAGCGTGGTCTACATACTTCTGCAACCCATGTTGAAACTTAATTCTACGTTCTGGATCAGCGGCAAGATCAACAGCAGATTCAATTTTATCTGGGTCAATACCAGAATCAATTAATCCTTGCGCTGTACCGTCAACGACAAACTGATGTTTCCATTTTGTTCCATCCGAAAGGTAACGTCTGCGGTATGCGACTGCGTATATTGGTTCCACCCCAGAAGTAGTCCCTGCGAGGATAGAGATTGTTCCTGTTGGAGCAATTGCTCTGTAGCCTTTAGGACGGTTGAGAAAAAGTCTGTCGCAGTGTTCGTCTGCCGCTTTTTTACTTTCTGTTTCATAAACTTTCATCCATTGTTTCAGTTCATCCACCATTTCATATTTGTATCCACGTTTCAGCAACCACTCGTGCATACCCATCAACCCTAAACCAATACGACTATTCTTCTGCCTTGTCTCGCTTACTTTTTCGTAGGGAACTTGCGCCCTGATAAGCCCACAAACAAGGAACTTACTAGCAACAGTAACAACATCCCGAAACTCATCAATGCTGTCAATGTTAGCCATATTAATAGACCCAAGATTACAAACGTCGCTATCATCTTCGCTAGTAATTTCTGTGCAAGCGTTACGAAGTGTTTCATTTTGCTTGTCTCCAAAGTTAAATGAGAATCCGGGCTCTCCTGTCATCAATGCCTGAGTTACATTCTTTAAAAACGTAGGATCAAGGTGTCGTTTCTCAGCGTTTAGCCATGCGTCATCGTAATTCAAACTGATGTTCATCATATCCAGAGGGGCATGAGCATTGAAGTCTTTTTCTTTTGCCGCTTTTACTTCATCACTCCAGTTCTTGATGGTCAGAAAGTCGTGAGAATCTTCATGCTTCCAGTTCATGCAACCATACATAGCACTGCGTCTGCTACCACCTTGCATTACGTTGCGTCCAATCTCATTGGTTGCAAGTAAGAAAGGAATCGGCCCACTACTAACACCACCCGTCTTGGATAGTGTTCTACCTTTGGGCCTGAAGTTTGTAACATCAATTCCAATACCGCCACCTGTCATTAGGCAAGACCCTGCACGTTTCCAAAGGTCTGCCCATTCTTCCCTGCTATCTTCTTCTGCTTTAAGCAGGTAACAATTATTATAGAACCTAGCCTCTCTACCTGCGTACCACAAGTAGCGACCTCCGGGCAAGAATTTAAAGTTCGCAATGTCTTGGGCAAGTTTATCCTGATCTGATTTATCCATCAGATTATTTTTCTTACCATCCATCGTACCGCATACACTGTTGACTACATTGTGCGCCTTGTCACTCCAAGTTTCATACGCATTGCTTGCATACTTCTGTTTAAAAATTGTCTCGCCTAGTTCGGTTCTAAATTTCATAGTGATGCCTCATATTCTTTACGCCATTTCTCAATTTCTTTACCATGCCTTTCTTCCATAAGTTTATCATAACCTTCTGGCGTAGCCCATGATGCAGGGTTTCTGTTTGAATCAAACGCTGAAGGGTAGTACAAGTACCGCCCGATACCCCACAATACAGCCGCTCGTTTGAGCGCATCACTGATACCGCCCTTGTCACCCTCGATATTAGTGTCGCCCGCACCATCAGATTTAGTAACCCACTTGTCACCTATAAGGCAAGACAGTTTACAAATCATCCTGCCCCCGATATGCTCGTAGTGCGCTTGCCACCCGCCAACATCAAAGACTTCATCAAGTCTATTCATTACCTGACGCGCATCAATGTAGACTAACTCTTTACCACCTGCACCCTTGCGCCAGTGATGCTGTGCAAAAGGTTTCTTTAACTCTATCTGTATATGTTTCATTCTTTTTCCTTTACTGGTGTTTCGTGATATGAACCATCGTCATCATACCACCCATGATATGTAGTGTCAACAACTTTTCGCCTCGTAATTACATAAGGGTTATCCTTTGTCCCTTTGCCCTCAACATTTTTGTAAGAATATTTTACTGGTGAAAAGAATTCATCCATAAAACTTCGGGGAGTCCAATCGCTATAGTTTGCTTTCATTTTGTTTCCTTATAAAGTGTTTAGCATCTACGACTGCTAACGGTTCTTGCCTGTTACGTTTAATAATAAGCAAGGGTTCGTAGCCCCCTGCATTTGATTGCGCCTGTTTCCAAGCGTCCCACAAATTAAGTCGCTCGACGTTCTTGCACTCGACAGAGTATGGGAATAACTCTCTTGCTTTAGGCGACAGCATAACATCTTCACCTTGTGCGCCCATGCTCCTCGAATGAACATCGTCATCATCCAGTTTGAATATCTCAATTAGCAAGTCCCTTACCCACTGCTGTAACCTTCTCCCTTTTGCTTTTCCTGATGATGTTTTCATTTGCAAATTCTTTTAACCCACCTGTTTCTAGTTTACCCGCAGGGCCACCCTTTGCGGGAGTTGGTAATATACCTTTGGGATGTAAGCCCTGATTGTAGTAATTCAGTGACGCCATGTCAAGTTTTAAATCCAAGTCCAGTTCCGCTCCATCAAAGTGTCTTGCTTTACATAGGCTCATGTAAGCATCCGCATGAGGGTCATCATACAGTCTACCCAAGATGATTACATTATCAGCCCTGTTAGTTATGTCGGCGCTACCTGCTACACTCCATTTGTCTAGCCTATCCTTGACGCTACCGCCTTTACGAGCGTGAGCAACCAAGATGATATGGATACCCAAGTGTCTGGCTGTATTGGCGATGGACTGCACGACTTGTTTCTGACCATTCCAATCATCACTGTTCAGGCTCATTGTCATTAGCGAATCAATCAAGACTATATCAATATCAAGATTGTCTTTTGCATACCGCATGACTGACAGCAATGCTTTGGGCGTGATAGTTCCATGCTGATCATAAAACCATAACTTATCCTTTGCCCATTTAGTAAACTCAAGACCCGCATCTATATCGGGTTTGTTTTGTAGTGATGCCTGTCTCCACATTCTAGCCAGTTGAGACTTGGGTGACATTTCCAGTGAGATTGACAGACATTTCTTTCCCTGATCCATAGCAGACAAGAGTATCTGACTAGCGAATAAAGATTTACCCGCCCCATTAATCCCCGCTAATACCGTAATTTCCTCATCTCGCAATCTAAACTTGTCATCAAACTGGGACAGCGGTAGTTTGGTTCCCGACATTGCTTCATCGAGATTAAAAAAGTCAAGAGTTTCCTGAGTAAAATCATTTGATGGTCTTATCTTGCGCTCAACAGCGGTTAAGTTTTCGTATTTTTTGAGGTCATCGTTTGTGATTTCCATATTCTAGTTCCGTATCTCCAGTTTCCACCATGACGGTAGTATTGATCGAAAGGTTTACCACCTGCATTATAGAACTGATCCCAGTTCTGACCCTGTATGTTAGGTCTAATGGATGCAGACTCTACCCTTAATGGTTTGTTATGGTCATTATCCATAAATTTTGTAGCAACTTTCCCTGACAACCGCTGTAGTCTACCATAAATTGCCCATGCTTCCAAGAGTATTTTGTTAGAAACACTGCTTGATCTTGATAAAATGTTAAGGCATTTAACAGCACTGTTTAGCAAGGTATCTGAGTTTACCTCAGACTGATGGCGAAGATTCGCCACCAATCTTTTAGGTACATTCCGCAGAATCTTTATTGCCCTCTCTTCTACTCTTCCCATTGCCGTCTAGTGTCCTGATCTTCTGCTTTAGCCATGTCTCTTTCCTGAAGTATGAATACCCCATGTGTCACGATAGCATCTAACTGAGCCTCGCTAATGGGTATGCCATTGCCGTTGATCTCAAGGCATATAGAGTCATCGCCCGCCTCGTAAAGATCAATTCGATTGACGGTTTCGACAGTCAAGTATTCATCCAAGAGTTTGTTGGCCTCGACCCTGATATCACGAAGGTATTCATCATGGTCAATCTGGTCATCGCATAAATTCATTTTATTCACCGTAGTTTGTGTAGTAATAATCTTCTAATTCATCCTGACTAATGCTATCAGATATCAGTTCCTCGATCAAGTCAATCTTTGCCTGATCCAGATATTTATACATCGGGCTTGATAACTCATTGACCATTTGCCATTTGATATCATCGTGATTGTCTTTATTTAAACTTAAATTATACATTTTATTTTCCCTATATTTCAGTAGTTTTATTGAGGTACACCATTCTACCACACTTTTTATGATTGCGAACATAAAATCCTAAAGTACCATTCGGGTCTTGCTTTATAAAATCCATTTGACGTTTATGCTTTTTAGCAGTCAAAAGAACTTCGCCACTTTTACCGCAAGGACAAGCCCAAACGTGTCGTTTGTAGGTTCGGGTCTTGTATTTAGTGACATCGTAATCATGGCATCGTGATCCGTCGTGACCTAGCGCCTTGCACACTGACTTCCAAAGTTTGCCATGCGCCCTTGCATTAGGGTCTATTTTGTGGGTGATGAGGTGAGCCATTTCATGCTTAACTGTGCTACGCTCTGACTCGATGAATTTGTCAAGATGATCCATCATCATTTCGCCATTGAGTCTGATCTTCCATTCCCTGTAATGCGCCCAACCTGCATACGTTCCTTTGACATCGTAGGTAACATCTGGAATTTTAATATTTGGCAGGTTATACTTTTCCCTACCTATTTTTACACACTTTAAAAGTTCGTTTAAAACTCTATCGTTTGTTTCAAAAGATATTTGTTTCATTTCTTTTTCTCTTTTCTGAGTGAAATAATATTTTACCACACAAATGAGATAAGTCCATGCCTAAATGCGACATGGACTTATCTGATTGCGACTAATCTATTTTAGACCATGCGTTACAATTAACCCCATTATCTCTTAAAAAATTTGCGTATGCTATAGCACCATTCAGTTTTGCATACTCACTTTGGGTTCTATTTCCGCTAGGATTCCAGATATCGTATCCACCATCCCACGCTTTGTGATCCACAATCCCTGCTTTTTTTAATTGTCTGGCGAATGATTGGGTAGCAGGTTTAATTTTTACCCCTGCAAATCCGCATGGGTAATCGTCACCATATTCTTCGAGATATTTAGCCGTCGCTTTTTGTGCAAGTGCTACCGCTTCATTGTGAATTCTGATTGCGTCTGCCTGTTTCATTTTATTCTCCTAAATAATCCATGTTTTCCCAATCCTCTGGTAGCATACCAGTGATCAGCAATTCTCTCTCATTGGGGTAAAGGTAAGGGAAAGCATCCTGTACCAGTTTACCCTCGACCCATTCGCGAATATTTCTCATTATACTCTCTGGCGACACTGAATAGTCAGAGTGTGTAATAGAAAAACTACGATTTTCCCCAACATCCTTGAATACATTTACGCAACGAAACGTAGTGGATGTTTTATCGTGAGTGACGCTGTGTAGTCCTTTGTAAATCATTTTTATTACCTTAAGTATTTGGTGCCGTTATGGTCAATTGATGACTCGCCAACATCATCGGCGTTGATATTGCCACGAACCGCCAGTTTACCAGATTTATCCCTGATTGGGGATTTCCAACTGCCTTTGACAATATCGCCAGATTCAATGTCAACAAATGAGTGAACTGATCTTGGTTCGCCAAAAGATGCAAAATATATTCTGGCAAATCGCTTGCCGATGCTGAATTCAATTGTTTGATCTTCGAGGTGAGTGAATCCCATTCGATCTTGATACTCTTTGTTTAATCGTGCTACCAGTTTTCGGTATTTTTCGATTCTTAAGATTTTATCTGCGTACATTTTTTTTGCCTTTGGTTTGTTTCAGTAGGGCGACTATAAAACAGGTAAATTTGATTGTCAACAATTATTTTAAGAAACGTAGCAATTAATTATCTTTTCCCTGGCTTTCCCTTTATTATCAATGACTTACCTTAAAAGATAATATTAACAGGAAGTTTTTTCTTTTTTTTATTTTATATGTGGTACAATCCATAGTCGAGCGGGCCAAGACTCATAAATTGCAGGGCTGATTATCCCTACATCTTGCCAAAAGTAATTACTTATATGGGCGCTTATAGACGGCGTTGGAAACAGGCAAACACTGACGTTCTTAGAATGGGTCACTGGTTTCGTAGCCAGTAAAAATAACTACACCTGACAAACCATATATTTTAAACCTTCGGGGGTTCACAATAACCCATACCGAATAAAGACTGGGGTCAGTACGGTCTAAATGACAATTATAAATTGAACGATAGGCAAAACCTATCAATTACTAAACTGGTAGTCAAGGCTATCAAACGATAGTTTGTATCTATCACTGAATTAGATGACCTATAAAGTAATAGGCATAGACTATGAGTAGCGACAAGGAAACAAAATTAAAAAGGCGAAATCTAGTAGCCAAACATTCCCATAAATTTAATAGGGGATATACGCATAAAACAAAGGTCGCCTATAATCGCAAATCTAAGGCTTTACAGCGCGACCTAAACGATACCCTAGGGGATGGCCCTATAGATTAGTAATCACGCCATACAGCGCGAATAGGGGCCCTGTATCACGTTTAAATAGCGTTATCAGTAGGCGAAAAAAAAGCGGGAATTAACCCGCTAAAAAAACCCTTTTGAGTTTTTGTTCTAAGTTACTATTTCACCGCCTCGATTATGACGTTGGTTCCATTGTGCTTGTAACACATAAGGCAATCCATACATTTGCGCCCAGTACAGTTTTGTTTAATCCCTGAATCCTTATTGACGTTATTGAAAACCTTATCAAATCCCCTAGGCACTCCAATAACTTTATCAATTCGAGGATTAGAAAAGATTAAAATTAAATTAACTGGAACATCCGCAATTTGACGCACAATTGACGCGCGTTTCGTCCAAAGGGTAAACGTGCAATGTGGATTCTTTTTCGCAATGTTGATTATGTTTTTATAGTGATTAAGATTAATTAATTCCCCATGCCCATTAAAGCGGAAATATGCTTGATTAATTATCGGCAATAAGTCCCAATCGATTAAATCCTTCATCAATTTGCTGTTATGCTGAAAGGCGGGGACACAAGACTTGCGAAACGTGTTTAACATTTTATGAGAATAACACTTGCCGCAAATGGTATCGGTAGACTTTTGCCGAATGCAAAAATCATTCGTGGTGGTGTCGGTATTAATTGCGCCAATGCCTTGCAGTTTACCGCTCATTTTACTAATTTTAATTTGCTGAATCATTGTTTTTACCCTTTATCTACAACGTGAAAAATAAACTCGCCTTTTACGATTTCCTTTTGTTCAGGCGTCAATTCTACACCGTAATGCTCTCCAAACACCCGAATAATTGAATCCGCTAAACTTACCATATCATTTTTGCTTAATCCCGCTTTGATCATCCTTTCGGCATAGTTAGCGGTAAAATCATTTGCTTTGTTTTTGAAATCTTTTGAAGTATAAATGCCCATTGTTTTATTCCATTGTTGTTGTTACCCCAAAAGCCCGCAAAAGCGGGCTACATGGGTTTATTAAAAGTCTTTAGTGATTTAAGGCATTAAACAATCTAAATAATCATTGTCTTTATTTGCCCATTTTTTAGCATCTTTAAAATAGGCGAATGATCCAGTATCGGTAACAAAGCGCTTGTATTGGCAAACGGTAACATAATATTTACCGTCTACTCTTGTTATTTCATAATCGGTATCGCAATTACCGCTCGCCCTCCAAAGTGTGCGCCAGTTATTGCTAAATTGATGGTCTTTTGAAAATTTAAGCATTGTTTTTATTCCTCGCTAATGCGTTTTCTAATAGGGTCTGATAAGCACGAATCGGGATGATAATGGCATCTTTTCCATTTTCTATTCAGCAACTCTTTTTTGCTCTCGTAATGGTCATAAGCCTCCAGTTGCTTTTCGGTCAATGTCTTTTCTAATGTTGAATCACTACAAAGCGGATAACCGTCAATATCCACCTGAATCCCCGCATCAATTAGTAATTGCGTTTGGGCGTTATGCGCCTTTAAATATAGGCTTTTAAATGTGCTCATTGTTTTATTCCCTGTTTGTTTAAGTGTTACCGATTAGATCAGATAAATG
>Ga0208643_1000217_pt1 | contig 38644 bp, 53 predicted proteins | sample VirMetDEL_Nov_12_FD_184516 | JGI IMG/M metagenome (GOLD analysis project Ga0208643, IMG submission 184516) | Aqueous microbial communities from the Delaware River and Bay under freshwater to marine salinity gradient to study organic matter... | ecosystem: Environmental > Aquatic > Marine >...
CAAGGTCAGCAACCGGCACCACAAGGCGGCTATGCTCCCCAAGGTCAGCAACCGGCACCACAAGGCGGCTATGCTCCCCAAGGTCAGCAACCGGCACCAGGGCAACCTACGCAGGCGCAAGACTTTTTACCTCAGTAAAACCGGCTAACATTCCTCAGGGCATTCTCGCGAGTGCCTTTTATAATGTGAACTGATAAGGATCTGTTATGACAATTTTTCACCACGCGCCTAGTGACGTGTACCTAGCAAGTTCGGAAATATGGGTGGACGACTGCGACCCGGTAGACGTATCCAACATACCGGCAGGCCGCACAATACCCGCAGGCATGGGGCACTCTACCGTTATGCCTTCTATGGACTTCGAGACATTTAGCGCCGTAGGTTACGACATTGACCCTATGACGGGCAAAGTTAAAGGGCAAGGTCCGCAAGGTAAAGGCGGCCTACCCGTCGTCGGCACGCCTGTCTACGCGGAGCACGAAAGCACAGAGGTACTTTGTCTCTACTACGATTTAAAAGACGGCCGAGGCGTTCGCGGTTGGATTCCCGGTACGCCCGAGCCTTTCGACTTGATCGAGCATATTCGCGCCGGCAGACCGATCGAAGCTTGGAACGTTACGTATGAGTTTTGGATCTGGAACATGATATGCGCCCGCCGTTTTGGCTGGCCCGTGCTCAAGTTAGAACAGTGTTTTTGTGCTATGGCTAAGTCTCGCCGCCACAGCCTGCCCGGCGCTCTCGGCGGTTGTGCGAAAGTTTTAGGCACCACCAACAAAGACCCGGAAGGCAATAGGCTGCTGAATAAGCTTAGCCGACCTGTCTCGGCCACTAAAAACCGCAAAGCGCCACGGTGGACACAGTCGACAGCATGGGAAGACTACGTGAAGCTATACGCCTATTGTGGTCAAGACGTGGCGGCAGAAGACGCTGCGGCGGCACTTATCCCCGACTTAACAGACTACGAGCGTAGAACGTGGCTAGCTGATCAAAACATTAACGCCCGGGGTGTTTTAGTCGAAGTAGAAAGCCTCGACGCCTGTCTGCGTATCATGCGAGAAATGCAAAAACAATATACCTTAGAGATCTGCACCTTAACGGGCGGCGCGGTTGGCGGGGCTACGGAGGTCGCCAAGCTTACCGAGTGGCTGAGCGCGCAGGGTGTTCATATGCCCGACATGACTGCGGAAAGCGTTACCGATATGCTGAAGACCCTAGAAGACCTTCCACAGTTTGCCGCAGCTCACCGGGCGCTAGAAATACGCAGCATATTAGCCGGCGCAAATATTAAAAAATTGCCTGCTTTAAAAATGCAGCTCAATAGCGACGGGAGGCTACGTAACCAGTACATGTACTGTGGCGCGGACAGGACGGGCAGGTGGTCTGCCGGTGGCGTACAGCTTCAAAACATAACCAGCAAAGGCCCTACGTCGGCCATGTGCGAAGGTTGCAACAAACATTTTAACCCGGAAGTCGGAGATCGTTGCCCGCGCTGTGCAAGCCCTGAATATTACAAACTTAACGACTGGACGGTAGAAGCCGTCGAGCAAGCCCTAGAAGACATTAAGCACGGCAGCCTAGCGAATATCGAACAAATATGGGGTGACCCTTCGACCGTTCTCGCTGGTTGCCTGCGCGGCCTTTTCGTAGCCAAGGAAGGGACCCGCTTTATATGCTGCGACTTTTCAGCTATAGAGGCGGTAGCCGCCGCGTGTTTGGCCCGCTGTCAATGGCGGATCGACGTTTTTAATACTCACGGTAAAATATACGAAATGTCGGCTAGTAAGATCACAGGCACCCCGCTAGATACGTATTTCCAGTACAAGAAGGACAACGGCTTCGACCACCCGGACCGGAAGAAGATAGGCAAGATCGCAGAACTCGCCAGCGGATACGGCGGTTGGGTCGGCGCTTGGAAAAACTTCGGCGCAGATATGGAAGACGACGAGATCAAACAACAGGTTTTAGCATGGCGCGCAGCTAGCCCGGAGATCGTCGAAATGTGGGGCGATCAGTTTAGATGGTGCGGCCCCGGGAAGTGGGACTACCGCCCGGAGCTGTTCGGCCTCGAAGGTATGGCAATCTCCGCGATACTCAACCCGGGGACGTGTTACAGCTACATAGACATAACGTACGGGGTCTTTAACGACATACTATACTGTAGGCTACCTTCGGGCCGTTTCTTGACTTATCACCGCCCCAAGCTACTAGAGGCCGTTGACAAGCTAAACCGCGGCCCGTGTTACGACATAACTTTTGAAGGGTACAACAGCAACGCCACGAAGGGTCGCGTCGGTTGGAACGTTTTAGAGACGTACGGCGGGAGATTATTCGAGAATGTGGTCCAGGCGGTAAGCGCAGACATACAGGCCGAAGCGCTGGTACGGTTAGAAGACAATAACTACCCCGTGGTCATGCACACCCACGACGAAGCTATAGCCGAAGTACAACTTGGGTTAGGCAGCGTCGAACACATGGGTGCTTTAATGACTGAGCGCCCGGCGTGGGCGAGTTGGTGGCCCTTGCGCGCGGCCGGTTGGGAACATAAGCGTTATCAGAAGGACTAAACGGAATGATTAATTTTATTAAAAAATTTAAGGCCGCACGCGCCGAGAAGAAACGTAAACGCGAGCAAGCCGGAGAAGCAGATCTACTTAACGAACATTACGGGGGTGACTGGTATTTCTGCGAAGCGGACCAAGAATACAAAGACGCACTGACAACACGCACGGCAACATTTAACGACGGGGGCTAACATGCTGACCACATCGACTATTAACAGATTACACACAGCGATATTACTCGGCACGCAAGACACGTACCAAGGCGACATAAAACAAGACACGCTGGAGGTAATAGAGGAACTAATCGAACTTAGGGAGAAGATAGCCGAAGCGCGGGACGTCCTCACATAAACGTATAAAACAGCACCATAAGCACAGAGTACACCACCCCGGCTATCACACCCCGATATAACAGAGCGGTGTGCTTGGCCTTGTGGGGCGCCTCGGTAAACATAAAATGCGCCCTGATATGGCAGTACGCCGCCACGGAGCCCAGCACTTGCCTGAAAGGTATGTTAGGGTAGACCCCGAACTCCATTAAGTCCCCCGCAACGCCCAACCCGAGGAAGGAAGCCGACCAAGGGAAAGCCCAGTATAAATTATCTAACGTTTCCCCCACAAAACCGAAGAACACGCCAACGATGAACCACTCCTGCGCGTCCATTTCCCGCCTAGACATTAACGCTCCCCTAGCTGCCCCGAACCATAGTAAAACTACGTAAGTGCATAAAAAAATCGTCGTTATAGATAAACCTAAAGAGGTTAACTCAGCTATCCCTTGTATCATCTTTTCGTCTCTCGCCTATTTTGTTTAAAACTTTTTCGGCCATGGCCTTATGTCCTTCTAAATGCCCTCTGATATTTGACACCTCTTTCAAAGTTTCCACGTATTCCACACGTAGCGCACTGAGCTCGGCCTGCGTGCGGGCGCTCTGCTCGGATTCTTTCTTATAAAAATGGTTAATTATTTTCCACAAAACAGCGATCGCAGCGACGAGCGCGCCTATTATCGCCGCGGAGTATTTTATTATCTCGGCGGCACCCATTACTTACCCGCCCAAAACGCGGGACCACCATAACGATCAACCATTTTATAGTAGACCTGAGCGCGTATACGCATTAAAGCCTTAGGTTTGTACCACTCCTTCGCACAGTCCCTGTCAATAATTCTTAGCATGTTATTACGCATAGTACGATCGGCGATATCTTTATCTTCGTTATCTACACCGAATTCGTACTCCCAGTCGTGGACGTGACAAGCGTGGCCGATGTACGTACCCCATATTCGATCAGGCACAAAGTCAAATTTAGCATTAGCCGCGCCGCAACCGTTACAGACTCTTTTTAGCTCTTCTTCGCTAGCTTGTTTAAAGGAATTCGGTGCGGATATTACGCCCGCTATAGCTAATTTCTGGGTACATAACAACGTGGCACTCATAGCACAACCCTTTTATTAAACCAACCATAGATAAAACTTTCGTCTTTCTCGCGGCGTTCTGCTAGCTCTACATAAAAAGCGCCTTGCAAAACGTTAAGCATTTTAACAAGTGTTTGCTCGTCTCTGTGCTCTAAGTACGACTGTAGTGCTCGAAGTGTTCGGCTACCGATAACGCCGTCGGCCGTCAAGTCGTCGTACAGATCACCTTTTAGGTTTAGCACGTTAAGTGCTCGCTGAAGTATTTCCCCTGCTCTGTGTGGCCCACAGTTGACCGCAGTGTCGACCACTTCAGCCGTGACGGGTCCCGATAACACAAGCAGGTGATCAGCGCCCACCGCGTACCAAAAAATAGCCGCGTAGACTTCAAAGGCAAACGAGCAGGGTAGGTCCCGCATATCGCCTTCGTACCCGTAAAACCGGGCCATTCCCTCGGTTATGCCGTAGTTAGTTTTACCGCCGGAGTCGTCCGGGTTATCAACGTACCCCGCTTCGGCTTCAAGTATAGCGTTTATAATGTCCTGTTTAGAGGTCATTTAGTTGACACCCATAAATCACGCGGACTAACGCCCTTTAGGTTTTCCCGTACAATAGGTGATCTACCAACAGCCGATATGGCTTGTATTAACTCCGAGCAATACCACTTATTAGGGTCTTGCGCACCAATCCTAAACTGAAACCCAATAAGGCCTATAAAATCGTACTCTTTACCCACCTGCGCTAAAGCGAATCTCTCCGCGCTTTTTTCGTCGCGTAAAGGATAGTCGACAATAGCGTAGTCTCCGCGTGCTTTTACTTCATCTATGTGCGTATAAAGCACGCCTTCAAAACGAGCTTCAACAACATAATCACCGAATACAGCACCCACGTGGTGCCAAGGGCAAGCCGTTGCTGTGCGTATTGCTACGCTAAGCGGGTCGTCATCAGTAGCGAAAATAATCTTCATAATTACACCAAAAAATCTATATCAGCAAAAGAAACGTGAAAGCCGGCACCGCTACCACCCATTCTATCGAGTGCGCGGTTTGTTCGTTCGGAGGTGACTTTATAATTACCGCTAGTCACTGCCTCGCCTTGTACTGTCATTAACCCGTTAACGATGTTGCCCGTCAGGTAAAGCTCTATAGGTGTAGGCGCATCGTCTGCGTACTTCACGAAAGGTAGCTTAATTAACGGGGCGTTAACGCCGGTGTCAGACAACTGGAGGGTGACTGCCGGTGTGAATCCTATCGTTACGTAGTACTTCCCGCTACTTTCTAACACACCACCGCCTGCCGAATCTGTGACAGTTACGCTGCCAATAGTTAGGATAGGTGTTGCGACAGGAGGCTCTTGGTAGGTTTGTTGCTGCCAACCTGTACCGCCAATACCTATCCTATACGTGTCGCCACCAACAAGATCCCCTTGTGTACAGTCCACCCACACACCATTAATTAATTTTTGCATTTTTATTCCCCTATTTGGTACATGTAATGTGTTGCGTGTACTGTCGGCGTAGTCGTACTAATAACAACAACCTCATCCACTTCACCATCTATATGCGGTATATAGCCCACGTTTCGGTAGCATGTGGAAGAGCTTTGATCGAAGTTTGCGGCACCTATAGCGAAGGAATTCGGGGTTAGGCTTTGATCCGGGGCGTTTAACAATATTTTTGCGTTAACTACAGTTCTGGAACCCACCGTTATAGTGACATCTGTTGACGCAGAAGCGCCTTGGTTTACCAAAGCACTAAGCCTTACGCGCTTCCCGGCGGGGGGGGTTATGGACAATAACGTCCCGTTAGAGCTAGCTGCGATAACGCCAGCTAGCGGCGCTTCATGCACTATAAACCCGCCGCCGCTTGCACCTACTTTAATCGTCATTTTTATATTCTCCAAGTATCAACGCCGTTAGACGTTAGTTTAATCGCTGTCGGCGATGTAAATTCAATTGTTGTGTCGCCGTTTATACTGTCGGAGCCTGAACGAATAACGCTAGGTTTAAACGCTTCAAAAAATAAAGGTTGCTCTATCTCGATCGAGGTGTTTGCCGTAACTGAGTTGGCAAGCGGCAACGGAAACGCTGAGCCGTCCTGTAGCTCGTTCGGCAGTTCTACCGTCAATTGTGCCGCCGCTGTGCGTGGTGCGACTTTTAAAGGTTGCGGTGTGCTCGCCCAGTCGTTAGATGCGGTCGTTGGCTCGCTTGCGGTAACGTCTGCCAAGTCGTTCAATAACTGCCAGTAAGTCCCGTTGTGTAGCACTGAAGAGGGCTTGCTTAACGCTCCCGTTAAGCTGGCCCACGTACCTTTAAAACTCGCGGCAGACGCTGCAAGTGCCGCACTGTCTGAGCTGTCTGCCGCGCTGGCCGCCGAAGCGTTAGCACTAACCGCAGCACTGTCCGCCAACACCCCCACCAGCACGGCGGTGTTGTTAATCTCGACTTGTGTCGCGTTCACTTGTGCCGCGAAGGTATTCTCCTCAGTAACGAGTTGATCCAAGCTGGCGACGTGCGCGTCAGCCTTCGGCACAAATACCGCAGGCGGATCTGTCCGAGCCGGTGCCGGTGGTAAAGGTGTAATTACTTGTGTGATAGCCATTAGGTCAGCCCCTCGACGTCAATACTTAATAATGATTTTGTGTAGTTGTTTAATACTATATTAAAATCGCGATAATATCCGTAAATAATTGTTGACGGGAAGTCGACCGAGCCGATCCACGTCATAGGCGTAGTTCTATACTCTGCTAGCGTATTCTCGATAGCCCCGACGAAGTTAGTATCTACCGTAACCGCGTAGTCTGAGCGTTTGGTAAAGTTGCGCTTAACTACTATCGGGTTGCCGAACGGGTCGCGCTCTTTGCGTGAGTAGTCCACAATACCGACGCCCGTACCGTACTCGGTGTCGCCTAGTTTACGCTGTGCGCCCATAGTTAAAAGCCCACATTTTGCCGTATTGCCTGTGTCTTCTACCGTGACTATAATATCAGCCAAGATAAAAGGCGGTAGGTCTAAAACGGCTAGGGTTTTCTGTCTTACAATCGGTTCGAAGTACCACGCGTACCAGTCGTTAACCCCGGAGGCGTCGACTAGCCCGAATGCCTCGTCGTAAACTACCCCGTCTACTGGGTCATTCATAACGATGCGTACCGTCGCGGCGTCAAGATTAAAAAAGCTCATACCATTAACCAGCGCCGACGGGGTTAACGTTACATTGATCTCGTCCGCTTGTTCCGTTTGATCGTTGATCTGGTCGCTAAACATTGCCCACCGATTCGTCGCACTTACCCGCGCCCAAAACACCGGGTTAACTAGGTCGTCGTCCTCGGGAATGTTGCCTAGGTTAGAATTTTGCAAGGACACGTAGACGGAGTGCACCCCGTCGGTGGTACGCATCTCGGTGTCGCCTTCGCTGTAGGACGTCGCTACGTCCCATTCGGCCTCGTCATTTTCGGGCACATCGGTAGCGATTAAAACCGCGTCGGTGACTTCTACAGGTCTAATTATAATCATTAGCTAACGTCTCTTATATCGGGTTGTCCGTCGCCGTCCCATCTACCCAACAGCTTAGCAGTTTTCGCGGAGCTAATCGCGATAGCTTTTAGCACATCGTCCGCGCTAAACTCGTTACCTCTAATCGAAGTAACCCCCGGGGTGACCGGTAGAGTGTGAGCGGGCGGTGGTGTTGGTATTACGGCGATCGGTGGGGTTATTCCCGGGTCTAGGTTCTTGATCTGCGTTTGTAGGTCTGCGATTGCTGCCTCTTGCGTGCCGGCTTGGTCGGCTATCAGCGCCATTACCGCTTCGGCGAACATGGCCTCGGCTTCTATCAAACTTTTTATACTTGTGTCGATACCTAGTAACGCGTCTAGCTGTTCGCGGGCATTCTCTAGCGTTTCTTCTAGTGCTGCGAATTCCTCGTCAAAGCGGCGTTGTGCTTCGGCTTCGGCTTCCGCCTGTAGCGCGTCGAGTATTGCGCTAGCTTCGTCAAAGCGGCGCTGTTCTTCCTCTTCGGCGAGCTTTTGTGCTTCGTTAAGTGCTTCGATCTGTCTTTCGCCGGAACGTTCTACCGCTTCGATCTGACTCTCTAGCATCATTAGGTTACGCTCGGCGGCGCTTAGCTGTCCGTCTGCGAGGTCTTTAAGTTCGCCGAGTTCGTTCGCTGTCCGCGCCCGCTCTTTCTGAAGGTCAAGCGCCGAGCCGAACTGATCCGCGTTAATGTTCGATAATGTAGAGACAGCGCCCTGAAGATCCGCACCCGCTAAACTGCCTCCCGCTCTTGCCGTCGCTATGGCGTCCTGTATAACGTTTCTAGCCTGCGTACGACCTATACTCGCTATTTGCGTGATCGCGCTGCCGAGTACGTTAGAAAGGCTAGCTAGGGCCGACACTTGGCCGTTAACTACGTCTAGTTGTCTCTCCATGCTGCCGATCTGCTGTTCCATACGCGCCTGAACTGCTGAGCGGCGACCCTCGAACACGCTCTCGATTTCTTCCATATTCGCTTTAAGCTGGTCACTTAACGCGTCACGGTGCTCGTCGAAGTTGTTACGTATGCCCGTTACGTCGTCTTTTAAGCGTGTTTTAAGTGCCGTCTGTTCTGTCTTGATCGCCTTGCTTAGTGTAGAGAATGCCGAACTCGCCGCGCGTTCTAGTTCACGGGTCGCGGCGGCGGCCTCTCTTGCCGCTTCGGCTTCAGCGCGTCGGGCTTCTTCCAGCTCTCTTTCTGCGTCGGCTGCAAGCTCGGCGGCGTCGTTCTCTAGCGTGTCGAAGTACTCGTCCATAGAGGGCACAAGCTCAAGCAATGCCGCGAATAAGGCCCGCCCGGCTTCCGTCGTTAGGTCTAAACCTTCGACCATGTCCCGGAAGTCGTCGCGGCTGTCAAACATTGAGAGGCCCAAACCTTCGACCGCTTCAGTTAACGACATTGTTAATTGTTCGAACTGCTCGGCCTCGCTAAAGAACTCGTTAAAAAATTCGCCGGTTAAATCGCTGAAACGTTCCGCGCCGCCGATTAATTCTATAATTGACTGAGCTACGTCGATTTGCATTACGTTAGAAAGCTCCGACAGGTCTATACCCATCTGAGCGATCGAGTCGTTAAATATTGCTTGCTCTACAGTGACCCGCGTCAACGTGTCGAACAGCCCCTCGCCTATCTTCTGGTACTCTGCGATACTTGGTACCAGAAATTCCGCTATAAGGTCCGCTTGCTGGCTAAAGATAGCCTGCAGCTCTTGCTCTATCTCTTCCCCGCTCAACCCTTCTAAGCTGATCTTACCTATGTCAACCTCGAAGCGAGACAGCGCCTCTTCCAGACTAACCTCTGTTAGCTCGAATGTCTCAGAGAAGCGCCCCGCGATACCCTTACCGAACTCGGCGAAGTCTTCCTGAGTTAGCGGCCCCATAAGCGTACTTTGCAAGATACTAACCGTTTCAAACCCGAGAAGTTCGGCGGACTGCAGCACCACGTCGCCTATATTTTGGAATATAGCGGCGATACCCTCGCCGAAAGAGCTATCTAGGTCCTGAAATTCTGTAGAGTTAGACACCTTTTTCGATAAGCCGAAAAATTTCTTTTTAGTCTTCTCTATGTCGAAGAACTGCGTAGCGTCCACCACGCCGCCGTCTATTATGTCGCCGAGGGTCTGCGCTATAAATTGAATGCCCGAGTCTGTAACTTTTTTCTTCGTCTTGCCGAAAAAGCTACTTAACACCGGCGCTATGAAGTTGTCGCCGAAAGACCCTAATATACTACTAAGCCCGAGTTTGTCCGCAAGGCCGATAATGCCGCTCCCACTCTGCGAGCTGCTTAAATCCCCCCCGAATTCCCCTAGGCCCCTAGACGCTATAAGGTCCCGCGCCAAAAGAGAAACCCCGCTGGCCACCGCGTCCATAGAGTCTCGGATCCCGCGTAACTCGGATAGCTGATCGATAGCTATGTCCTCGAACCTCTCCTGAGCGTTAAGTATGGACGCCGACTTGTCGGAACTACCTAGAACGGTGCCGGTGCCTTGTGTCTCTTGGCGGTCCGCTGTCGGGTCATACGAGGTACTACCGCCACCGCTGAAGCTACCCAACACGCTAGCCATTAAACCGATCATAGCTGCGGCGGCTGCGAACCCAACAGGGAACGGCGCGGCGGCGGCTGCGGTAACGGCTTCGACTGCGTTAGCGCTTGCCTTCGCGGTGCTGTTTGCTATGTGCGTTTGGGTAGCGGCAGAGTCAGCGAAAACTTTTTGAAGTATCATAGCTTGTTCGGCTATGCCTATAACCGTGTTAACTTGGTGTAGCTTCTTAGCGAGTTTTTCATTCTCCCCGAAAGCAGTCCCCAGCCCTTTGGTCACTTCTTTAGTGTTGCTGATCCATTTCACGGCGTCGCTACCGGCCGTTTTAACGATAGTATTGTTGGCTTTGCCGGTTTTCTTGATCTCGTCCTGTAGCTCGCGCTGTGCTTCTACGCCCTTAATGATACTAGACACCCATTTGTCCATCCCCTCGGAAGGTAACGGCTGCAGCATGGTGTCGATCACGTCTTGCCACGCGTTCGCTATGTTCTCGTTAGATAGTGTTAGATCTGTTTCAAGGCCCTCCGCCTGCTCTTTTAACATGCTGATCGACTCTTCTAGCTCTGAAGTGTCTAGCGGTTGCGGTTCGATGACTATATCGTCGAAAACGTCGAAAACGTCAGCGGCGTTAACTACACTACTCGCCCACCGGGCCAGTTCTTCGTCCTGTTCGTTTACCCACTCGATAAGTGATAGCTGTAGCTCGTCAAAAGTTAACTCAAAGCTAACGCCGAGCTGTTTTAGCCGGTCTTCCATAGTGTCGAAGCGCTCGGCAAACGTGAAAGCCGTAGCCCCTAACACCTTCCCGAATATCTCAAACACGCGCCCGGCGTCAGCATATACGCCCGCCACAGTTACGCCCGCTTCGATTAACGTCGTTAAGCTTTCGCGCACAGTATCGGCGCTTACTGAATTCTCGTTAAAGCGGTCGGTTAGCTCCGTGACGAAAGGTGCAAGGGTAGCGCCGATCACGTTGCTAGTAGCTTCAGAAATGGCGGACAATTCCCCTAGTGACGTTTTCATGTCGTTAAGGTTAGTTATGTCCAGCTCGTCGAGTACGATACCGAGTTGATCGGCTCTCTCGGCTAAGCGTTGGAACTCTTCGCCGTTGTTAGCTAGTAGCGGTTGTAATAGAGTAGCGTCGCTCGCTATCGCTTCCATGAAAAAGACCATTTCAGACTGTGAAACGTTAGCTTTTTCTAGGCTAGAAACGTATAGCTGTAGGGCGTCTTTGCCGTTTAGGTTGCGAAAGTTGTCTGCAGTAATGCCAACACGCGGGGCGATCTTCTCGAAGAAGTCTACCATGGGGCCCGCGCCGGTGGTCAGGAAGTCGCCGACCTTGTCCTGAGTGTCCTTTAAAATGTCGGTAAGTTTGTCTTGTTCTACGCCGTACGCCCGCGCAGCAAAGGCGGTACGCTGGAAGTCTTCGACGGATTGGTTAGCTAGTCGCGAGAGGTTGGTTATCTCCCGGGCAGCGTCTCCCGCTGATACGGTGATCGCCCCTAGGGCTGCTACGGTAGTTACTCCGAAAGCGGCTACAGCTTTGCCGGCAGCGTTAACCCCCTCGCGCATTTGTGCGGTTTTCTTATCGGCACCCGCGGCACTGTCCGCGATATTGTCTAAACTTTTCGCGCCTTTGTCTATGTCCGTAGTGTCGGCCTTGAGGCCTAAAGTAAATATGTCGGTCATTATTCCGGTGCCGGGCAGTCGTGGGCTTTAGAATTATTGTACTGCGAAACGTAGTGGAAAGAAAGCTCGCGTAGAATTTTTGACTCTTCGGCGTGTAGTTCCGTCCCGGTTAGTTCGGCCCATGCTTTGATGTCTACCCACTCAATAGGGGCGGCACCCATTCCGGTATTTTTCTGCAGGCCTAGTTCGTGCGCGTATTGTATTAAATACGGGGCGACAGTAACGGGGGGTAGTTCTCTGTTCGGGGATCGTTTCGAAAGAAGGTTAGCGCGGTTATTGTTAAGCGCCTTACCGTCGGGGCCTTCCGGTGTTACGGAAAGCCACGCGAGACGCTTAACATATAGAACTAGCTCGGGTTTAGCTCTTAAAAAAAATTACTGTCCTCTTGCATGAACTTTTCAGCCTGCAAGCGTAACCAGCGATAGTCGTCTTCCTGTAACGTTTCGATCAATGCTTTACGGTCGAACTTCTTCTCGTCCGCACCGTCGTAGCTCTCACAACAAGCACCGATTAGCATAGCGCTTTCTTTGATCGAGTCTTCCATTGATTGCTCGCCCTTTTTAGAACGGCGTAACATGGCGGCTATTGCGTTGCGGTACTCTTCCGAGTGTTTACCGTGAAGCATTAAGCTGATACCGTGATTTTTGCCGATCGTCGGGTTAGGGTGTACCGGTGTGAATTTTTGCGCTGACTTAGCGTTCTCGCCTATACGTAATTTATTAAACATTGTATTTACTCTCTTATCAGAAAAAGCGGGGCGGAGCTGATAAGACCCCCACCCCTAGCCAAAACGGCTTAAGGTGCTGCAACGTCGACAATATTGTCGGTTAATTCTAACGTAGCGTTAGAACCTATTACAGCGTCAATTGTGCCACCTACACGGGTGTACGACATAACAAGCGCGCGGTAAAATTCTTTACTGCCGTCTTGCTTAGTCTCCTCGAAAGAGGCTACTGTGTCAATCTCCGCGCCAAGCGCTAAAGACGCCATTAATAATTGTCCCGCGTCGGCTAGGTCTAAGCCCATAGATAGTGGGTAAGAACCGTAATTAACGGACCCTTTGAACTTTTGAACGGCTCGTTTATCTAGCGGGGAGTGCGTGACTAACGCACCCGCGCCGCCCTTTTCACCACTAGAAACGATCTCGCCTATCGGCGTAAACGTCAACGCGCCGAAGCCCGCCGCGTCATGTGTTGCGGGAGCTGCGATCGATACTGCTATCGACGTGTCCGCGTTAGTTTGTACGGTCATGATGTAACCCTCTTAATTAAGTTGACTTATAGCATTATCAATGAAATTTTGATAATTTTCAATAGATATGCGTAGCATACCGTTAGGCGCTTTCTGCGAGTGGCCTAGGAACTCGATAGACCTCGCGTACGGCTGATTATTTATTAGGTAGTATACGCCACCCAACGAAGCCCCGATCGCCTGCTCCACATCTTGCATTTGCCCGGAGTTGTTAGCGTTTAGTATAACACCGCTCGCCGGTGCGTCTGTAGTCGCTTGCCAATTATTCGCCAGTATGCCTTCTTTTACCGGTGTTTTGATTATTACGGACGCGCTTAGGTTGATCAGTGACTCGGTAGCGACTTCGTTAAGGTTACGCTTTTGCTTATCTGCGTACTTTCGGATATCACTAGCAAAACTCATATACCACGATACCGGATAGAAACAGGGACCCGGAAGTGTGTATCGTCAGTTATGGCACTGTTATCCCACACCTTCGATATGACCACCCGCGTAGTGCCTTCAATTAATGAACTACTACGGACAAAACGAGCCTTGAGCCGTTCTACCTCTTCGACGTATACCGCCTTACCTTGGCCCTTAGGCACATTAACAGTAACTTGATACAATCCCGCCAGTATGTCCGTACTACCTACACTACGGCCCACGCTAACGCCTTCAGACGGTAAAATGCTTTGCGATAAGTAGGTTTGTTGACCTTGGTCTAGCCCGACGTTTTCCCAGTCGATCTCGGGAGCGCCCGGCATATTAGCGAGGTGCCCGTCAAGTGCTGCGCGTAGCTCCGTGTCTTTCGCCATTACTTTCTCATTTGTGCAATAGTCAGGATAGTGCCGGACTCGTCCGGGTCGATGTAGTTTATCTCTAACACGCGCCACTTATTATATGTGTCGCCTATCAGTATCGCGTCACCTTGAAATAAAAGCTTTCTATCGGTCGCGCGTATTGTGGTCCCGTCTATCTCTTTGTTGCTGTACCCTACGAGTACGCCGACGCCTTCTACGTTAGTAGTGCCGCCACCTGAGAACGTACCGGCCTTGGGGTCGTACGTTGCGCCAGCTTCTGCACGTAACAACGTCAACGGGTTGCCGAACTCGTTAAGCAATCCCAGTACGTCGGCCCTAAGCTCGGCGTAATCGAAAGTAGACATTAGCAGTTACCTACGCGGCCAAAATTGCCACCAGTGCCGCCACGGGTTAAGCCGATCAAATATTTATCAGCTAGCGGGTAACTTCTCAGGCCGTAATATCCGCCGGTCCCGTCTTGGTACTCTGTTTCTGTTTCGATAACATCAACTTTCTTTTTAACCTTTTTCAGCGCGCCGGCGTCGGTAACGTCGGGCTGTATGTCGGTAACTAGTTGGCGCTTGGCGTACTCTGCCACCGCGTTTTTAAGCCGGTCTGGTATAGTGAAAGAAGGAATGATCCGCCCTTCGTCGTCCATTACGCCAGTGCGGGGCCAGTCGAGGGGTTGACCGGGTAAACTGATCGAACCTTTCCACGATGTATTTAAGTCCACATATTGCGTCGATATGACGATCGCCGCTTCTTTCTCCGGGTCCGTCTGCGATAGAGTGACATTACGGCTCGCCCAGTAGGCGTCGAGTTCTGCTACGGTCATATACGCGTTAGCGCCCGGAACTACCGATCCGTCTTCTACAATAAAAGCCATGGTTTACCCCTGAACGGTTGGGCTAGCTCCCTGCCGGCCCGTTAACTGCAATTTACTTTTTCTTAGCTGCGTCGCTTTGTTCTTGCATAACACGGGCGCGCACTTCAATTTCTAAGCGCGTTTTACGTTCAAGCTCTGCGATCTCGGCTTCTTCGGCTTTCACCTTGGCTTCGATTGCTGCTAGCTCTGCCGCTTCTGCTTTCGCTGCTGCTAACTCTGCCGTTAATGATGTAAGCTTAGGCGCTTTAGTAGCGACCATGTCTTCCGGGTAATCGTTGGCGTACTTAGCGTCTACAATTTTTAAATTGTTTTGCATAGCTAACGTTTTCACGTCTTCTTTAAACTGCCCGATAGGGTGGGCCACTAGCCATATTTTGCGTACGGCGCGCTTTCTTAGGTTTGACATAATATAGATCTCGACTTAAAAGGGATTTAGGCGGGTCGTGTAGACCTCGCCACTATTTCAGGCTGTTATAGTGCTTCGTCGCCGATTAACACTACGCCCGCCGTATGCTTGATACTGTCCGCCACTTGGTCCCAGTTTGAACCGGTCCCGATGTCGGTGTCGTCGGGCGATTGTCCGCCGTTCACAGTGTCCCACGTAAAGCCCTTCATATTTAAGCCGAAGGTGTAGTCAGCTTGGAACGTGGTAACTATACGTTCGTTGCCGTTCTTCGTCTCTACGTTGGTGATTACGTCGGCGTTATCGCTAACAGTAATCGCACCCGCTACAAGGCCTAAAACGTGCTGTTTATTAGGGGCACCCGCTACGCGTAACGCTGGTGAGTCCGTAACGATAATCGGTCGACCTTGGCCGAACGTCGTACCATTGCGAACAGCGATCCCGCCAATCTCGAACAGGTTGTTACTGTTGTCGATAGCTTGGCCGACTAGCTTATGGTACGAGTTGCCGGTCATGATCAACGCTTGCACGTTTTGCGACGCATCACCGAACAGCGCTAACGTATCGTTAATAGCTGTCTGAGATATTGGCGCGGTGGCCGATACGTCGTTCGTCAATGCGGCTACATTGCTGATAGCAGCTACAAGAGCTAAGATCGCAGTGTTAAGCTGGTCAGCGATCAAAGCTTCCACGAAGTAACGCGCGGCAACCGTTAAGCCTTCTTGTGTCGGCTTACGTAGCCATGACATTTGACCCGGTTCGAATTGCAAAGGACCGAAGCCGCCCGCTACTTTAACGGTTGCGTGTTTGCCTTGTGTAATATCCACAGGCGCTACAACACCGTTAGCGGCGAAGCGGTCCACACGGCGTTTATTGCTGTGCAATGCGTTATAAAAAGACTGTTCAAAGAACGAGCCGTCGAAGCCTTCGCCTGTTAATACGATGGTATTGTTAGACGCGGCGTTAAATTTTTCCACTTCTTGCGGAAACATTTCGGTAACAAGGGGCATAATATACCCGTTGAATACTTGCATGACTGATAAAGACATGGCGGTTTACTCCTGTTTTAAGGTTAATTTACTGGTAGTTCGCTAAATCCGGGTATTGTTGTCCCGTATGTTTTTCCGTCAGACTCGCCACCGGCTCCGCCTTTGCCTAAACCGCCCTTGCTCTGCACCGCAGACACTAGAGACGGGTATCTCGTTTTTAAACTTGCTTTGTACTCGGTGACGGTTTGCGGCGTTGCTTTGCCGTTCTCGTCTAACACAATGACCGATCCGTCTGCCTGTATTTCTAGGTCGGCGTCCGCCATGCGTTTAAGTATGGCCCGATTCGCTTCGGTAGCGTTAGCGGCTACGTCTGCGACTAGGGCGCTTTTTGTTTGTGCGTTAGCCTTATTCTCGGCGTCGGTAATACGCTTCTGGTAATTGGCTTCTGTCTCGTCGACCTTCTTCGTAAGGTTGGCGATAATTTCTTGTTGGCGTTGCGCTTCGGTAAGACCTTTTAGGCGGTCCGCTTCTGCCGCGTCCTTCGCTGCTTGGTCTGCTGCGCTCAGCTCGTCAAGCTTTGTTTTCATGTTGGCGGTGTCGCCTGTCAGCTTAGTAACGTCGCCTTGTAGCCTAAAGTTGTCCTTTTTGGCCTGTGCAAAGTCTTTATGTAAATAAACGGTAGCGCCGTTCTCTTCAAACTCTACAAAATCATTAGTTTCATTTTCTGGGATATCTTTCTTTTCTGCGTATTGAATAGCCATTGTTCCGAACCTCGGGTTAATTTAAGTTAGGCGTGAACCTCACGCCTTACGCATATAATAGCACCACCGTACAGAATGTCTACACCTGTCCGTTAGCCTCTAACTCGTCTAGTATTTCGTTACCGGTTTTAGTTAATACCCCGCCGCGCTCTAATTGTCTTAAAGCTTCGGCACGGGTGATCACGTTTTCACGTAACTCGCCCAGTACTGCCGCCCGCTCCTGAGCTGTCAAAGAGATAGCCACGAATTCACGCGAAAGTTGCACCGTCACGTCTTCAGCGCTAGAGCCATCAAACAACGCGGCCCACTCAAGGACCCGGCGGTAGCTCTCTTCGATATTCTTAGCTAGTGTAGACAACACGCCTTTTTTCTCTGCGCTGTTAATGCTGGCCGCGGTCGCTGTGTTGGCGCTTTCGCTTTCTTCACTAAACACGCCGCCTAGTGCTATGATCTGCTTCTTGTTCTCTTCCATGTATTTAAAAAGGGCGTTGCTGTCCGCTTCCCAATTCAAGTACCCTGCCTCGGCGTCACCAAATAACGGAATATGAGCGCCAGCCCCTAAGATAATTTGATCGCGCCCGGTGGCCTTCTTGTATTGCTCGAATGACTGCTCGGTCCACCCCTTCGTGTAGCTGGTAGGCTGTGCGGTTAAGCGTAGCGACTCTTTTAGCAGTGCACTAACTTGGTAACGGTGAATAGCCTTAGAGCTAATAGGGTCGATGTAGCCTAGCTGTTTAGGCACGTCGCCGATCTGACGTTCCGAAGAGTAGACGATCTCGAAAGGTATCTCGCGCAGTTTCTTAGAGTTAGCAAGCGGGTACACTAACTCGGACCATTTGCCTTCGGTGCCCTTCTTGCCCGATACAATGTAGCGGCGTTGGAAATACTCGCCGTCTTTGTCTAAGGCTAAAAGTAAATATGACTTAACGACGTCTTGACTAAACCCGGTAGACGTCACGCTCTCAGAATCAAAAACCTGCAGTTCTGACTCACACAATATAATTAAATTTAGTTGCTTAGTGCCGTTAATAACGCGATAAGACCAGTTAACAATACTTTCACGCGGGTAATGTTTGATAGTGGCACGTAGGCCTTCGTCTTTGCGCTGTTGCTCGGTTATCTCTGAAGGGTCCACGCCGGCGAGGTCTGAGTACTCGACTAGTAAACCATGGTACCGCATTTGTAAACATTCGGACGCGGTCAGCTCGATAGACTGAGCAAGGCCCGCCCCGTTGCCGTCTGCGTCGTTAATCAACTCGGGATCTACGCCGTCTACCTCAAGAGTAGGCGCAACGCGGAACATAGCGCCCACTAACGTGTCTAGCGTGTTGCCCGGTATGTTTTCATACTCCGCAAACGTTTTGTACGATACGTAGCGCAGTTGCTGCTCGTCGCTGTTGACTTCTTGCGGGTCGGTGCAAGGGTGCGGCAAGTATTTAACGCCGGCATTTTTCACCACGTCTTCACCGCCGACACTATCGCGCATACGCATAACGCCCGGCTTAGTAGCTATGTACTGCGGGTGCTCCCATTGGGCCTGCGTGCTATTCGTTTGAACTGTCATGATTCCGCCTTCCTGTATGCTCTCTCGCCTGCGTTAGTTTCTTTTAACTCTTCAAGTGTTAGTTGTCGCCCTGTCATGTCGGTAAACCGGTCGATCTTCAGGTCGCCGTCTACGAACAGTCTAGCGCGTTCCTTGCCTAGTGTCGATTCTATAAACCATCTAGGCTGACGGCGTAACCATTGGTCGCTAGTTACCTTAGCTTCGATAGTCTGTATGTCGAATATGTCCGCATCTTTTTTGCCCTTGTATGCGACCTTCTTATCGGTGCGGCCCTGCTTAGTCTCGAATTCTTCGGCAGCGTTAGCGCCCTTCTGTCCGCCTACGGCTGTCCGCTCAGTGTTAAGAGGGTCAAAGCCCTTAGTTTTAAATATGTACTGTGATCGCTCGTTAAAGTGAAACGGTAAGTTAGGGAACGGCTCGTCGGTTGGGTAAAAATTTAAGTGACGGCCTAAGCATATCGTAGTAGTGGCATTGTCTAGGGTAGCGAATAAGGTACGGCCCTCGATCAATGATTTGTTTTTCTTGGCGAACTCGTCGCGCGCTACGTTGGCATAATGCGACACGCCGGTACGTGCTAACGAGTCAGCGCCGGCACGTGCTTTGCCGTTCAGGAAGCCGCCCTCAAATTTGCCCGTTTTACGATTGAACGACCCGCGTAACTGCTTAACTATTTCTTGCTTAGTTAGCCCGTTGTTAAAACCTTCCCGTACTACCCCCGCTATGCCTCGCATCGTATTATCGAGGTTACGGCGTACGAATTGCGCCCACGTCCCGGACTGAGATACGTCGGTCGTCAACGTCATAACGGCGGTTTTAGTGCTGGCCTCGATCTGCTTGTTTGTTGGTGGTACCAGCGGGTCAGGGGTATAGTCCTGGTAGACGCCGGTAACTGCCTCGCCTTCAATCTTAGCCATTTTTAGCAGTTCGTCGCTAATGTCTCGCCACATCGTCGACCAAGTGGTACCAAACTCGGCACGCATTGCGATCGTGAGTTTGTTAACGTCTGCGGTCGTCATGTCGTCGAAGTCGTAGTCGGCCATTATGCGGGGCAATGAACGGCTAAGCTCTTGCGTCGTTGGTGCCACTTCTGTCCTTTCCAAATGAGTGCTGTAACGGTTCCGGTTTGTCTCCCGTCTCAGCTCTTCGTCTAGTATGTCGTTACTCGCCATAGTGACCCTTATCAGTGGGGGTTAGTTTGCCGACCTAACAGACCGGCGAAAAGTCTAGATTACCAAGACACTTAGACGTTAATTCTACAGGTAGGCCGGGCGCTTGGAAGCCGTTAACTTCCCAGTACTGCGAACTAGTCTCGCCCGTGCTACCGAAAAAGAGGTGCAGTTCGGTAGCGCTCACTACCACCACGTCGTCCGGGTCGTCCGCGCTGTTACGGTCGTCCGCGCCGAATATGGCCTGAACCTTGTCGAACGCCGTAAGGTCTACGGGGCCGCCGAATAAAATCACAACGGCGTTACCTTTACCCTTAATAACTTTGTTTTGTGTAGCCATTACGTAGCCTCGAATAGTTTGTCAGTCACGTCGACCGTGAAGTCTTCCCCGTCTAGTAGCGTTAAACTAGCGCCGCGATCCCAATAGCTGATCAGTAGCCCACCCGCTGGCGTTGAATTGTAGAACACCACATAACGGAAAGGACCCATAGAACCACCCGCCGCCGTGAATACTACGTCGGTTGTTACTGCTAGCGTGAACAACCCCGCAACCTGTGCGGCACTGTCGATCACGACCGTTTCGCCGCCTGCCGTGTAGCCGTTGCCCGCCGCTATTTCTGCGGCAGTTAACAGCACGTTATCGGAAGCGACTACCGGCGCGCGGTTAGTCAACGCTATTTTAAAAGTATCATTCGCGAAGTCATGTTTTTTCGTGTGAATGTCTGCTACTGCTTTCTGGTATTTCGTGTACGTTGCCATGATCTATTCCTCTTTAAATTTAACTGTCCACGCGTCCGCATAGCGGGGCACCACGTCAACGGCTTTGAATCTTGCCGTAATTCGGCCTATAACTTGGACCGTGTCGCCCGAGTGCGCCAGTTGAACACTTACGCCGGTCAGTGTGTACGTGCCTGCGTCTGCTACGATAACATAACTAGCGAAAAAGTCGACAGCCGCACCCGTTAGGGCGTAACTACCTGCGTCTGCCTGTGTTCTGCGTTGCGCCGTAAGCTGCACAGCCGCACCCGTTAGGGTGTAACTGCCTGCGTCTGCCTGTGTTCTGCGTTGCGCCGTAAGCTGCACAGCCGCACCCGTTAGGGCGTAACTGCCCGCGTCTGCTGTGATCGTTTCGCCCGGCCCGCCTATAACGAGGCCCACAGCCGCACCCGTTAGGGCGTAACTACCTGCGTCTGCCTGTGTTCTGCGTTGCGCCGTAAGCTGCACAGCCGCACCCGTTAGGGCGTAACTACCTGCGTCTGCCTGTGTTCTGCGTTGCGCCGTAAGCTGCACAGCCGCACCCGTTAGGGCGTAACTGCCTGCGTCTGCCGTAAGTACTTCGCCCGGCCCGTCAGGGTCCACCCACGCACTAGTAGTCCAAAATGTAGACGGGTCGGTCTGGTTGTTGTATTTAGCCAGTACGGTATCGTTATCGTCGTAAGTATTTGATAAAAAATTGTCACCTATCAGCCCGCCGTAAAAGTTGTTAGTCCCTTCCGTTAACGCTCCGATGAAAGTATTGTGTAGCGTGTTCGGCGTACCTACGTCGGTTATTATGCCTCCCTGCTGCACCCCATCTCGGAACAGTTTGACGGTGCCCCCCGTTCTCGTTACGGTCAGCATTTGCCAAACTAAAGCAGAAGCGGCGCCCCTTGTATTGCCCGATGTGGCGTAGCCATCCCAATTGTATGATGAACCGCTTAGCCCTAAGTACGTCCGCCCCGCTTCAGGGCTCACCCAATTGCCGATCACACCTTGGAAGCCAGACAGGTCGTCGGGCCGTACCCACACGCTCTGAGTGAAATCACCTACCGGTAATATTGCAGCGCCTAAGTCGATACTAGAGCTCGCACCATTAAATCTTAGTGCGTTTCCTATATTTCCTGCCTCTGCCGTAACTGCGTTTGCTGTAATTGATGTTTGATTACCTGAAGAGTCGGTAGGCGTGGCACTTTCCATGTGCATTCTATTTATTTCGCCGACATAAACGGCATTGCGGCCAAAAGCCGCACCGACTGCCGGCTGTGCCGTGGCGACCGTATCAGCTTCGATATAAACGGTACTAGCAATGTTAAGCGTGGGGCTTACACCCCAAACCTGTATGTCTGGCGCGCCACCAGTAACAAAATTCACCACTTCGATTGGTATTCGGGTCGTTTTAGTGCTGTCCGTGTAGCAACGTAAATTCCCGCCACCGTTTAAAATAGAGGTGGCACCACCGTCAACGGCAGCCGCAGGGAAGTTAGCAGCCGTAGCAAGCCACACAAAATTTGTTTGTGGGCTTGGAATTTTACCAATGTTAACAGTTATTGTGCAGCCGTAAGCCATTAGATTAAACCGTTAGAGTATCCCGTTAAGTCGATGTTATACTTTGCGACCAGCTCGTCCGCTGTCATTGTGCCTGCTTTTACCGCGAGCAGGTCCGCTTGTTTAGCTGCAACATCTGAGAATTGCGCTAGGAGTTGATCTACCCCAACCCCCATAATTGCTAGTAGTTCAGCGTCAATTGTTAAGTCTGGGTTTTTACGCGCGTAAGCTTGATGTTGGATCGCGGCTGCTAAATCGTTGTTTAATGAAGCAATAGAGCGTGCTACGCTTGAGGATGTGGCTTTTTGATTAAGCATGTACTGGGTTAATTTAATTTGCTGTAAGCTGTTCATTAGTGTTTCCTCATTGCTGGCGCTATTTCGGCGCGTGCGTTAGTTGCTGCCCGGTAGCGTAACGCGTCGTAGTCGTGGTCTTCCTGATCGGTGTCTACGTCGTCGGGCTTCTTCGTGTCTCTCGATAATATCACGACTTAATACCTTTTCATAGGAGGCATGATCGTCGGCCTAACGACGGGGAAATCCATAGCGATAAAGTACCCTCCTGCGTCGTTCGCGTGGTCGAATCCGCTCGTTTTGTCTGGCTCGCCGTTAGTCGCATACGCTTGCTGCTCTAGCCCTTTGGTGTAGTTCGGGCACAACTCCGTGTTGACTTTGTACTTACGTTCGCCCTTAGCGTTGCAAAATGCCGTGTTCATAGCCGTTATCCGCGACTTTACGCGTGGGTTTGCAGGGTTAACGTTTACGATGAAACCCGCTTGTTCCAGTAGTGCGTGGTCGTTCCTGTCTGCGTCTAGAGTCTTGCGGTTTTTGCCGCTGGCGTCAGGGTATATCGTGACGGGGCGGTCAGGGTACCGGTCTTGTATCGCAACGATCATCGAGGGGGTGTCGTATAGGTCGTAAAACTCCCCGACGGCCCTCGGTTCTCCGTCGCGCAGTACGTGAACCACGGCGGCCATGTGCTGCACGTTAAAATCCATACCGATCAATAACCCTTCGTACCCGTCCTCTGTGTCGTCGGTAGCGTTAAGTACTCGATTAAATTGAGGGTACACAGGGCCACTCGTCAGGTTGACGAATTGCCCGTTAAGATATGCGCTCACTAACTCCGCGCTGTATGATTCTAGTAAACTGTCGATGTAGTCGTCAGGTAGGTTGATTGCGTTCTCGTACGTGCTCGCTTGCACCATGCTGTATGATTCTTTCGGGTTATCGGCGAAACGGTCATGTACGAACCTAAAACCTTCGGGCGTTGTGGTTACGCCGACGCCGTTAACCACGCCGTCAATTTTGACACGTAGCCGAGCGATTATCTTATTCCATGCGTGTTTCGCCTTGGCGGGGTCTAGTGTGTCTATTTCATCGACTAAAGACCGAGCCACTTTGTAGCCGATAATGCCCCCGGGTTTATCCATTGAGCGGCAGATAATCTTCCCATACCAGAACCCGTTCCGGTAGATGTCAACCTCTTTATTGCTCACATGCACGTCGACGGTGAACCCTAGATACTCGGCCGCCTCTTCGAATGTTGGGTAAAATATGTCTCGTATGGCTGCGTATGTTGGCCCGTAGTACGCTTGTGCATACCCCGGTTGCCTCGCGGCGAATAGGAGTAGGTCGAGGCAGCCTACGAAGGTTTTACCACTCCCGAAGCCGCCCACGAACGCCCTAAATTTAGTGTTAAGCCCGTTTAAAAAAACGTTTTGTGGGGCACTAAGGCTTGGCATTTGTCACCTGCACTTCGGCTTTTGCCTCTGCCACTTCGAATACTATGTTAAGCGGTTGTACTTCGCTTTTGTGGTGTTGTGCTTCTTTGTCCCACGCCTTAACGGCGACGTGTCGCCCTAACAGCTCTAAGTTTCTCGCTTTATCGGGCCACTTGATCTTCTCGACTAGTTGTATGAGGCGTTCGGGGTCATCCGCAGCCCGCACCAGCTTACCAAAATCTAGTCCGCTGATCGAAGTGCGCCACGGTTTAGGCCAGCGCTTAACGGGGAGTAAAACCCCGTTGTCGTCCATGATGTCGGCAATGTCTAGTTGGTCTATCTCTACAACACGGCGCAGAACGTAGTCAGCGTCGATTTTTAGGCGTTTATTCCTCGCGGCAATGGCGTAGGCCATATATTGCCCTACGGCGGGGCAGGTGGCGTTCTCAGAGCCTCGCTGCCTGCATTGGTCATCCGGGTATCCCGCCTCTCTGGCGGCCCTCGACATGTTCCAATGCGTTATATAATGATCAGCCCATAGTTTCTTCTGATCGGTAAGTCTTGCGCCTGCCATGCCTCGAACCTCGATAAATGGTAACTGAGCCACCGGCTCTTCAACGTAGTGTACACCACGATCAAAAGGACCGCAACGGCGACGCACTAGCGCATATAACTAAAAGGCATAAGAGAGCCGCGCTTATAACCGTAACGCTTTGTAACACTACGTAACGTTTCGCCTAATCTTCTACAGGCCCCGCCGGTCGTACGTTGTAACGTTGTAACGCTTAAAAGTGCTATATGTTATATATTATATGCTTATATACCCCCCTATATTTCTTTTATTATTATTATTATATAGTTTAAAGGTAAAAGAAGCGTTACAACGTTACAACCCACGCCACCACTGGCCCGCAGAGAATCCGAGAAGCGTTACAGTAACGTTACAGAAGCGTTACACCCCACAACGGCTATAACAGAGCGCCTGATATGCGTTTTAGTTATAAGCATAGTAGAGCGCCTGATAGAACGAAACAATATAAGGCAGGGTTTGACATCGGGGGAGTCGGCGTTTATAGTTATGTCTGTTTTAACGATTATAACGGCTAAGGGCGCGAAATGTCTAAACCTCACATAGTGAAAAAAGCGGGTAAATGGTGGCGGTTCTTCGACCGTAAGCACTACGTAGATTTTGTAGAATTTGCGAGAGTGAGTACACTACACCCGGAGCGAAAAACCGAAACGGTACTAGACCCGGTTTGCTTAACGCCTTCTTATTTTAGAATGCCACATTACCGACCTAGCCACTGAGGACCACAGCATGAACGACGGCACGGGCTTAGCCCTATTTCTAACTGTAGTAGTGGGGGGGTTGTTATTAGCGATACTGTACCGCCCGAAAAACGAACAACGTAAAACACTCCGCCGCACCGGTGACTCTACCCTAAGGAAAAGAAGATGATAGACGACGCGAAAAAAGCACTAGCAGGCCTTGAAGTAATGACGGCTATACTTGAGATTGTCAACGCCCGCCGACCTGACTTAATAGAGCAAGCGGCCGAGAAAGTTCTAGGCGTTAAGACCGACATAGGCGACGCAGAGTTCAACGCCATTTTAGACAAACGCGCCGAGGCTATAACCCACTTCGACAAATACCCTGACCGTGTAACGGAGAACGCGCTGGCCGGAGTTCAGGCCGCCTTCGTCATTTCTGAGAAGCGGGTAGCTGACTTAGAGAGCGAGCTGCGCCGTATAAAAAGATACGCAGAACACGGGGCGGAACGTTTAGAAATAGTACAATGTTGTGACGCGGTGCTAAAGTAATGAAAGTTCTACTAGTAGGCTGCCCACTTGACGGGCAACGTGTAGGTGCGACGCATATCGCCACCGCACGGGAGATACTAAGCCATGAATAACGAAGATCCACTACTAAAAACCGCAGAGGTACAAGCGCTGTTAAACGTAGGCCGCGACTCCGTGCTGAAGCTTATCGAAGACGGCAAACTAAGAGCGACTAAGCTCGGCCCTAAAACAATAAGAATATTTAAAAGTAGCGTTGACGCGCTCATAGAAGAAGGCATAACAAATGATAAATAACTTAGCCGTACAACTACGCGCGGCCGGGTTAGGTGTTTTCCCTTGTAGTGCGAACAAAGCCCCGGCAGTACCGAAGGGCGTAGCATGGCAACAAATAGCCCTAGGCGATCCGCAGAGTATTAACTGGCCTAGCGGTCTGGTCGGTTTACCGATCCCCGCCGGCGTGGCTGTTATCGATCTCGATACATACAAAGGCGTAACCCGTGAACACGTAGAAGCCGCAATAGGGGCGACCCTCCAATGGGACGCAGCACTGATACAGACCACGCAAAACGGCGGCCAGCATTATGCGTTCCGCACCACATGGCCCGTCATTCAGGGCACTAACATAAAAGTAGAAGGCTTCGACACAAGGGTGGCCGGTAAAGGCTATATTTGTTCTGGTGACGGCTACACTTCTGTAGGTTTTGGCCCTTATGCCCTGGCGCACCCTTCCGGGTTGCCTGCACTACCTGACGCTTGCCGGGCCGTATTGGAGCATAAACCGGCCGCCCCTACTGAACGGGCAGTACTCCCTGAAGGCGACAAAGACGTAGAAACTATACGCCAAGCGCTGCAACATTTAGACCCGGGCTGTAGCCGTACGGAATGGCTTCGCGTTGGTCTGGCACTACGCCACCAATTCCACGACGACGAGGCGACAGGCCTCAGTCTGTTCGACGCTTGGAGTAGCGGACAGCTATCAGGCAAAGACGCACCCGAAAACTACAGCGCCGAAACGATGGATCAACAGTGGGGCAGTTTTAAAGCGGAAGGCGGCGTGACTATTGCGACGTTATTCTACTCGGCCATATCGGCAGGCTGGACACCACCGGCAGGCGTTGACACCTCGGCAGCATTCGGCGGGACCGCAGCATTCGGCGGGACCGCAGCAACGGCGGATCAATTCGATCAACTTGTCGACGACATAACCGAGAACGGCGGCAACCCAAAAAGCACAAACACCCTGATCACGGCCATACAGGCGGTACAGTGTAACGAGCTTCAGCGGGGGATCTTGCTGGCGACACTTCACCGCGAACTTAAAGAAAACGGCCTGTTAACTAAGGACGTTAGAAAACTGCTAGAAGGTAAGAAGCCGCCACGCCCACAAGGCGAGTACGGCCAAAACCACACCGAAAACGCTACCGTATTTATAGACACGCACTACCCTAACGGGACGATCTGCCGTAGTCAGCAAGTATGGTACGTGTTCAACGGTCAAGCATGGGAAGCGAAAGACGACAGCGACATAAAACACGCCGTAGCGATCGCACTGGCCCCAAGTATGCCGCAGCACGCCACCGTGTCGGGTACGTACTCAATGATGGAAGCACTAGCGGGCAACCCTGGGAAGAAGATCGGCGACACACCGAAAGGCATAGTGTTAACCCAAAACGGGGCGCTCGACCTGAACACCGGCCGACTAACCGGACACCATAAAGATTATTTTACTACTAACATTTTGCCGTATAACTATAACATTCAAGCGCGGAGCACTACCTGGGGCGTTTTTCTTGATCAGGTCTTTGAAGGAGACGAAGAACGTATCGAATTACTACAGGAATGGTTCGGGTACATGATGTCGACTAGCTACGATTATCAAAAAGTTATGCTATTGCTAGGCCCTAAGCGTTGTGGTAAAGGCACGCTCGGGCAGATATTGAAGTTATTAGTAGGCCGCCAAAACTACAGCGGCGGCACACTGACAAGCTTCGCGGACGACGCCTTCATTGAAAGCCTACAGACAAAGACCGTTATGTTTGTCGGTGACGCGGCGAAAAACATACCGCGCGGCGTGGTTGACTATGTGACCGAACGCATAAAAGGTATCAGCGGGTGCGACGACCAGACGTTCCGCCGTAAATATAAGTCTACGCTGTCCGAGCAGATACCGACACGCATAACGATAGCAAGCAACCACGTCCCACGCCTTTTCGACGACTCGGGTGCACTGGCTTCGCGTTTACTCGTTATGCCTATGAACGTGTCCTGGTACGGCCGCGAAGATCCTACACTGTTCGGCCGCTTGGCTAAGGACATAGAGGGGATCGCTATTTGGGCGCTGCAAGGGTTGGCCCGTTTAAACCAGAACGGCCGCTTTACCATACCGGCAGCAAGTCAAGCCGAAACGGATTACATTAGCGAAGCATATAGCCCGCTTCGAATGTTCTTAGACTCTGCGTGTATCATGGGCGGCGCCGACTTCGTAAGCGCCCAAGACGTATACGCAACGTATAAAGCGTGGGCCGTGCTAAACCAAGAGGATCACATACTGCCGCGCCGCACATTTATCGGCTCATTTAAAGACGTAACGCGGGGCACGGGGATCTCCTACGGACCGCACAGAGTAAACGGCGGGTCGCCGGTGCGAGGATTTAAAGGCGTAATTCTGCGCGAGCTCGGCCAAGGCGGCAGCATACCCCTAACGGCTGTAAAATAATTTAACCACTGATAAGGAAGTAAGCATGAAAATAGTAATGAAGTTTAGCAAATCGACTAAAGGTACTCACGTCTACGCGGACAGTTCCGACGAAGCCCCGGTACCGTCAATTTACATCAAACGAGGCGCGCTACCTAAAACACCCCCGCCGACAATCACACTAACGATAGAGGTAGAAAGCACATGATAGGTGTTAAGTACGGGAAATGTGGGTGCGACCTTTGCTCGCCCGCCAGCACCACAAGCAAGCATGTAATGATTGACGTAGAGTCGTTAGGCAATAATAACGACTCTCAACTACTAAGTATCGGCGCTTGTCTATTTGACGGCAAAGGGGCCATATTGCGGACGTTCTACCGGGTCATTGACCTAGAAGAAAACACGCACGTAAAAGCCACACCGTCGACGCTGGCGTTTTGGGTCGACCAAGGGCCGGGCCTGCTTGAGCTATTGAACGACCGGGACCGTAAACCCGAGTTTGAAGTACTCTACGACCTTGCCGCGTGGATCTCCGAAATAGGTAACACCGTCGAGCTATGGGCTAACGGGGGTAAGTTCGACATTAGCACCCTAGAAAGTCTATACAAGTCTTACGACTCGCCTATACCGTGGGAATATAACGCCGACCGCTGTATGCGTACGCTAAGATTTTTCGCCGGTAAGCTCGACATAGATTACGAAGGCAGACCACACCACGCACTAGACGACGCAGTCTGGCAAGCTAAATACGTCGCGGCAGCATGTGAACGCCTAGGGCTAACGCTATGACCGTCGGCCAGAGTAAAAAACAATCACTAGCTGAAGCCCTGCTTAACATACTGATCGGGTATACTATAGCTATACTGGCACAGTTTTTAATTTTCCCACTCTTCGGCATTAACCCGCCGCTAGTGGATAACTTACTAATAGGCGCGTGTTTTACCGTCGTGTCATTGGTCCGTAGTTACGTTATAAGACGTGTATTTAATAAATGGAGTAAATCATGAAAAAGAAATTTCTTAGCATGTGTATAACCGCGATCCTTTACCCGGGCACACAGCCACGATGGGAGCGCGACCTAGACGACAAAATATTCCAGTTGTATTGGACGTCACCGAAAAACTAACCGAGGGCCGCACTATGAGCACAGAACACGAAGCGATCAGATATGGCGACGAGTACCAGTGCCCTAAGTGCGGCAAAACTTGGGAAGTGAACGACCCGGAGCCGCCGCCATGTTTAACCGCTACCGACCACCTTAGGGATATACGGGAAAAATTGCACGATGCAAAACGATCTAAATAAATATTTTTCATTAAAGGACCAGATCGCCACCCTAGAAGCTGAGATCAAAAGGCTAGAAGGAAGGGTGCGAGCTGAGCAAAAAGCGAAAAGCAAATGGAAGAGCAAGTACGAAGCTGTTAAGCCTGAAGCTAAGAGCCGTAGACTAGCCAAAAATCAAAAAGCCTACGATATGATAGCCCAACGAGAAGCCGGCGAAATAGGCACCAGTCTGGCGGATATAGGGCGAGAATGTGGCGTTAATTACGGTACTCTTAAGCACATGGCCTACGAGTACCGCCAGCTTATACGTAATTAAAACCGTTTAACTTATAGAACACCGCTGAAGCACTCGGAGCACCCACCACCCCCGCAGCCAGTAGCGCCGCACTCGGTACAGTATGCAATAGATCCGCGTCCGCTACGCCCGTCGTAGGGTCTAACGGATCGCCACCTACAGAACTCTGCGCCCACCTATTACGGATCAAAGTCCCCGCAGTAAAGAACACCGGCGAAACATCAAAGAAAATATTAATAGTACTGTTATTAGCTATACGACGGTTAACCGAAGCGCCAAGCCCGAACCAGTTCGCCCCGCCGTCTAATGACGCTTGAGCTTGGAAGAACGCCTCAACGTCCCCCGGGTTACTGGCTTTAGCTACTTGAAACGTTTGTTTAACCATCATAGGCCCGGTTTTATTAACCGTTACTTCGCCGTTAGCTGCGACAGTCAAGATCCCGTCAGGGTCCGTTCCTCCCGCGCCTAGAGTGACATTAGTCAGAACATCGAGAGCCGGCCCGGGTTGGGTAGCTAGCTCCGAATACCTCGCGGCTTCTACGTAGTACGGCTCTTGCCCCGGCACTACCCCGCCCGTAGCTATTAATATTTGTTCTAAAAGTTCGTTACGTGTTGGCTTACTCATTATAGCGCCCCTAGCCAGTCGGCTAACAGTTGGTTACGGTTGTGCGGGTCGGTTACTGTACCGCCCACGGCCAGGACTATGTCCGCTAGTATTTCGTTTTCTGTTCGCATGTCAAACCCTCCATAGGTCCCCGCTACAAGTATACACCCATAAAAAAGCCCCTGCAAAGAGGGGCGTTTAAATTACACTTTTGAGCCGCACCGGCAACAGCGCCAGCCGCCGAAACTGACGGACGAGAGTAGCCATACAGGCAGCCAGATCCCCGCCGTAAGTATTGATAGTATTAAGTGTAAAATGTGGTTAGGTCCCGGACGTTCGGCCATAACCTTTTCTTTACAGTGTTTGCATAGTTTACTAGTCTTTTGAGTCGCCATTGTGACCCCCTTCGGTGTGGGTTAGTTTAGTAACCCCGTCGCATTCTTTGATCTGTTCAACAATGAGCGCCACGGCGTTAAGCGTTTTTAATGTACGTTTAAAATTCTTCTCGTCTACGTCGTGAAGGATCGCCGCCGTTGCCAGCGGGCGGTCTTTGCACAGGTAGTATTTAAGCGCGGCGATTTTGCCGGGAGACTTGATCGACGTAAGACTGATCAGCAAGTCGATCCGGCGTTCCGACTCTAGGCCGGGGCATAAGACGTTCATTAGCCGCGCACCAAGTCAAGGGCGGCGGCTTTGTGTACTTCTTGGGCTGCCTGTGCGTGCTTATCGCCAGCGACCAAGCCCTGAGCGATTACGAGTAGGTTAGCGTCGCGTACGGCCTTCCGCATAACGTCCCGGCGTAACTGGATCAATGTCCCGAAGTAGTGCTGGACAAGAGGGCCGGAGACGCCCGCCTCGGCGGCTACCGCGCTGCGGGTCATGTGCGCATAGTGCGTGCGTTCTGCCACAGCAAGGGCGGCGGCTAAAATCTCGTTTTTTCTTACGGCTATATCATTGTTGCGTTTCATAATGCGAACCTTATGTGAGAGAGGCAAAGCCCCTTATAAATTATAGTTTTATTTGTGCGTTTAATAGGTAGTGCAGGGATCAATTTCTCCGCAGCTTCCAACGTGTCGACGTGCATAGGCGAGCTAGGCCCCGTCGGCTGTTTAGTGTCATTATCGAACGGTGTGGCGTATATCATTTTTTAGCGTCCTCTATGCGTGCGCGTGCTATTTCTGAGTACTGCGCGTCTAATTCAAAGCCTAGAAACTCGAAGCCCTCAAGAGCTGCGCCCCTACCTGTCGAGCCGCTACCGGTAAACGGGTCGACTATCAAACCGCCCGGCGGGGTAACTAAACGGCACAACCAGCGCATTAACTCGGTAGGCTTAACGGTTGGGTGAATGTTTTTAGCCCCTCTCGTTCTGCCTGCGCCACTTCTCGGACTGTTTAGGCCTGCGCTGCCTTCCCCCCTGCCGCCGGTAACTTCGCCCGCCGTATGTAGCTTAAACAGCTCGAGGCCTGCTTCGCGGTCCGCCTTGGTTGCCTTGGCCGAATAGAAGTAGCGGCCCATAGGGTCAGGCAGGCAACCATCATGTAAAACATTGCCCGGCCAACGGCCTACCACTTCGCGCCCTTCGACGTTTTCGGGCATACCTTGCGCGCTCATGTTAAGCGACGCACCCCCCGCTTTGTTGCCTGCGGCGGCGTTAGTGCGTTTCTCGGTGCCAACACGACAGCCGTCAATATTTAAAGCGCCCGCGCCGTGCTTCAGTACGTTATTAGCGTACGTCCCGTCTAATGGCTTGCGGCAAAGTATGATCGGCTCGTGTGCTGGTTTTAGCGCAGTGCCGAAGCCTTCCCACTTAGGGTCGCCCGTTGCTTTGCCAATGTCTAACGACTTAGGGAAGCCCGAACCGTACAACCAGTGCAACATGTCGACAACTTCAAAGCCTGCGATACGTAAGCTCATGGCCATTAAATCGACGGTACGACTACCAGCAAAAACAACACAGTACCCTCCGGGTTTAAGAATACGGTACGCCTCGGCCCACGTAAGCGGGCCGGGCACGAAGCTGTCCCACGTTTTACCCATAAAGCCGCCGCCGGTTGCGGTGTAGTCGTCACCCGCTAACCAATGCTTGAGCACTTCTTCGATCTTCGGTTGTTTGCTAAGGCCGTACGGCGCGTCGGTCACGACGCTGTCTACGCTATTCGCCTGTAGTGTCTTCATGCCTGCGCGGCAACACATATTAATTACTGTCACAGTGTCACCTCGCCGGTGCTAAATTGTGCTAGCCCGCCTTTACCCGTGACGACAGATAAGTACGCCTGTTGTGCTTCTTCCCGGCCCTTCCCGGTGTAGTGCCAGCCGGGGCGCTTACACTCTACCGCTAAGAACTGGCCGATCACGGTGTTAACCATGTCGGGAGTAATTAGGCGAGGCATAACGCCGATCAAGTCTGAAGACTTAACAACGCTGTTAAGCTGGTGCGAGTCATTAGCAAGGCCATAGCGCACGATACGTTGATCGACTTCCCCGTCGAAGTGGCACCGGGGGCAATGGTACCCAACTTTCGCCGGAGTGGCCCCGACGTTATTACGCCAAGACAGACCGCCGGCGCGCGAGATAGCGAACCGGGCCTGCTGTTGTGCTGCGGACTCGTCGCCAGTGTGGGCGGGAGAACCGGCGACCTGTTGCGCCGTTACTTGTGCAAGCTCGGCAGCGGCCTGCGGGTTACGTTGCACCCATTCGTTATATGTCATAGCTTTTCTAGCTCCGCTTGAATTTGTTTGACCGCCTCGGCGTCTCGCTTCAGGCCCGTATGTTTAATTAAATTACAGATAATGTCGGCTAGCGTTTGGCCTTTGCCGTAGCTAGCGTTCAGGTGCCCTCCTGCTGGCGTAAGCAATTTAACCGTAGTATTCGTTCTAGTTACTAACATCGTATGAAAAACCTTTTGTTATGCGCGCTATTAACGCGTCTGTGTCTTTATCGTTTAAAGTAAACGCCGTCGACATGTCAATGCCGAAACGTAGGTAAAATCGTCTATATTTTTCGCTCATGCTGCGATCGGCCGGTTGCAAACCTACCCACCACCCGACGAGGTTATGAAGTACGCCGCGACGGTACTTAGCCGCGTTGTGCGCTTTGAGCTGCCGACTACGCCCAAACGGCGGAACGTTACGGGCGATCATGTCCCTTTCGAAATCTTCGTCGCTCATGTTTGCTTTTTGCCTCTGCTGAAACAACGCCGCTAAGCCTTCGACGTCAAGCTCTAACAGGTCGCCGTCTACGTGCTTCGGCTTCTTGCGTTCAATTGGCACGGGAGCAAAGCCACAGTAAGGGCAACACTTGTAATATGCTTCGTGTGGTTGCGTACAAGCTAAACAAACTTTTTGCGGTATCGTATCGCTAACGCTATTACGCTCGCCCTTCTCTTCGTCGTCCAGTGACCAAACTCTCGGCCAGTCCGGCATTCCGTGGCGTTCCCAATTACGCACCGGGTCGATAATTATAGCGTGTGTCTTTCCTTCCATAATACGAAGGGCACGGCCTACCATTTGCAAAAATTTAGCTAAACTCTGCGTAGGTCTGCCGAGAATACAAACAACAACCGCCGGAACGTCGAAGCCTTCATCGAATAGATCGACATTCGTTAAACCGGTATTAGCCCCGCTCTCGAATTTGTCTAGCTCCGCGTCTCGCTCCCCGGCGTCGGTCCCACCGCTTAGCGCTTTACATTCTACGCCTTGCGCCCGGAACTCTGCGGCCGTCTCTTCAGCGGTCAGCACGTCAGTATTAAAAACTATAAAACGTTGACCCGGTGCAAATTTTTTGTAGTGGGCCACGATGTCACCGATCAAATGTGAATCAACAACCCGGGCGCGTAATGCCTTAGCGTTAAAGTCGCCCGAAGCCGTTACGGCCAGATCGCTAACATCAAGATCCGACGCGGGGGCGTAGTACTTATACGGTGTTAAAAACCCGTTATCTATTAGCCATTTAGTCGTCGGTCCTTCGACCATTTCTTCGACGAAGCCGCTAGCATGTGCGCCGAGGCCTTTACCGTCCGCGCGTTTAGGCGTAGCAGTTACCAGCAACAATCTAGCACGCTCTAACATGTGAACGGCCACGGCCCACGATCCCGTGTCGACGTAGTGGTGCCCCTCATCGAACACGCCTAACGTTATTTGATGGACCCAAGACATTATCCCGGCGTCATTCTGTGACGACTTACTAGCTAGGGTCTGAACGCTGGCGACGCCACAAAGCGCGTGCTGATCAACATAACACGCATCTAAGAAGCGCAAATGGCGGCGACGTATGCGGCGGATCACGGACTGCGGGGCGATTATGCGGTGCTTAACGCCAAGGCGTGCAAGTGATAAGCTGATCTGACTTACGATCTCTTTACGGTGAACGATAGCCGCGCTAGCCCCGTTATGATCCCGTATGATAGAGGAAAATATTACAGTTTTACCGCCACCGGTTGCCAGTACAGCAAGAACAACCCGGACACGATCCCACGCGTCGTATATTTTATCGACTAAGCTCTGCTGATAATCTCGAAGTTTAAAACTCATAATATGTCGCCTACTGTCCGGTATGCCGCCTCGGCCATTTCGCAAAAAATACCGCACTCGATCTTCGGTTCGTCAGAAAAGCGCCCGCGGTTAGGATCTAAGTCGTGTAAATAAAGAGGGCCGTTACTGTCTTTGAGAACGGTATACCCTTTGCGCTTCTCAAAGTCCGCCATTTTTTTAAACGCTCCGGGGAAGTCTTTACGGATTTTGTTCCAGTACCCCATACCCCCCTTAACGCAACCGATACAATTATTGTGTTCGTAGCCGAGTTTATACATCTCAGGCAATTCGATCCCCGCGTTCGCCACCATAGCGAGGCAGTTCTCCTTTGAAATTTTCCTATCTACCAACACATCGAAAGTATAGACGGTAGGGTTAGCGTCGATAAAATCCTGCGCCCTCTCCTCTTCGTCGAGCGTGTAGCCGAAGACGTGCACGTCGTCCGGGCGTTGGAACTTCTCGCGCACTTGCTTTTTTAATGCACGCGTACAGGGCGACCCGCTCGGCGTTCGCATGTAATTTTTATCAAAAACCGCGTAGATGTCGCCTTGGTACTTTTTGTGAGTCAGTAGTTCCACTTTTTGCCCGAACCACTTCTCGCACTCCGCCAAGAAACGCCAGTTGTCGGGGTGCTCTTGTTTTATGTAGCAGTACGCTACGACCACTTCGTCAAACTGCGCGCATAGTGTGGTATCTGAAAGGGCTATTTTTACCGCCGTAGCGCTCGCCGCCCCGCAGCTATACCATAAAACTAGTCTACTCATTGTGTGCCTCTCATTAATTACTTACCACTAAGCTTACGCGCTCACATTCTTATTGTCAACATAGAAAATAGTTATTGACACGTTAGAAAATAGCCGCTAGTATTCACATCGTCAATACGACTTAACAAAAAGGGAATACGAAAATGATTAAACATTGCGAAATAGTGGCCGCACTAGTTAAGCCCGGCGCGGACATTCTGGCAGACCTATCGCCGGCCAGTGCCCACACGCTACACATGGCCGTAGGTATCTCGGGCGAATCAGGCGAACTGTTAGACGCAGTTAAGAAGGGTGCAATATACAACAAACCCTACGACCGCGAAAACATCGTAGAAGAACTCGGCGACCTTGAGTTCTACATGGAAGGGTTACGCCAATCCTTCGGCATTACCCGCGAAGAGACGATCGACGCGAATATCGCCAAGCTAGGCGAACGCTACAGCGAAGGCACATACAGCAACAAACAGGCGCAAGAACGCGCCGACAAATCGGAGTAATAAAAATGTTTAAATTAGAATTTGACCCGGCTAACAAGTCTTTAGCCGCAGCAATTGGCGCGGCGTTAGTGTCATACGGCACCGGCGCAGAGTTCACCGCAGAACTAACGACTACCGAAACTACTACGACTAAAGTAGTGGGCGACGCTTCTCTAACTGAAACGGTAAAAACGAGCGGCCCGGCGGGAAACTCTTCGGAAACCCCGGACAAGTCGGCCTCTGTAGCTGGTGCGACGGACACATCTACTACGACCGAGACGGCTACTTCTGCGGCTGCGGCCGGGTCTGCGGTAGGCCACCCCGACACCGACCCGAATAACCTAGACGAAAAGGGCGTAGGTAAAAACCCGAATTTCTGTAGCAACGCGCAGATCCCTTTCAACCAGTCAGGCAAGAAGAAAGGCCAATGGAAGAAGAAGCAAGGCGTAGACGAAAACGTCTATGACGAGTGGTACGCTTCCGAACTTACAAACGTTAGCACAGCGGGCGCAGCTACTACGGCTGAAGAAACCCCGGTCGACACTGGCGCAGCATTCGGCAACAACCAGAAACAAGCACCGGCAGCGGGCGGCCTAACCTTCACGGACGCCGGGCAGTTTATGGCGTGGGTAGCTGAGCAACAAACGGCCGAGCTATTGACTCAGGGCGACATCGACAGCGCGTACCAAATGACCAGCACACAGGTACACGACTTATTTAACCCGCAGTTATTCCCGGCGGCAGTTAAAGCGGTGTACGAGTTCTTAGCACCTATCGCAGCGGGTGAAGCTTGATAGCTGAGCACGCACCGCTCCCCCCTAGTAGTGCCCCCCAATGGGGGTATTGCTCCGGGTCGATTATGGCGAACATGCAAGCGCCAGACATTGAGCACCCACGCACCCGGGGCGGCACTGCGTCGCACTGGGTAGCGTCTGAGTGTTTGGAACGGTGGCGGGACCCTAACGGCGGGGCGTGTACCGCTAACGATTGGCTAGGCAGTACAGCACCTAACGGCGTCATAGTAGACGACGAGATGGTCGAAGGCGCTCAGATATTTGTCGACAACGCTCTGCAGATAGCCCAAGAACACGGCGCGCTCCGCAGCATGTTAATAGAGCACCGGGTACACATGCCGCACATTCACCCGCAAAACTGGGGAACGCTCGATCTGTGTATTCCTTTGCTAGAACGGGGTAACGACGGCAGCGTGGAGTCTGGTTTGATCTATATGGTTGATTACAAGTTCGGGCACCGTGAAAACAAAGCCTTTGCTAATCTTCAGCTTATAGACTACTTAGCCGGTATTTGTGAAGAGTACCAGGTCGACGGGCACGCCGAACAATTCATCGAGGTAGTGTTCCAAATAGTACAGCCGTTTTGTTATCAGGCTAAAAGCCAGATCGACGAATGGCGCGTAACTATTGCGGATTGCCGGGCGTACTTTAACCAGCTAACCGCGAAGGCTCAAGAGGCGTTTAGTAACCCGACGTTTAGTAGTGGACCACATTGCCGCGATTGTAAATCTATTGTACGTTGCGCGACGGCTAGGAAGTCCCACTACAGCTTGATAGACTACACAAACGATCCGTGCGTTATCGACAACATGAACGGCAGGGACCTAGCGGTCGAACTCGGTATACTCGCACAGGGCGAAACTACCCTAAAAGCGCGCAAAGAAGCGGTAGAAGAGGAACTTAAACACCGCATAGGTAAAGGCGAGAACGACAGCGGTCTAGCGCTTGAAACGTCGCTAGGTCGTCTAGCTTGGACTGTACCCGCACCGCAGGCGCTAGCGTTCGTAGCTCAACTCGGGATCGACGCCACTAAGGTGGACATTCTAACACCAACACAGACGATCGCTTTAGCGTCTAAGGAAATGAAGCCGATAGTAGAACAAGCAATGAAAAGTGTAAGCAAACGCCCGTCAAAGGGTCTTAAATTAACCAAAGCGGCCGACAGTATGACGGCGCGCGCATTTAGTAAAAGGTAGAAACATTATGATTTTCGACGACAAACATGTAAAAATTCACGGCGCATTTATCGTATGGGATGGCATTACACGCCCGGAGCAAGGACACGACGGTAAGCCTAAGTACAGTTTAAAAGTAGTAGTTAACCCGAACAACCCGGACCTCGCCGACATGAATAACTTAGCTAACGCTACGCTACAAACTTCTAAGTTTAGAGGCCAACTACCGGCGGGCGGTCGTATGCCTATCGGACAAGCGCGTCAAGACGAGTTTAACGGCATGTACCCGGGTTGGGTAGTACTAGGCTGTAACACTCAACGCTTACCGGACGTTTACGACGAGAACGGCGGCAAATTGGACCCTATGCAATACGGCCAAATGCTATACGGCGCGCAGCAAGTAGACATATTAGTCCATTGTTACGAGTACGACGCAAAAGGCAACAAAGGTATAGCGACCGGGTTAGACGCTTTCAGTATTATCGCAAGTGCTAACGCAGTGCCGCAAAACTTCGGCGGCGCAGGCATTAACACTCAGGGCGCATTCGGTCCGGGGTCGTCTCAAGGTCAGCAACCGGCACCACAAGGCGGCTATGCTCCCCAAGGTCAGCAACCGGCACCACAAGGCGGCTATGCTCCCCAAGGTCAGCAACCGGCACCACAAGGCGGC
>Ga0208643_1000218_pt1 | contig 38566 bp, 60 predicted proteins | sample VirMetDEL_Nov_12_FD_184516 | JGI IMG/M metagenome (GOLD analysis project Ga0208643, IMG submission 184516) | Aqueous microbial communities from the Delaware River and Bay under freshwater to marine salinity gradient to study organic matter... | ecosystem: Environmental > Aquatic > Marine >...
TAATGATATACTATTGCTAAATTAGACAGGAGACAGCATGGCAACAACACTAGAGCAAAAGATTGACGAACTGTTAGGCAGATTAGAAATGAGTGGTTCAGGCGGTGGTGTAATGGGTCAGCTAAACACTCCTGCTAATGCAGTACAAGATGCTCATAGAGAAAGATACTTGATGGACATGTTCGCAGGAACTAACCCGGAAACAGGTGACAGTTTCTTAGAGCCTACACCTACAACTGCTAGTACAATCAGAGGTTTTGATACACCTGCTATGCGTGATAATGCTATTATGAACAGTATGGTAGGCAATAACCTTGGCTTTTCAGCTCGTGAACTTGGATTTAGTAATGTAAGAGGCTTTGGTACTCCGGCAATGCGAGATAATGCACAAGCTGTATTGTCTAGACTTAGCGAAGCTGAACTAACAGATGTTATGGAAATATTGCCACAACTGAATGATGAACAATACCAAGCATTTATTGCAGGACTTGAAAATGGTTCTATTAATCCAAGTGGCTATGAAGTACAAAATCAAGACAGATTGAGGATGTACTAATGGCTTTATCTAATTACACAGGACTAAAAGCTTCTATAGCTGACTTCCTAAACAGAGATGACCTTACAGCAGTAATACCTGACTTTATTACATTGGCTGAGGCACAAATAAACAGAGACATTAGACACTTTAAGATGGAAGCAAGGTCTAGTGGTCAACAATCAAGTGGCGATGAGTATATGCAAACTCCTGCTGATTGGATTGAAACAATACGATTACATCTTACAGGCACAGGCACTACAGTTGTTAACCTTGTCTCTAGAGATGCTATGGCTGACAAACGAGCCGCAAACGAGGATGCTACAGGCACACCTCGTATGTACACACACGCAGATGGACAATTTCAATTGTACCCAACTCCGTCAACAGACACAGATTTTGAGTTGCTTTACTATCAGAAAGTACCATCCCTTAGTAGTAACTCAGATAACTGGCTTTTGCTAGAAGCACCTGATGTATACCTCTATGGTAGTTTATTACACTCAGCACCGTATTTAGCAGAAGACCAAAGGGTAGCAGTTTGGGCGCAGATGTATTCTGCCGCAGTTGCTAGATTAAATGAATATTCTGACAATGCACGTTATAGTGGGTCAGGATTAACACTTAAAGTGAGAGGATTAGTATGAGTTTTACAAACTTTTTAGAAACAGAAATCTTAGACCACGTATTTGCAGGTGCGGCTTACTCAGCTCCCGGCACACATTACCTAGCGTTATTCACAGCAGTAGCAGATGGCGAAACAGGTTCAGTAACTGAGTTATCAGGCTCTGCATATGCTAGACAATCAGTTGCATTTACTACATCAGGTAATACAACATCGAACAATGCGGCAGTAGAATTTCCTACAGCTACAGGTTCATGGGGTACAGTAACACACGTTGGTGTTTACGATGCTTCTAGTAGTGGTAACTTAATGGCATATGCTACGTTATCATCGAGCAAAACTATTGATACTGGTGATGTATTTCGTGTTCCATCAGGTGACTTAGATATTACGCTAAACTAATAGAGTAAGTTTCTATGGCTTTTGAATACGGTGAATCGTATTATGGCTTACGAACATTTGGCTCTAGTGTAGGTGATGTAAAAGATGCTTCAGCAACAGTAACAGCCACATCAAGTGTAGCCAATGTAAATTACGTTGTCGCTATAGGTGCGGATGCAAGTACAACTGCTACTTCAAGCGCAACTTGTTCTGCGGAACAGTTTGTACTAGAAGAATCAGATAGATATGTATATGGCTCAGGCTTATATGGTAGAAACGTCTTTGCAGGTGATGCTGATTTACAGACAGTAGTTACTGCTACATCTAGTGCAATAAGTAGTTGTGAGCGTATACATTTAGGTTCTGCAACCTCTACGGTAGCTAGTGGTATATCTGCTTTAGGTGGTTTCTTAGGAAATACTGGTGGTACAGTTACTGCTACAAGTAGTATTGCATGTGGTGGTCAAATTGTAGGTGAGCGTAGTGCTACGTCAACACAAAATTCTGCCATTACTGCTACAGCAACTGCAACATATAGTGACTCAGTACAAGTAACAGCAACATCAACCGTAACAGCAAGTGCTGAGAAATTCTTTTTAGAAAGCTCAGATAAGTTTGCATATGGAACTGGATTGTATGGTTACAACAAGTACGATGCTGAAGATTTACAAACAATTATATCTGCTACATCAGTTGATACAACGTGTACAGGTGCTAAAGTAAATCTTGCTTCAGCTACATCTAGTGTTACAAGTGGAACAACAGCAAGTGCAGAACGTATAGAGCAACCAACTGCTACAACAACAGCCACGTCAAGCTCTACTTCAGCAGGTTTGGTTATATATGTAGGTGTTGCTACAATGACATCGACAAGCACAACAACACAGACTAGCAATAATACGAGAGTACGAGAAAGCACAGGTATAGTATCATCAACATCAGGTATAGCAACAATAGCTAGAGAAAAGTGGGAGGTAATACCACCTACATCTATAACTTGGACTGAAATAGCGGCATAAGATTATGGCATTAATACCATTAGACATACCACCGGGTCAATATAGAAACGGTACAGACTTTCAATCGTCAAATAGATGGCGAGATGCGAGTTTAGTAAGATGGCATGATGGCTCTATGAGACCTGTTGGTGGATGGACAACTAGAAAAGCGAGTGCATTTGCATCAGCTCCTAGAGCAATGTTATCTTGGTTAGATAATTCGAGTGACTCATATTTAGCAGGTGGCACATATAACAAGTTATATTATGTAAATCCTTCACATACAGTCTACGATATAACACCTTCAGGATTGACATCAGGTAACTTAAATGCTTCACTAAATCTTGGCTATGGTGGAGGATTTTATGGTTATGGTAATTGGGGTAATGCACCTACTAGCTCAGGTATATATCAAGAGGCAACTACATGGTCATTAGATACTTGGGGCGAATATCTTATGGCTTGTTCATCAAAAGATGGCAAGATATATGAATGGCAATTAAATACAGGAGTAGCCGCCGCACAAGTAAGTAATGCACCAGTAAGCAATAAAGGTTTAGTAGTTACAGAAGAAAGATTTGTATTTGCATTAGGTGCAGGTGGTAACCCTCGTAAAGTAGCATGGTGTGACCAAGAAAACAATACATCGTGGACTGCTTCAGCTACAAACCAAGCAGGTGACTTTGAACTTCAGACTGTTGGTCAAATTATGTTAGGTTTACGTATGAGAGGACGAACTCTTATCTTGACTGACAACGATGCACACGTTGCTAGTTATTCAGGCGCACCATTTGTCTACGGATTTGAAAGAGTTGGTACAGCTTGTGGTGTTGCTTCAAGAAGAGGTGCTGTAGCTATAGATGAAGGTGCGTTTTGGATGGGTCGAAAAGGGTTTTTCCAGTTTGATGGCTCTGTAGCTAGTGAAATGCCATGTGAAGTGTCAGATTATGTGTTTGATGACATGAATGTATCACAAATTAGTAAAGTTTACGCTGTTAATAACTCACAACATGGTGAAATATGGTGGTTTTATCCATCCAGTAGCTCAAACGAAAACGACAGATACGTTGCACTAGATTATAAAGAAGGACATTGGTCGACTGGTGAATTAGACAGGACAGCAGGAGTTGACCAAGGAGTATTTAGCAATCCAATATGGGCAGATGCTAGTGGCAATCTTTACAATCAAGAGACAGGTTACACACATGGAAGTACAAAACCATACGCTGAGTCAGGGTCTATAAGTCTTGGCAATGGTGATAGCATTATGAAAGTAACACAGCTCATACCTGACGAAAAAACACAAGGACAAGTAGAAGTTACGTTTAAGACACGTTTTTATCCTAATGATAGTGAGACCTCACATGGAGCATTTACGCTCGGTAATCCTACAGATGTTCGCTTTCAGGGTAGACAAGTACGTATAAAAGTACAAGGCACAGGTAATGACAACTGGAGGTCAGGAATAATGAGGATAGAAGCTAATCCGGGAGGTAGACGATGAGTGTACAGACACCTCCACCACCATTAGGCAAAGATTGGAAGCCATGGGGTGAGCGATTAAATACGTTTCTGACAACTACAAGAGACAAACTAAGAAGCCTTACAAGTGGTGAATCAGCATCAGATGATGGTATCTTGATGTGGGATAGAGGTGACAAAAATCCTGTAGTATCTATTGATGGTGTGTGGACTCCACTAGGACTAGGCGGTGGTACTAATAGTGGCTCTCATGGCTTCTTTTATAGCACAGTAAGTCAAATTGCAAGCGCAGTTGATACTGCCTACGGAATTACTTGGAACAACACAAATGCTAATAACAATATCTCTATTAACGGTAGTGATTCAACAAGGATTGATTTTGCTAAAGGTGGCACTTATTATTTAAATTTTCATGCTACAATAGCATCATCAAACGCTTCTACAAAAACAGTTTATTTCTTTCCTAAAGTAAATGGCACAACAAAAGACCACTCAACTATTATTACTACACTTCATGAGAATGGACAAAAGAAAATTGCATCAAGAAACGGTTTATTTACAATGAGCGCAGGTGATTATCTTCAAGCAATGTGGGCGGTAGATGATATTGCGGCGTGGTTAGAGAACACTACAGCAACAGCATTTGCACCATCTACACCAAGTGTTACCTTATCTATTGTTGAGGTTACAACATGAATATACAAGAAGATTTAATGCGCGGTAAAGCATGGATAGAGTCAGCACTTAAAAAAGGCGGCAATACTCATGACTTTAAAGACATTGTAGATGGTGTTATGAGCGGTGATTTCCAATTGTGGATGGGGTCAAACGGATGTGCAGTAACCGAAATTGTAGTGTATCCTAATAAGAAAGTGTTACATGTGTTCTTAGCAGGCGGTGATAAAGGTTACGGAATACATCAAATTACAGACATGCATGATGATGCAATAACTTGGGGCAAACACCAAGGATGTATAGGGATGACTGTTACTGGTCGAAGAGGATGGAAAAAAATCCTTGAACCTAAAGGTTGGTCAGAGCAGTTTACAACATTATTAAAGGAGTTTTGACATGAGTAGCGGCGGCGGTAAAGGCGGTAAGAAGCAAACAGAGACAACTATACCAAGTTGGATACAACAACCGGCAGAAAGAAATATTAGACGAGCTGAACAAGTACAGCAACTTAAATACATGCCATACACAGGCGCAGAAGTAGCGGCATTTACTCCGGCACAAGAAGCCGCAATGAATACAAACATTGGTGCGGCAGAAGCGTTTGGTTTGTTAGCTCCTAATACTCTTACAGCTACAACAGGAATGCCTGAAGCAACTACATACGCGAATGGTATGAGAGGTTATGGCTCTATTGGACTATATGACCAAGCACTAGCAGAACTTACAGCAAGAGACCCTGCAAACATGGCGGCTTACAACAGTTTATTTGGTAATGCTGTACCTGCTAATTTAGCGCGTTCATCAGGAGGTGGACGAGGTGGAGGAGGCGCACCTACAATTAACAGTCAGCCACGAGCAGTTATACCTAATCAAACAAAATATGGTGCAGATAGGTCACCTGCAATAATGGGTGGTAGAGGTATAGATAGAAGCACACCAAGAGGTTCAGGCAAAGTTGCAGGAGTATCGGCACTAAATAAATATGGCAATCGTTCAGTTGGAAGCAACTATGGTGGTCGTAAAAACTATTCAGGATTTTAATTATGGCTAATCAAGGACTACCCGGCGGTCAAACACAAAATATAAATCAGTTAGCCGCACAAGGTATTAAAGGTGCAGGGATGGGTACTGCAATGGGCATGGGATACACACCTAGTCAGGTAAATGTAGCAGGACAAAGTGCAACTGTGACACCTCAGACTCTTGCAGGTACAAATATGCAACCTTACACAAACCCATATGACGATGCTGTAGTACAAGCTAACGAGGCAGACATACTACGTGGCGCACAGATGGGTATGAATAACCTACAAGGTCAAGCACAAGCCGCTAGAGCATTTGGTGGTAGTAGACATGGTGTTGCTATGGGTGAAATAGGTAGAGATACTGTTAGTCAATTAGCTCAAGCATCAGCAGGACTTAGACAAGCAGGCTTTCAAAATGCTCAGAACATGGCATTACAAGACATTGGCAATAACTTCCAAGCTCAATTAGCTAATCAACAAGCCGGCATGGGAGATATATCAAATCAAATGCAAGCAGACTTAGCTAATCAACAAGCAGGACTAGCAGGCGCACAACAAAGACTAGGTGCGGCAAACCAATTAGGTCAATTGTCTAATTTAGGTTTTGGTATGGGTCAAACTGTAAACAGAAACTTAGCTACACAAGGCGCGCAACAGCAAGCACTACAACAAGCATTGTTTGATGCGGCTAGAAAACAATACCAAGGTTTTGTTAATCAGCCTGTACAAGGTCTTAGTTACGTGACAGGCGCATTAAACGCTAACCCTGTTAGCACACCACAAACAGTCACACAAACGAAAACACCGGGTCTATTTGATTATCTAACTTTAGGAGCAAACGCATACACCGGTAATCAAGCGCAACCAACCCCGTTCTAGGAGATAAAAATGGCATTAGGATTAGGACAAATACTAGGAGGAGCAATATTAGGAGGAGGTCTCTTAGGTGGCAAGGACGATGAAGAACAACAAGGCATCATGAGCGGCATTTCTAATGTTAGTAACTCATTATTTGCCGGTATGTCACAAGAACAGGTCTACAGACTAGGACAAGGCTTTAATTCTATGCGTTTAGAGCCTGACCAAGGTATGCATGCTAGTTTTGAGAACAGAATTGCATCAATACGCGAAGGTGATACTAAATCAAAGCAAAGAAATGCAACTGTTACAGCTCTTTTGGGTATGAAGTCAGAAAATTACCCTAATGGCAGGACAGATTTAGCAGAAATGGTACGTAAAGGTGTCATTCCACCGGGTGAAGCTGTCACAATGGCTATGAAAGTAGAGCCTTTATCTGCATTTGCAGAAAAAATGCAATGGTTAAAAAATAATCCTAATGCAAGTCCGGAACAAAAAGCTTTAGCAGGAATAACACCGGCTACAGAGACAGAATTTGACAAAAAATTTAAACTTTTTTCAGACGATAGTGAAGATAGTGTGTTAACTGCTGAACAAAGAGAAATAGGTATGGAAAACTTGTTAGGTGTTGGTACAACAAAAGACTCTTTTGAAAAGAAAGTGGCTTTGTACGAAAAAATGAAACAAGAAGGTACATTGACACCTGACATGTTAGCATTATTCGGTATTCCTAAAGTACAACAAGCAGAATTTGAAAAGAAAATGAACGCGCTCGAATTGTTAGCACAACAAAATGGTATGAAGCCTGTTGAACTAATGAATAGAAAGATTGCGCTTGTGTCTAACTTTACACCTGATGATGGCAAAACAAACGAAATGCGTAACATGGATTATAAAGCGCAACAAGCAGGACTAGTGCCGGGAACACAAAAATATCAAGACTTTTTCCTTAATTATGGACATGGTAATACCGATATAGATATTGACTTTGGTGATAAAGACAATACAGATGCCTACATGAAAGAAGGTCAAAAACTCATGGTAGAAAACGACTTCAAACAAATAGATGAAGTAGAAAAAGCAAGAAAAGCAATTGTAAAACTAGATGGTGTTTTAAAGTTAATTGATAAAGGTGATGCAAACATTGGTGCATTGTCTAGCTTCTATCAAGGTGTAGATGAAGTTATGGCAAAGTTTAATCTATCAGCAGAGTCAGCCGCATCAGCTACAGATACTCAATTACTAGAAGCCGCTTTAGGTAGTGATGTATTTGGAATGATTGCAGTTTTAGGTATTGGTGCAAGAGGTATTGACACACCTGCTGAAAGAGATTTCTTAATACAAGTGATGACAGGTAGAAAAGAAATGACACCTCAAGCTTTGAGAATGATGACAACAATAAGACGTAAATATTATGCGACTGTTATACAAGACTATAACAACAGAGTTAATGATGGTTACTACAATTATTACAACAAGCATATAAGAAAAACACCAACTTATAAAATACCGGAAATGCCACAAATTGTAGTACCACAAGTTGCAGATACAGTCAGTATAGAAAGAGGTAACGAACTTGTTAACAAATATAATTTAGGTGGACAGTAATGCCAACTTATGAAGATTTAATTCTAGCGTTAAGTAAAGCAGACCAAGCAGGCAACATGTCAGATGCTCAAGAAATTGCAGGTCTTATCAGAGAATTATATCCAAACGGAAACATACAACAAGCGGTTACACCGCAAGAAGTAATAGACCAAGCATATATACAAGAAGAAGGAGCTAATGTAACTGTTCCTGCACCAGTTGTAGCTGAACCTGTAATGACTGAACCTGTTGCAACACAAGCAGTAGTAGCAGAGCCAGTTATGTCTACAGACCAAAATGCTAATCTTTTGACTAATGATGGTGTAATTAGACAGCCTGTTGCATCAGAAAACATAACACAATCGACTAGACCTACTGAAGAAATCATAGCTACACTTGATGAAGCAGGACAACAAGTAGTTGTACAAACACCTACTGGTATGGCATACATAGACCAACTTAATCGTATTGTTTCAAATGATGAGGCAGTTGTCGCGGCGGCTCTTGCAATGTCACAAGGGCAAGAAACAGAACACCCAAGCAAAGTCTACGCACAAGTTGAAGCACAAAAAACATTTACAGACCAACCGGCTAACTATATTGCAGGATTGACTGGAAATATTGTTGAGGGCGGTATCGGTTTAGGTAGTTATAGAGATGAAGCAATGGGTGCTGTAAATGATGGCATTAACTTTTTATATCAAGCCGCAACAGGCGGTGAATTTGCTAAACCCGGATTGCCTGAAAACTTAGTTATGCCCGGTGACGAAATTAAAGAAAAAGCAAGAAGTATTGATGAAGATTTTGATACTGCATACCCGAAAAGTGCAATAGCGGCTAATGTAACAGGAGGTATATTAACTGGTTACCTTGCAGGTTCAACAAAAAAGGCACAACAATTGTATCAATGGATACAGGGATTGCCTAAGATATGGAAAGGTGCGGCTCTAATGGGTTCAGGAGCAACAATTGGCGGTGGAGAAGGATTGTTGTATGGTTTTGGTGCAGGTGAAGAAGGCGAAAGGGTTGAAGAAGCTTTAGACCAAGGTTTGTTTGGTGCAGGTATTGGTATGGGTGCAAACTTAGCAATAATGCCTTTAACCTATGGCTACAGCAGAATTGCAAATGGTTTAAAAGACAAAAGTACAGAAGCAGTAGCATCATTATTCGCAATTAGTAAAGAAGCGGCAGAAATAATTAAAGAAACAATATCAGCAGGTGGTTCTACACTAGAAGATATGCTTGGCAATCTGAAACGAGGTGGTGTTGATAAAGATGGTGCTATGATTGCTGATGCAGACATTGCGACACAAGTTATTACAGATGCTGTTGCGGCGGCAGGCGGTCAAAGCGCGGCTACAGTTAATCGTGCATTACAAGATAGAATGACAGCTAATTTAAGTGGAGTTATGACAAGTCTTGACCAAAACATAGCAAAAATACCGCCTATGGAAGACTTTCCGACTATCAAGCAAGACCCTAAAGAGATAGCGAAAGAAAATGCACAAAGAACAAAACCTGCTAGAGACGAAGCATATCAAAAAGCATACAAAACTCAAATAGATTATTTGTCTCCGAAAGGTCAAAAAGTGCAAGAAGCACTAGACGAAATAGATGAAGGAACATTAACACAAATACTGAGCAAAATTAATTCACGTATTAGAAATAGTGAAGGCGATGTCACAGAGTTAGCGTTTAAACGCAATATTGCAGAAGATGGAACAGAATTCCTAACTCTTGTAGATATGCCTACAATGAAACAATTAGATTTCATCAAACGTGAGTTAAGTGACATTGCATTTAATTCAGCAGGTGTTTTAGCACCGGGCAGAGTTTTACCAACAATGAGTCAAGAGGCAAAAGATGCATTAGATTTAAGATATAGATTATCTGAAGCATTAAAAGAAGCTAACCCGGATTATCGTAAAGCAGTTAAATTAGGTCAAGATAAAATAACAAGTGAAAACGCATTAGCTATGGGTTACGACATGCTAGACTCAGGTGTCACACCGCAAATGGTAGCTAGAATGGTTAAAGATGCGGGTGAAATGGACTTAGACTATGCAAGACTTGGCATAAGAGCAAAACTAGAAAGAGTGATAGGTGAAATGAGACCTACACCATCTAGAATGCCTGACAGTAAAGAACTTGATGAAATATTTAAGCTTTTATCATCTAGAGATAATAGACAAATACTACAAACTGTTTTATCACCAAAAGAATACAAAAAAATCGTTAAAGATTTAGATAAAGCAGAAGTAGCTATTAAAATGAGAATAGCTGTAGCAGAAAACAGTAAGACAGCTATACGAGGCAATGTATTAAGAAATATAGAGCAAGTTACTGATGAAGCTACATCTATTAGACAAGTGATGGCAGAAGGAAGAGGTGTAGAAGCTACAAGAAAAATAATACAAAGAATTAATGAGACACAAGCTGTATCTAAAAAGCACAAACAAATTATATTAAAAGAATTAGCTAGTGCAATGACTGGTACACGTGGTAAAGATGCAATAGCAAAACTAAGACAAGTGTATGATGCTGTTAAAAATGGTCAGCAAACTTTAGATGACATAGAATATATATCTAATTTAATGTATACAGGTATAAACTTACAACTTATAACAGGTGCGGCTACGAAGGGTAGAGAAATTAGAGATTACATGACAGAGGAGCAATAATGAAGCAAGAAGCAATGACAGATGATGATGTACAAAGCATAGCTAAAGATGCTTTAGATTCTGCAATATCCTTTGTTGAAAGTGAAATAGCTGAAGACAGGATTAAGTCACAACGCTATTTTGAAGGTGAGACAGACATAGGACAAGAAGATGGACGTTCTAAAATTGTGGCTACTAAAGTAAGAGACACTATTAGAGCTATTAAACCTAGCTTAATGCGTGTGTTTTTATCCTCTGAAAACCCAGTAGAGTACATACCAACAAGCCAAGAAGATGTTGTAGGCGCAGAACAAGCTACTAAATACGCACATTGGAAGTTTCAGCAATTAGGTGGTTACACATTATTAAATAACGCTATACATGATGCGCTTGTTAAAAAAACAGGTGTTTTAAAAATATGGTGGGAAGAAAATACATCAGCAACAATACACACTTACACAAACGTCACAGAAGAAGAAATGGCGGCTATTGTTAATGAAGATGATGTAGAAGTATTAGAACACACAGAAGAAACAGAGATAGAAGTAGACGAGATGGGTAATCAACTATCTTCATCTATGCATTCTTTAAAAGTTAGTCATAAAAAAGCTAATGGTGAGCTAAAAATAATGGCAGTACCGCCTGAAGAGTTTGTTGTTGATAGAAACGCTAAAAGTGTAGAAGATGCGTACATTGTAGCTCATAGAACAGAAATGCGAGTAAGTGACTTAGTTGAGATGGGTTACGATTTTGAAGAGGTATCTAATTTATCAGGATTAAGCTCAGATGATACGTATACAGACACAGAAGCATTTGAGCGTAAAGGATATGAGCAAGACGAAGAGCAAAACACACAAGACGTATCTATGAAAAAGGTAGCTGTTACTGAAGCTTACATGAAGATGGATAAAGAAGGTACTGGTGTTGCTATTATGTACAGAATATTAATGGCAGGTGGTGATGATAAAGTTTTAGAGTGTGAGCCATATGGTGATGTACCTTTTGCAGTCTTTGAAGTAGACCCTGAGCCACACACATTCTTTGGTCGTAGTATTGCAGACTTGGTTATGAACGACCAAGACTCATCTACAGCTATGCTAAGAGGAATGATGGACAATGTCGCATTAACTAATTCACCAAGACAAGGTTATGTGCAAGGTCAAGTTAATGTAGACGATTTAATGAACAATGAGATTGGTGGTCTTGTAAGAATGAAATCCCCCCAAGCCTTGGTAGATATTGCAACTCCTTTTGTCGCAGGTCAGGTATTAACTGCGATGCAATACATGGACGATGCTGTAGAAGCTAAAACTGGTGTAAGCAGAGCTTCAATGGGTCTTGACCCTGATGCATTACAAAATACCTCAGCTACTGCGGCTCGTCTCCAAGCACAACAAGGTTCAGCACAAATTGAAGTCATGGCTCGAAATATTGCCGAGGGAGGCATGAAACGTTTATTTAAGCTAATGCTACACATACTAATAGAAAATAGCTGTGAAGAGACTCTCATGCGCTTACATGGCAACTTCCAACCAGTAGACCCTAGAGTATGGAACACAGGCATGGATTTACAAGTTAATGTTGGTGTAGGTACTGGGCAAGAAGCAGAAAGACATGCGGCATTAAACCAAGCATTACAAATGCAAATGCAAATATGGACACAATATGGCAATGGTAATGGTTTAGTAACTATGACAGGCATACGCAATACACTTGGAGATATGTTAGCTCTACAAGGTGTTAAAAACGTTGACAGGTATTTCCAACCTATCAATCCTGAAATAGAAGCTCAGTTAATTCAAGAGCAACAACAAATGGCGGCTGAGTCACCACAAATTACTGAAGCTGAAGCATTAGTACAAGCAGAACAGTACAAAGCAGATAAGCAAATGGAAATGCAACAACTAAAACTACAAATTGAAGCACAGAAAGCTATTGCAGTAGATGACAGAGAGCGTGATAAGTTAGACCAAGAACTTATAATAAAAGCGGCAGAAATACTAGGTAATTATGGCACTAAGGTAGATATAGAAAACATAAAAGCGGCACAACAAGAAGCTAGATACCCACAAGAATCGCCTGCACAAGCAGTATTAGGAGGTAGATTCTAGTGTCTAACAATTTATCAATAGTAGAAAAATCTGCTAGAATGAAGACATTACAGGCTGACGACATGTTTCAGTTAGCCATAAAAGAAATTACAGAACAGCAAGTAGCTGTTTTTGTAAACGCTGATTCGAGTACGGATGAGCGAGAGGAGGCACACAATATAATTTGTGCGCTACAAAAGATTGATGATTACTTCGACTCCGTTAAAACGGATGAAGCAATGTACAATCGTAAACTTAAACAGGAGACAGCACCTTGAGTAACGAGACTGAACCTAAAATAACTGACGTAGATAGTGCTTTAAGTAGCATTCTAGAGCCAGTAGAAGAGACAACTGAAGAAGTAATAGATGAATTTCAGGAAACAGAAGAAATATCTGCTGAGGCTGAAGTTGCTGATGAAGTTGAAGAAGTAACAGAAGAAGCTGAAGAAATTGAAGCTTCGGACTATGAGGATGACGAAGACCCAATAGATGATGCCAGTCTTGAAGACCCTGTAGAACCTGAACGTTATACTGTTAAAGTAAATGGACAGGAATCTGAGGTAACCTTAGAAGACTTAAAGCAAGGCTATAGTGGACAGAAGTACGTCCAACAAGGCATGCAAGAGGTTGCGGCGGCTAAAAAAGAAGCTGAAGCAGTCTATGCGGCTTTGACTAATGAACGTCAGCAGATGGCTGATTTATACCAACAGCTCCAAAATGGACAATTTGCACCTGAGCCTGTTAAACCGACTAAAGAAGATTTTGATGCAGACCCGATTGGGTACATGCAAAAGAATCTTGAGTATGAGGAACAAAAGGCAAATTATGATAGGCAAATGGCACAACTTGCACAGGCATCACAGCAAAATAGTGTTGCTCAACAGAACGCTAAACAAGCTTATTTACAAGAACAGATGCAAATTTTACAGAAAGAAATACCTGAGTTTGCTGACTCTACAAAAGCCAGTAAATTAAGGGAGCAGTTAGTTGCTACCGGGAAATCTCAGTACGGATACACGACAGAGGAAATTTCCCAAATATCCGACTATCGAGCTATTAAGGTATTGCACGATGCTATGAGGTATCAGGATATTATTTCAGGCAAATCAAAGGCAAAAGTTAAAACTTCGTCTGCGAAACCTGTAGTAAAACCGGGTGCTAAAAAAATGGCAACTCCAAATGCAAAAGTACGTTCTCGCCAAAAGGCAAAACTTAGGGAGTCAGGTAGCATTGATGATGCTCTTGGCTTAATTTTAAATAGTTAATGGAGAAATATTATGGCACAGCCAAGTAATACTTTCGACAGCTATGACGTAAAAGGTATTCGTGAGGACTTAGAGAACGTTATTTATGACATCTCTCCTGAAGAAACTCCTTTCTACTCATCGCTTAAAAAAGTTAAAGCAAGTAACACTTACCATGAGTGGCAGACAGATGCACTACGTTCATCAGCCGCCAATGCTCATATTGAAGGTGATGACACTACGGGTGAAGCAAGAGTTGCTACTACTCGTTTGGGTAATTACACACAAATCTTTAAAAACGCTGTTGTTATTCCTGACACAGACGAAGGACTTGATAAAGCAGGTCGTGCGGCTGAGATGGCATACCAAGTGTTAAAGATTGCTAAAGAGCAAAAGCTAGACATTGAAAAAGCATTGTTTGATAACAACGCTTATGTCGCAGGTAATGCTACTACAGCACGTGAACTAGCAGGTGTTCCTGCATACCTAAAGACTAACGTTGCTAACGTTGGTTCAGGTGGTGCTGCTCCTACAGGTGCAGTACCGGGTGCAACAGCACGTACAGATGGTACAGCTACTGTGTTTACTCAAGCAGACTTTGATACTGTTATGCAGGCTATTTGGGAAGCAGGAGGTAAGCCTGATACTGTATATCTAAGTGCGTTCCAAATGAACAAAGCACTAGGATTTACTGGTATGAACAACCAACGCTCTACAATTGGTGCGGCTGTTGGTGGTACTAATGCTGTTGTAAATGCAGTAGACGTGTACGTTACTCCTTGGGGAACAGTTGATTTTGTTCCGACTCGTGAGAACAGAAGTCGTGATGTGTTTATTATGCAATCCGATATGTTTGGTTGTGGTGTTCTTAGACCTACTAAGAATACTGAGTTAGCTAAAACTGGTGACTCTACTAAACGTCAAGTATTAACAGAACTTACGCTTATCTCTAAAAATGAGAAAGCATCAGGTGCTGTTTACGATTGTACTACTTCGTAATGAGGTAGAATACGAGTTGTGGGGAGTCCTCCTTAATCTCCCCACACTTATGTGGAGAGTCCGAGTTAAGCTCTCCACACCTTTAATTGGACAGATATGAAAGTAAAAGAACAAGTACAATACAATCAAAAAGAAGATAAAATTGAGATTGCACGTACATTTGATAACGCACCTAGCCTAGACAGAGCAGAGGATTTAAGAAAGGCTAAGGTGGGTATGACTGGTGAAAATCGTCTTGTAGGCTCTATACCTTTACACATCATGGCTCAATGGTGCAAGGATGCAGGAGTTAACTGGGATGATATAGAAGCTCGTAAAGAAGTTGTCAGAAAAAACATCTTGAGTGGTGAGTTTGACAAATTCCGAGTATGGCAAGGAACTTTTTAATGATGGAGAACAAGTATGGCTGATACAACTACTACAACCTTTACCCTTGTTAAGCCTGAAGTGGGAGCTTCGGCAGATACTTGGGGAACAAAATTAAACACAAACTTAGATTCAATTGATGATTTACTAGATGGCACTACAGCAGTAAAGCCTAATTTAACAGCAGGTCAATGGAAAATAGGTGGCACAGCGATTACAACAGATGCAACAGAACTTAACTATGTTGATGGTGTAACAAGTGCAATACAAACACAACTCAACGCTATAACAGCTAATAATTGGGTTGTGACAGCAAGAATTACAGATGCTAATGTAACAACAGCTAAGATTGCAGATGATGCAGTAACAAACGCTAAAATAGGAGCTGATGCAGTTACTGGTGCAGAGATTGCAGATAATGCAATTAACTCAGAGCATTACACAGATGGCTCAATTGACACAGCACATATTGCAGATGACCAAGTCACAGCAGATAAACTATCTAATTCACTTGGTAATTTAAGTGGACATGGTGTTTCACATATTGGCTTGAACTCAGGTGATTATATTAAATGGACTGATAACACTAAACAAGAATTTATTGTTAATGGTAATGTTGAAATGCAACTTGAGGCTGATGGTGACTTACACGTTGATGGTGACATTGTTGCTTTTTCATCTACTATTTCAGATGCAACGTTAAAGTATGACATCAATCCTATTGACCATGCATTAGAAAAAATTGGACAACTGAAAGGTGTAACTTACAAATACCTTAAAGATGGCATGGAGTCAGCAGGTCTATTGGCACAAGATGTTGAAAAAGTTATGCCTTGTGCAGTAACGGAACGTACATTGCCATTGCATACAGGTAATGACGAAAAGTACAAGACTTTGAACTATGACAATCTACACGCTTTGTTAATTGAATCAATCAAGGAGCTTACTGCGAAAGTAGAGAAACTGGAGAAGAAATAATGGCAGTTAAATCATCAGGAGATAATTTATCATTAGGTGGTGATGTAGTAGGTGAATTTGGAGGTTCAGCACCACATGCAATGAGTGAATATTACAGAGGTGCAGGTGAAGTACCTTCAAGTGCTACAGGTGTACCTGCTTCGGGTGAACTTATGATGAGTGATTTTTATGGTGCGGCTAACTATGCACCTATTGCATACTCAGGTGGTACAACAACAACTTCAGGTGATTATAAGTTTATTACGTTTACATCTTCAGGAACATGGGCAGTTTCAGGCACAGCAGGTGGTGCGGCAGATAATACTGTTGATTACCTAATGGTAGCAGGCGGCGGCGGCGGTGGAAAAAAATACCATGGCGGCGGTGGTGGTGCAGGCGGTATGCTTTCCGGCACATTTGAAGCGGCGGCACAGAACTACACAGTAACAGTTGGTGCAGGAGGTGCATCAAGCTCAAGCTCTTGGGGTGGTTCAGGAAGCAATACAGCAGTAACTGGAAGAACTACTTGTATAGGTGGTGGACATGGAGCGGCGGCGTATCGTGGACATGCGGCTAGTGGAGGCTCAGGCGGCGGCGGTTCATTTAGAAACCAAGATTGGTTTGGATTAGCAGGAAGTGGTACATCAGGTCAAGGTAATTCGGGTGCTAATGTTGGTACTAATAACCATGGTGGTGGCGGTGGTGGCAAAGGAAGTGGAGGTTCAGGCACAACAGGCGGCTCTAAAGGTACTTGGTCACCAAACTCAGGACAATACGCAGGTGGCGGCTATGGCGCACCTAGCTACAATGGTGCGCAATCAGGAAGTGGGCAAGGTGCTTCAGCTGGTTTAGGTGGTTCAGGAGCGGCTAATACTGGTGCAGGAGGAGGAGGCTCAGATAGAAATGGTGGCAATAATGGAGCTTCAGGAGGCGGTTCAGGTATTGTTATTTTCCGTATTAAATATCAGAATTAGAGGATTATATTATGGCACATTTTGCAATTTTGGATGATAACAATGTTGTAACAAATGTAATAGTAATTGCTGATGAAGATTGTCAAGATGGCAATGGCGATGAATCAGAAGCAGTTGGTGTAACATTTTGTACAAACCTATTAGGTGCAGGTACATATGTACAAACATCTTACAATGGTACTTTTAGACAACAGATGGCTATACCGGGTGGTACATACGATGCGAGTAAAAATAAATTTATAGCACCTAAACCTTGGGCATCATGGTCATTAGACAGTAATGATATTTGGGTAGCACCTATAAACAAACCTGCTGATGCGGTTGACAATGGTGGTGCAGTTGCATACTATTGGGATGAAGAAGCATATCAAGCAGATAATACAGTAGGATGGAAAGTATTAGAGTAAGATAATAAGTAATTCTAAAAGGAGGTAGAATGAAAAATTTTTATTTTTTAGTTAGTTTGCCAAGAGCAGGTAATACGCTTTTTGGTAGTTTAATAAATCAAAACAAAAAAGTCTGTTGCACAGGTAATTCTATTATATTAGATTTACTATGGCAAAACGAATGTACAAAACAAAGCGATGGGTTTAGGAACTTTCCTGATGAAAACGCACTTAATAATGTACAAAAAAGTGTCTTACATAGTTATTACAAAGACTACAAAGCAAAAACAATAATAGATAGGAGTAGTTGGGGAACTCCTATTAATTATAAAATGCTTAAGGATTACATATCACCTAATCCAAAATTCATAATACTTTACAGACCACTAGCAGAATGCTTTGCTTCTTTTATGAAAGCTGAAGCATACGAAAACGAAGATGTGATGATTAATCATCTTATGGATACACAAGGTTTTATGAATATGACCGCTACTTCTATTGTTAATGTTTTGCAAAGCGAGGATGAATATTTGTTTTTAACTTATGATGAATTAGTATCTAAGCCAGTTGAAACTATTAAGAAAGTATTTAATTACATAGGAGAAGAATACAAACCAATTAAAACAAAGGAGTTTGAACAGTTTAGTGCGAATGGTATTGTATACGATGATAGTGTTCTTTTTTCAGACCATCACACTATTCGTACAGACAAAATTAAAAATAAACAAATAAATGTAGATGATTATTTAAGTGATAAGTTAATTGCAAAATCTACAGAATGGGATGCTGATTTAATGAATTTGCTAAATACTAAGTAATGGAAATTATAAATGAAAATAATTATAGATTTCCATATTGGGGCGGTTTATTAATTAAAACGAGTGTGTCTAACTTACTAAAAAAAACATTATTAGATAAAGGTAAGTTAATTAAAAAAAAATCAAACAATTACAATCATAATTTAGTTGGTGCAATAAAACATGAATATGTCTACAAAGATGTTATGAAATGGTTTATACCTATGTTCGCAAAACCTTTGAAACATTACGAACATGAATTTTTACAAAGTTGGCAAAATACAGCGACAAATATTGTAACACCATTTAAAGTTAAAAATTGTGAGCTTTGGATTAATTACCAAAAGTCAAAAGAATTTAATCCTAGACACATGCATAGCGGCGATTTATCTTTTGTTATATATTTAAAAATACCACAAGAATTGATTGAAGAAAACAAAAAAACAAAAGAAAGATTTAAAAGTGAAGGCACAGGAACAATTCAATTTCATCATGGTGAAGCACTTCCTTTTGCAATAAATACAGTAGAAGAAATGCCACATGAAGGTGAAGTTTTTATTTTTCCATCTTGGATGCAACATTCAGTCACACCTTTTTTCTCAGACGTTGAAAGAATATCTGTAGCAGGAAACATTATTTTGGAGAAAAAAAATGCTTAATGAAGTTACTGTTTATTGGTCATATGATACTAAATATCAAATAAGAGCTGAAGAACCTGTGCCAATGATAAAAAATTATTTTAAGGGAAAAGAAGCTACAAATTATCAATACATGCATTGCCCATCATTTCATGAACAATATAAAAACACGTTTTGTTTAAAGTCATTGTTTGATTACAGAATTAAGTTTCAAAAAAATGATGTATCATCAGATATGCATGACCAAAAATTTTATGAAGAATTTTTACAGTTAAGAGATTTAAAATCAAAATTAGCTTCTTTTCATATGTCATATGTATTTATTGCAGATACAAAAGACTTAGAGATGGAATACTTACCATCAATGATGGAAAATAACAGTTTTAATAATTCAGCAATTTTAGTTACTGGGAAAATGAATATTGGCAAATACGTTAGACCTCTTGATTGTGCTTTTCATGCTAGAGAAAATAGAGTTGAAATCAAAGAAGGTGATATTTATGCTTATGTTAAATTCAACACTAATAAAAAAATAAAGTTTAAAAGGTTTTATAACAGCGAAAAAATCGAAAATGCAATGACAGGACAAAGAATATCAGATTACAGAACAAGAAATTTTAAACCATTAGATTGGTTTTATAAAAAACAACAGGCAATCAAAGTAAAAGAAAGAACTATTAAATTAATCAAAGAAAATTTAGTATGAACAGACGTATTAACAACACAATAGCATTTGGCATAGTAGCCGCGTTTTGGATTATTCTAGTTATTCCTGTATCTGTTTATGCTGAAGATAAAAGCTCAATAACGCAGAATACAACGTCTACTGTGACTACATCATCAGATAACACTACTACAGTTAAATCACCTCCACCAAGTGCCATATCTCCAAACGTAGGTGGTAATAACTCAGACCTTTGTACAATTTCATCTAGTGGTGCAATGGGTACACAGATATTTTCATTAAGCCTTGGTGCTACTTATACTGAAAAAAATTGCCTGAGACTTAAAAACGCTAAAACATTGTATGATTTTGGTATGAAGGTTGCGGCAGTCTCATTGCTATGTGCTGACCCCTCTGGGGAAATCCACAGAGCGATGGCTATGGCAGGAACTCCCTGCCCCTATATGGGCAAAATAGGTGCTGAGGCAACTGCGGCATGGGAAGTACATACAGAAGACATACCAGTACCAACTCGTGAACATGAAAAATCTGCACAGGAGAAAAGAGATGATGCAATCAAGATTATGGGTGCTATCGCTTCTGCTTTTTTGTTCTTCTAGCGTAAATGCATACACATTTGGCTACACACCTAACGTAGCTATAAGTGGCTTAGAATGGACAATGACTCCTACTTATCTTGGTGCTGATGGTATTGGTGGCATGGATGTATCAGGTGTTACTTACAAGTACACTCCAATAAAAAACAAAGAAGATGATTACGTTGTTACACTTGAAAACGATAAAGTAGGTGGTGGTTATGTGTTTCAGGATGTACAGAACTGGTCACAGCGCGAAGGTGGTATTGAAGTAAGAAGAACTATTGCTTTGCCTTATACACCTCTAGCACTTTTTGGTAATGGTAGACTTAAAGAAGAAGGTACAGGTAGTATAGAAAATGCTGATGTAAGATACATCTACAGATTTGACCCTTGTTTTGACCCACAAAGTGACCCTAACTGTCCGGGGTATAAAAAACCTGAGCCACCACCTTTGCCTGACATACCTGATTATGATGCTTTGCAAGATGAGTCAGTAGCTATTGCACAAGCTGAAACAGACAGAAAATTGTTAGATGATGAACAAGCTGAAAAAGAAAAAGAGGAAGAAAAGGATGAAGAATCTTTAGAATTTATGTTAGCTGATGTTGAAAATGCGTTGACTATAGCTAATGAAATAACACAGTCAGTCATATTACAACAATTAAACAATGTAACTAATTTAACAAACTACTATGTGTCTACGATACCTGACAACTACTACCCTGATACTGTAGCTTTACAAGGTGGTACGATAGTGGATAATAGGAGAGCATTAAGGAGCTTATCGCAGGATGCGAGAATGAACGAGATGATAGAGGAGCAATACAAATGAGAAAACTATTAATCGCACTTAGCTTCATACTTAGTGCAACACCAATTATAGCCGCAGATATTGATGGAACTGTGGAAAGCAGATGTACAGTATCTACAACAACAGATGGTAAATATGGCAACCCAAATGCTTATACGCTAACAACAGACCCTGCTAGTAATGGTCAAGTACCTGTAATTCGCTTTGATACTACACTTGCTGATGCTTATTACGCACAAGTAACATACCCAACTAGCTTTAGCTCAAGTCCATCATTGTCTGACAATGTAACGTGGACTGGTGCTGTGTCTGTAAAAGCTACAGGAGCAGATGGGATGTCAGGTTACCAGTCTGCTAGTACAACCACAGGTGCAATGCGTTCTTACCCACTTAGCGTGGAGGGTAGTGTTTGGCTACAATCAACGTCAGTAGCTGTATATGGTGGTAACAGAGCGTTTCCGGGTGGTGCATATAAAGCAGTTGTATTAGCTGAATGCGTAGCTCAATAGCATTATGTTTGTTACTGTTTAATTACGCAGTACATAGTCATGAGCAAACACCTACTTATCCTACTTGGAAAGCGAGTGGTATAAGTGAAGTAAAAAAAACACAAATCAGGTTGTGGAATTCTAGACCTGATATAGAGTATTATGAAATAGGAGTATTCGATGGGGATTGGCAACCAATACCCTTTGTTACAGCTTATAAGATTCTCCCTGTCGAATACTTGCAAGAAGTTAAAATTGATATATACATTAGGGAAAGTAACATAACAGAAGCTAGATATGTCTGTTCTTTATCTAAATTAAGGAGTAACGATGAGAGTCAAACTTTGTTAGCTACTAGGATATGTTCAAAATTCAAATAAAATGTTTGCTGTTGTTTATGTTTAGTACACAAGTTATAGCTAACAGTAGCACATCCTTAAACCTACAATTGCCAAGTGGTGGTTCATCTTTTGGTACAGACAGTATTAAAGCAGGTGACTTAGACTGTAGCAATAGCATTGGCGGTTCAACAGTATTTGATGTCGGAATGACAGGCATTGTGAACAACGCTGTGACACCAATCATTGGCAAAGAAGACCCAAACAACCCTGAAGCAAAACAAATAGGTGTTTACGCAAGAATTGTTATACCTCTTGATGCACCTAATGAGCGTATAAATTGCAACACTTTGTATCAGCTTGAGCTTCAGAGACGTAGGCTTGAGGTCGAAAAGTTGCGCCAAGAAATAGAACTGTTAAAATCTATGCAATTAGGAGAAGGATTTGACAACTGATTTAGGTGACAAGGTAGCAGAAATTGAAGGCTTGGTCGATAAAAGACTAAAGATAGGAAGTCTAAGGTTTACATATACACAGCTAGTAGGTGCATTTGCTCTTCTTTCAACGATTATTGGTTCACTTTATGGAGCATTCTTAATGTACCAAAAAGTAGAAGGAATCGCAAATTTGGACTTAGATGCTATTGCAGGACAAATGGCTAAGACATCAGCAGATGTACTAAGAGTTGAAACAGTAGCTAAAGAAATAAAGGTAGAACTAAAAGAAGACCTTGCTAGATTACGCACAGCACAATATAATCTAGAAAATAGGTTAGACACTAAATTACAATCTGTTGATGTACGGATTACAACAATGGATAACAAGCTTGATAAATTTGATATACAGATGGACGATATGGAAGAAAAACTAATGAAGCGTATACAGCAGTCATTAGACAACCCACTTAGTAACTGATAACATAGGAGATACTATGCCAAAAAAACGAGGAAACAAAAAGCCACCAGTAAAGAGGTACTGATGACAGCTAAACAACAAGCACAGCTCGATAGACACGAGAAGCAGATTGCCGACCTTTATAAAGACGTGAGAGAAATAAAGAACATGAATCTAAAGTTTATGTCTATGGGTAAAGGATTATTGATAGGCTTTGCAGTTATGGTAGCGGCTGATATTGGAATCGGCGAAATAATTATGAAACTTTTATGATAGGTTTCCTTACAAACATAGCACCAATAGCACTTGGCTTTGTCGCTAAATTGTTTGCTCTTAAACAACATGCCGCACAAGAGCAACAGAAACTTATGATGCAAGGTTTACAAGCTCGTAATGACTCTATTAATCAGGCAAGAGACAGAGCAGACAAAGAGAGTCCAATGGCGGCTCTCAATCGTAGAGTAATAATTTTTGTAATATTAGCATTGATAATATTTACTCAAGTTGCACCACCACTAATGAACATTGAAACAGTTGTGCCTCACTTAACTGAAGGAATATCCGTTTTGGGTTTCCAACTTACAAGAGATACAATTGAATATGTAACTGTACAAGCAGGTGCAGTATTGAAGCTAGAAGAGGTTTTCTCATGGGCAACTATGATTATAGAATTCTACTTTGGCGCTCAGTTAGCTAAGAAATAAGGAGAAACTATGGCTATAAAAATAGAATATAAAGACATGCCACACATGAAACCTGTGCCAATGGAAACAAAAAGCAAAGGTTTGTTTGGTGGTATTTGGTTGTGGATAGCAACAACAAGAAAGTGGGAAATTACAAAAGACTGGAAATATGCAATTACGCATGAAGGTAATGCTCATCCAACTTACTATGTAATACCTAAAGGATTTGTTTTTGATGGCGCTAGTGTGCCTAAATTTGCACGTTCTTGGTTAAGTCCTATGGGTGTGTTGCTTTCAGGTGGTTTAGTCCATGATTGGCTATATAAGTATGAGTCATTAAACTTAGGTGGTAAGAAAGGTCATACTGAAAAGAAAACACAAAAGTATGCCGATGAATTGTTCCGAGATATTTGTATTGACGTTAATGGATTTAAAGTAATTAATTACATAGCTTACTATGCTTTAAGGCTTGGTGGGTTTATGGCTTGGAACGGACACAGGAAAAGAAATCTTAAACCTAGTTAATTAAACAAATGTTTAGATATTTTGCAAAGCTAGTTTCAATAACTCTTGCTCTTTATCTTTCTTGTTTTGTTCTACTTGCTTGGCATTTAATTTCCTAGCTTTACCTCCTTTACTTGGATTGTAAGGAGCAAAAACTTTTTTAGGGTCTGTGTGTCTATTTAAACGATTGCGTGCCGCAGACTCTGTAACACCTAATTGCTTGGCAAGCTGTCGTGTTGTAACAACTTGCCCATCGCTTAAAGTGTACTTAATGGTTCGTAACGCTCCCATTACTGTATGTACTGTTCGTATTGTGCAAACCACATAGCTATGTACAAAGCAGAGCCAGTTATAACCCAAATACACATGTGTTTAATTACCTTAGCCGCGTTTATTAAATCTTTCATAACTTCTCCTTAAAAATTGGTACAGCAAAAAATTATTTTCGTACAGTCAAAAATTATTTTGTACGCTCAAAAATTATTTTTGAGTCAAGAACTTTGTTAATTAGTGCATTTCTTGTGTCAATAAACACATCTAATCGTTTGGCAAGCTCTTTTGCTTCCTCATCTCCCTGAAGCAACACGCTCAAAATATCCATAGCTTTCTCGCCTTTAGTTTGTTTATCAGCGAAAGCCATGAGGTCTTCATCAGTAAATTTAGTTTTCATCTATTAACCTTTGCAACAAACGTTGTTTTTCTCTATGTTCATGTAAGAGATTATATTCACGTTCTTTTTTGTCAGGCATACCTAATGACATCAGGAGCATGACTAAACCCATAGAGATTAGACAAGCTCCTATCAAAACTATTACTGGCACAAATGTTTCAAACAATAAGGTCATAGATTTCATCCACTATCGTTGACATTTTCTTACGTCTGTCAATCTCATAATTGTATTTACGACAAACTTTCTCCAATGATTCTTTTGTAAAGTTTGCATTCATGTACTCAATGTTTAACGACCTACTTATGTATGGCTTGTACCTGTCTAACTTACGATTAAATATACTCATATTTACTCCTCAATATCAATTGTCTTATCAGTTAAAAACCCATCACACATCTTTGGGTATTCGGTTACACAAATTATCTGACCCGGCTCATCATCAATGACATTAGGTGGTATCAACAATGGGTCTTCCTCAGATAGTCTGTCTGTGAATGCACTACAGCCGGACAATAGTAAGGCTAGTGCAAATATTTTAAAATGGTATGTCATCTTCAAATCCATCATTTGCTACAGGTTCAATTGGTTGCTGAGAAGGCTTAGGTTCTCCTAAATTGCCTATTTCCATCTCACCCTTAGCCTCGCCTTTAGTATCTAACAATTGTAAGGCAGAATTGAAGCCTGAGAGCTTTACCTCAGTAACATATTTTTTCTGACCATTTTGCTCGTAGCTTCTGTGAGTGAGCTGACCTTCAACGTAAAGCTTTGACCCTTTGCGAAGCTGTAGCTTTTGACATACATCAGCCAATACACCAAAAATAACAATTCTATGAAACTCAGCCTTAGACTTTTTCTCGCCAGTCTGTTTATCTGTCCAAGATTCATTAGTTGCTAAATTAAGCAAAGCTATTGTTGTGCTTGCGTGTTTGTATTCTATATCTTTAGTGAGGTTGCCCACCAGTATGACCTTGTTAATCATTTTGTCTCCTTAAAATTAAAATAGGTGACTGCTTAGGGCAGTCAATCCAGTAGCGTTTGTCTTTAACTAACGAGGTATAGGATGCCCCGACAACAGCGTAGGTGCTACTCAGCCTCTGTGTTCTTTTGTTTCTCAACAAAAGCTTTAGCATGAGCCTTGTTATCTGCTTCTTTCTTTGCAGATTTAGCTTTAGCCACTTCTGATTTTTTTGCATTGTACGCAATCATGTACTCTTCTTCCTCAGCATCAAGTGTAGCAAAAACTTCACGTCTAAGGTGTTGATTGCCATGCACACTTGACCTGCATTCTTCAATGCCCTCTTCATCGTCATTTGCGATAGCAACTTTAAGTGCAGTAGATACATAAGCAACTGCAACTGCCATTGTTTTAAGGTGAGCATCAACTTGTGACTGTTGAACAATAGCATTTTGTATTTCTTCAGTTGAGGCTATTTTGCTTCCATCGCTCATAAATCCTGTAGCAAAAGAAATGGCGCGTCCAATTGAACTAGTCTCGCAATTTTCTAATGCACTAGATTTATTGACTTGGGTGCTACCACGTATTTCTTCAGCATGTCCAGTACCAAGAATTACACCATTAACAATGCATTGAGTCATGCTCACAACTTTCTCTTCATCATTCTGTATAAAAGTTGTAATGATTGACCCGGAGTCACCATACTTTTCTTTAAATGCTTTAACTCGCTCACCAACTTCAGCGTAAGCTTTACCACCATGCATTGGTATCGTTTTCATATCAGCCATTATATGTTCTCCTTATTTTTCATACCTAAATATTGATACTTTGCCCAAGTACATGGTTCACCAAACTTGTTTGTACCTTTAATAATTTTAGTTGGCTGTACAAACGTATGACCAAGCTCTTTTAAATCAAACACTACAGCCGCAAGTCTCGTGATGCTATAAGTTTCACGTGCCTCTTCAGGTGTAATGCTTCCATATGTTCTCAAATAAGATAACACTTTTTGCTTTTGTGAACTGCTCATTTATTTTCTCCTTAATAGTTTTTTTGCTTCTTGTCTAGCTCGCTTCCTGCGAACTTCCCTGCTACCTACTAAAACACTCTTAGTAAATTTCTTGCCATTGCCAAATGCAAACTGTGCAAGCTTTGCTTTTTTGTCATTGTCTACTTGGGGCATGTATCCTCCTCGAAAAAACCTGCTCTACGTTCTTTCTCTTCATCAACATAAGGATGTTCAAAGTCTTCCGGATTCAAATCACTTACACCATTCGGTAAATCACTTGCCTCATTTATTTCATCATAATAAAAATCTGAAATAGTCATTTGCCCTCCTTCATGAAACCTAGTGTGTCTTCCAGTAGGTCATCAAGCATCTCAGAAAAGTCATACTCAAACGTTAAGTCTCCATCCTTATACTTTCCCTCAACCCAAACAACATAATCGTAGAATCGAAGATTTAGGACTTCAAGGATAGCATTCGATACTATGACACAATCGTTAACATCAACCTTAGTTTCCATATCATCAACTAAGTGTTCAACGTTCATAATTATCTCAGCCGCTTTTGATAAACATTCTTCACGCGCGGCATCTTTATAAATCTCGTGTTGTGAGGCAAACACCTCACCCTGTTCTAATTCTTTTGCAGTTTCCATTGTATCTCCTATATTGTAGTTACTCAATCGTTAACGAATTAATTATATCAGCTTTGATAAAAACTGATTAACCTAAATTTGCTAAATATTCTTCTGTAAAGTCAGTAGCATTTAAAACACGAGAGTAATGCATCTTGACAAGAACTGCCATGTCATCTACAAAAAACTCGTGTACGACTCCAATCTTTTTTAGTCTAGTTAAATCTTTTTTCTTACAATTGCATTGCTTCAAAATACTCGTCACATTCTCCGGCTTATCTTCGTGTCCATAAAATGCTAGACAAACATAATCTTTATCATTCCATTGGTACTCAGCATTGTTCATCAAATGTTTGATAGTGCGCTCTGTATCCATTGGAGCTTCATCAGCTTGTCTGTAACTAACTACTGACCAATGTTTGAGCATAAAGTCTTCAGTAATAGTCCTGAGCTGATTGTCTCCTAGGTTGTGTAATGTCACATAATGTTTGATAGCGCCTGTAGTTAATTCAACAGCACCTGTGTTGATGACTTTCCAAACTTGCTTGTAAGGGTCGTTAAATAACATGTCTATTTTGATTTCCATAATATCTCCTATTGTTAAAGTTGTGGGAAGGTTGCCCTCCCCGGTAAATTTACTGTTCAAAAAATGCTCTACGTTCTGCGGCTTTAATTTGACCTAGCTCTGCATTACGTTGATTGCGCTCAGGGTCATGAAACTCTTCAGCAGACACTTGTCTGTCGTTAATAAAGTGTTTGTAACCATGCTGAATAATCTGTGGCGCTATGGCTTCGTAGCTTTGCCCATTGCCTTCGATTATTTGTTCAATAAACAATTCAACTAGCTCAGTCACTTCTTTGCGTGTAGCAAGCTTAGAGCCTGTCTTGTTGTGGTAAACGTTGCTGATGAGATTACGCTCATCGTCAGTTAGTGTAATTTTAATATTAGTATTCATACTTGCCCTCCCTAGCAATAACACGTGGTTGCTCGCCCATGAAAACTCTAGTCATGCTACCTACGTAATGACCAGTCATTTTCATAACCCACTCGCGAGCTTCTTGTACGTTCCAATGTGGAACAATCATTCTGACTGAACCAGTCTCGCCTCCTGTGCGGAAGCCTACCATCCAATGAACACCATCATGCTTGTCCATAGGAATCTCGTCAATGGCATCATCTACGTTGTCCATGATGCAGTTAATAGTTTCCCAACCACCATGTTGTATCTCAAACTCAACATCGTTGATTAATTCGCCGTAGAATGGCTCAGAAGAACGAAACCATGCTTCTGTGTCAAAGTTTGAATGTGGGCAAATCTCTTTGCCACGACAAATGATGTAGCCTCTGTACAACCAACCAACAAATGAATGCTCGTCAGGTACAGGCTGTTCGTACTCAGAAAGGTACGTGTCAGCATCGCGAATATATAGTCTAGTTTTTTTGTGAACTCTGCTCATAAAATCTCCTATGTGTTAAAAGTGGGGAGGTTGCCCTCCCCGGTTAAATTAGTTAAATAAGTGGCTTATAACAGAACGACCATCAAGCTTTAATACTTCGTCAAGGTCAACAAGCTCTAGTTGGTTTTTACGTCCATTAACAACGTAAGCTTCGCCTGACTCAAGTACATATACGTCACCAATTGAACTTGACCTATGACCCCACTCTTTGCCATCAGAACCAATTTCTAATGGAGCAACAACTTTGATGTATGGACTGTAGTCTTCATTCACTTCGCCATTGCTAAAGTATTGACCTTTAGACCATGAGCCTTCAATGTTCTGAGTAACTCTCCAAGCAAAATTAACATTCGCCTCAAGGTCAGCATTTTTGTTAACAGAAACTTCAGCAACTTTTTTGATTTCGCCTAGGTCTTCAAAAGCTCTGTGATAAACGCTAATGTGTGAATCAGTTTTTACAATTTGGTTTTCCATTTATATCTCCTATGTGTTAAAAATTGTGGGGAGGTTGCCCTCCCCGGTTGATTATCTTTCGTTAAATAAAACGTCCATTCTGTCATCAACATTACGTGTGATAGCATTGAAGTCCTCAGTCGTGTAACCTACTTCCATATACAATGGTGCAATACATGCAACAATTTGGATTGTAGAGTTATCTTTTTGTGAACCAAATTTTCTAACTTGGATTACAGCTTCTTCAATTTCTTCACTAATTGAATTGTAATATTTGACTGGGTTATCTAATGTATTCATTCTAGCTCCTATTGGTTAAAAAGTAGTATGTTTGTCTCAAACATGATGTAATTATACATAAGTTAAATCAAAGTATTTAATTAAATAGAACCGAAAAGTGAAAATAATTTGTGAAATCGCATAGGAGTAGGGTCTGTAGAGGCAAACAAATGTAAACTACCACTTTACACTTGAGCAAAAAAAAAGGGAGGCTGTTAACCTCCCCGGTAGATTGTATTAAGTTATGCGGCTAAAGCCATCTCCTTGAGGAATGGCAGGACTTTTCTTACCTTAGCCTCACGATTGTATACTGTAGCAACTTTGTTAGCCTCATTCTTAAATTTCGCGTGGCTAGACCAGTCAGTTAAAGTATTGAACAATGCCCATACGTTCTTACCCATCTCATCAACGTACTTGATAAATGTCTCTTCAAGTAAAACCTCAAGCCTGTCGCTCTTACCTGCTATTTTTTGAAAGATAACAGTAGCCTGAGCATTTGTTATAGGTGACTTAGGAAACTTCTTCCAAAGCTCCGCATTTTTTGTGTAGACCTCAAGAGCAGTCTCAAGCTTGGCAACAGCCATGTCGATGTCTAAGCTTCTTGTGTGCTTTGCGCTGTACTCAGAGAATGCATCAGCAATTACCTGTCCGTTCATACAAGCTAGTCTAACAGCTCCAACCATTGACATAAATTTCCATGTGCCATCGTATGAGTTAAGAACCATAATTCTGAGCTGTACTGAATCGCCCGGAGCAATCTCAATCTCATGAGCCGGGAACGTGTAAGTCACAATTGTTTTAGCGCCTCTATGAGACTGGCTAATTTTTTTAGTCATGCCAGTCCTGTCTAGATTTGAAGCTAGTATAACTTCGTGGAACTGAGGCATAATATCTGCGTTCTGAACGAGATTATAGTTTTTGCCTACAATTGCTATTGGTGAACCTGCATCGTTGACAATAGCTTTGTGTGTCTCAACAACCTGCTCATTTTCTACGCATCTATGATTAGTATAAATTTCGCTTTTTGTAAATATGCGTTGCTCAGTTACTCTGTTGTATTCGTTTACTATTTCCATGTTATCTCCTTAATGATGGGGAGGCGAACCTCCCCGGTTAATTTACTTACCAAAAAATAATTTGTGACCTGCTTCAAAAACTTTATTGTATGCGTTGACCTCAAGAGCATACTCTAAGAAAAAATCCCAGTCACTACCAAACAAATCTTGGTCAGCATTATGTCTATCCCAAGCCTTGTCAATTTCTTCCATGCCTGTAAGTAGGTTGCCATTTTGAACAACAACATTAATAGCCTCATCTAGTGACAGGTCTTTTTTAAATTGGTTAGGTATTCTAAAAGTCATTATCTAATCTCCTGTATTCCATCATATAAAATTTCGTCTTCAAGCTCACTAAGAATATTAATGATAGCACCCTCAGTAAAACCGCCCATATCGTCATCGTCATTTTCGTCATGCTCTTCAACAACAATTGGTTTGAATCTAAGTGCAGGTCTGTAATCGCTAGTCAAGTGAACGCTAACTGCACATTCTATTTTGTCAACTATTGGCTGAACTTTTTCATTTGATGTCAATGTGATGTAAGCAATTTGAAATGGCTTTTTAGGTTGTCTGTTAAAAAACACATCATGAGGAGTTGGTTGTAAAAATCTGTCATGAGTATGCTCTTCAAAATTTACCATTGTAATTTCTACTATTGTGTCGTTTATAAGTGTTGTCTTCATTGTATCTCCTATTGGTTAAAAGTGCATGTCCGTATCTCGAACATGAGACAATAATACTTTATATTATATAGAAATGCAAGAACTATTTAATTAGACAGAAAAATAGGGTCAGAAAACAGACCTATTTATGCAACAAATTTAGGTGTTTTTATGTCATGCAAATTAGGCATGTTTTGTAGGTAATTAGACAGATTTGTAAAAGTCGGTCTTCAGCAAGGGGTCAAATCTTCGATTCTAGAGGTGCAAGTTGCTCACCTTAATGCTAGTATGTCTTTTCAATAATCTCAAGATTGCTACATTTTTGTACAATCCGATATACTCTTTTTTAGGGGCAAAAAAAATATTTTATTTAAAAACTTTTTTCTCTAATTTGATTTAGTTTATCATATGAATTTTGTGGTTTAGAGAAAACAAAAAACCCCAAGAGGTCTGGAATGTTCTCTCAGGGTTTTTCTAAACTTGGTGTGTTGGTCACCTGTTCTGAGATTTATTATACTTAAATTCTCATCAAAGCAAGTTGGTTTGACTCACCTTGGATACGACTGGACAAATGTCTCGCTCTTCAAAAAGTGTCACTCAGTCCAGTATAAATATTAAAGAGATTCAGCAATTGTATTCCACACGCTGTTGATTGATGTTGGATTGAGAAGCTCTACATTGGTAACCACCTTGGAGCGATAAATAAAATCTAGCGCAGAGTGCAGAAGGCTGAGTACCTATTACAAGGTAGCGATGACTCTGACCTGAATAGTTGTAATGGTTTCAGGCATACGGATAAATACTGCGAAGGACTGTATACCGATGACAATCTCTAACTGCTTAGTTGTGGTTAGGGATTTTCTTTGTCACCGAAAAGCCTCAGCTCAGGAACTGAACCCGATGTCTAAAGAGCTTTAAAAAAAAAGAGCGTTTAGCTCAGGCTCTTCAGAAAGTAAGTCTCCGAAGGAGAAGTGTACACAAGAAAAAAAAAGCTAAACCAACTAACGCTTCGTATCTCAATTGATATAATTAAGTCTAAGTTAACTAATATTAAGGATATGAATACAACAGGAATAATCTATTACCAATCTATACCTGCTGAGATTAAGAAGCTAGGCATTACCCAAAAAGAATGTGCAGACATGATGGGAGTTAGCTTGTCAGGTTTAACACATAGAATCAAAGCAGACAGACCTCAGTTTCATCTAGCAATTTATGGACTAGCAACTTACTTAGGTCAGAATTCAGGAAACTTACAAGCTAATGTCCAATGAAGATGTAGCTGAAACAATTTATAAGCTGTATGGTTTGCTTACTAAAATTGAAGACAGAAAATTAAAGTCTGATATTGAAGACCAAATTATAGCTTTATGTGACCAGTTGAAATTTAATATGGTTATGGATAAAGCTAAAAATAAATGAAGAACGATGAGCATGAAGTACAGAAAGCAATATGTCAGTATTTAGACATGCGACAGATTTTTTATTTTGCTATTCCTAATGGTGGCAAGAGAAGTAAAAGTGAGGCAGGAAAGTTTAAGGCAGAAGGTGTAAAGAGTGGAATACCTGATGTATGTTTAATTATGCCGGGAGGGTTTGCTTATTTCTTGGAAGTAAAGAGACCTAAGAATGGCAAGACACCTAAGGGTAGATTAACTGATAACCAAAAAAATATGATAGAAGCTCTTGATGATGTAGGATGTCCAACTGCTGTAGTGTATTCTGTAGCTGATGTCATCTCACAATTAATTGACTGGGGATTTAATGAAACAAAGTAGAATCACAAAAGCGGCTAAAGGGTCTCCATGCACATTCAACAGCGACTTATGCGACCCCGGTGTGAACAACGAGAAGGTTGTGTTCTGTCACTTGAATGGTGCAGGTATGGGTCAGAAAACTACAGATGAGCTTGGTAGAGACATAGGTTTCTTTGGCTGTTCAGCATGTCATTTGGTGTATGACACAAAAGAGCATGATTACTATCAGCCTTACTTTATAGATGAGATGGCTGAGTTTGCTGTAACCCGAACAAAAAGACTGTTAGTTAGGGCAGGAGTTGTTGGAGAAGAATATGGCTACAAGTGAGTAAATTTGTAGAAGATTTAGAAGTAGGACATAACGCAGAGCAGAAAGTTTTAAAGTTATTACAGACACAATATCCTAGTGCAGTTATTATTCCGGGTTACTGTAAAGAAATGGATATATACGTACCTGAGAAACACAAACGTTATGAAGTTAAACAGGATTTTAAGAGTGAGCATACAGGCAACATAGTAATAGAGATTGGAATGTATGGTAAGCCTTCAGCGTTGATGACCAGTCAAGCTGACACGTGGGTTTTTGTTACACCAAACCAGTATGCTTTTATAGAACGAGATAGAATTAAGGACTGCATCATTGAGAACAATTTACAATATAAAACGTTTGTTGGTAATGGTGATACAGTAGCTAAAAATGCTTACTTAATAAAAAAAGAATTGTTGTTTAATTATGCATATAAAATTTTAAATTATGACTGAAGCATTAAGGAGACTATTTATTGTGAGTAATACGTTAAGCAGAATATTACAGAGAGACAAACCCAAAGCTCAGATTGTAGAGAGCCAAGTCAGAAAATTTTTTAAGGAGACAAATGCAGAGGAGGCTGTCATTACAATTAAGGAGAACAGAAACACTAGAACCGGCTTACAAAATAATCTGTATTGGGTCATTATTAAGCAAGTGAGATTAGAAACTAGAAACTCTGAGAATGCTATTCATGACCATTTACGTGAAGAGTTGTTGGAAGTTAAATATGAGGAGGTTGCAGGTAAACCACAAAAGGTGCTAAAATCCACTACAGAATTAAATACAAAAGAGATGGGTACTTACATTGGCGATTGTATTGATTATGTACAAGGAGAGTTGATACCCGGTTTTACATTAGAGTTACCGGATGGATGGCAGGGGTTATTGATTGACAAGTAATACGCTAGGACATTTTTTATTTCTACCTACAGGTAGTGCTTACAAAATACTGGGTGTCCTAACTTATTAGGAGATAGATATGGCTAGACCAACAATATATTCTGAAGAGCTTGAAGATAGAATGCTAGAAGAGATAGCTTCCGGTAGAAGTGTCATCAGTTTATGTAGAGAAGAAGACTGGACACCGAATGCAGATACTTGGTACAGATGGATGTATAAGATAGATGGATTATCCGACAGATACACGCGCGCGAAATCAATCAGCTCTGAATTTCACGCTGACCAAATCTTAGCAATAGCAGACTCAGCAGATAATCAGAACTATCAGGTAGCACGCTTACAGATAGACTCAAGGAAGTGGGTAGCAAGTAAGCTCGTGCCTAACAAGTACGGGGAGAAGTCACAGATAGACCACACAAGCTCAGACGATTCTATGAAAGCTCCTACTGTTATTAAATTAGTTAGCAAATCAGATGGCTGAGGTAGTTGAAGAGATTCAGCTCCCGGACAAGCTTATACCTGTCTTTGAAGGAACAGCGAGGATTAGGGCATGCTATGGAGGCAGAGGAAGCGGAAAGACCACCAGTTTTGCTTTAATGAGCGCAGTATTTGGCTATCGTTGGGGTAAGAGCGGCATTCGTGGAAGCATCCTTTGCGGCAGAGAATTTATGAACTCATTGAGTGAGTCATCTATGGCTGAGGTCAAGTCTGCTATATTGTCTGTATCATGGCTTGCTGACTATTACGAAATCGGAGAACGTTTTATCAGGTCTAAGGATGGTAATATTACCTATGTGTTTGCAGGATTGAGACGTTCACTAGACAGTATCAAATCACAATCAAGAATCCTTATAGCTTGGGTAGATGAAGCAGAACAAGTAAGCGGCAGAGCATGGGATTTACTATTGCCTACAGTACGTGAAGAAGACAAAAGCATAGGCTTCTCATCAGAGGTATGGGTTACATGGAATCCTGAGTCAAAGTACAGCGCAACACATGAAAGATTCAGACAAAGTTTCCCTTCAGACTCAAAGATAGTGCAGATGAACTACCACGACAACCCTTGGTTTCCTGATGTACTTGAAGCTCAAAGATTAGAAGACAAAGAGAAGAGACCTGACCAATACGAATGGATTTGGGAAGGCGGCTTTTTAATTTTTACAGAGGGAAGTTATTATGCTAACGAATTACGCAGAGTCAGAGATGAAGACAGATTAACTACAGTTAGATACGACAGGTCAAAAGGTGTGGTTACAAGTTGGGATTTAGGGGTAGGAGATTCAACAGCAGTAATCTTCTCACAATTTATAGGAGCTGAGGTTCACATCATTGACTATTATGAAGCATCAGGTGCAGGTCTTGAGCATTACGTGAAGATGCTCCAAGATAAAGGTTATGTATATGAGCAACACATATTCCCACATGATGTCAGAGTTAGAGAACTAGGCTCAGGTAAAAGCAGGATTGAGATGCTTGAAGACCTAGGAGTCCATAACATTGAAATAGCACCACAGTTACTGATTGATGATGGCATACAACAGGTCAGAACTCTGCTTGATAAGTGTTACTTTGATGAAGGCAAGACAGAGAAGCTATGGGATGCGCTAAATAATTACTCACGTGATTGGGATGAAAATGGTAAAACATGGAGAATGAGACCGAAACACGATTGGTCAAGTCATGCTTGCGATTCGATGAGGTATCTCGCTGTAGGCTATCAACCATTCAACGAGAACTGGGATAAGCCAATAAGACGAAATATGAAAGGGATAGTATGAACGGAATATTAGGCAATGTTTGGAATAACGTGCTAAAGCCTGAAATGAAAGGTGTACTCGACATGGTCTCTACAACAAAAGAAGTTGAACTTGGTGAAGACTTTGATGTGCCTAAAGCTCTGTTTAATTTAATGCCTGATGTAATTGAAGAAGCATCAACAATAAAACAAATTGCTGAAAACCCAATAACATATGGTAAAGCTATGATTGATTTAGAGTCAGGTATTCTTGGACATCTTGCTCCAAATGCAACTGCTAAATTAGATAGCTTGTTTGGATATGAAGGTAGAGCCGATGCAATGAAACTAGCATCAGAAACAAAAGCAGACATGATAGACCAGTTTGGCTCATACGATGCTTTTAAGAAAACAATTAATGAAAAACCAGTTTCAACAGCGCTTATGGTATTAGGTGTTGGTGCAGGATTAAAAGCCGCTACTAAACTTGCCGCTCCAAGCATGAGAAAAGCATACAATGAATTAGAGCTTGCAGTATCAAAAGGCATGGACAACATAACTGACTTTGGTCAATCTGTTGACGAACTCTATAGTCAGAACATGGGCATGACTAGATTGATTGGATACCAAGGCAACAGCGTAGGTGCAATCTTTAGAGAGTTAGACATGAATAAGATTGGCACTAACACAGGCAACTCAGTACAAGGATATGGCATTTACATAAGCGGTCAAGAAAGAACTGCTAAACAGTACGCAGGTAGAGACGATGACATGCTCGAAGACTTCAATGCAATGATGCTAGATGAAAAAAACCCTATAGCAAAAGAAGTATATGACAGAGCGGCTAGTGGTTATTATCCTGCTACTATACGTACAGACATGGTATCGAATATAGATTCTAAAGATATGGATGTGTTCGAGAAAGCTATGGAAGATGTTGTCTTTGAATACGATTCAGCTAAGAACCAAATATATGAGATTGAATTAGACGATGACGTTGTAGCAACATTTATAAATCGTGAAGCTAAGAAACTTGACCAAACACCTGCTGTACAAGCTGAGATGAATCGACTAGGCTTACCTGATGATGCAGATGGCGGTAGGTTGTATTTTGAGCTAAGAAATGAAGCATTGAATATATTAAAAGACCAACCGAGTATGAGTCTTTATGGTCTGACAAGAAAATCAGAACAAATGGCTTCTGAGTATTTGAATAGTATTGGCATTAAAGGAATGACATTTCAAGACCAGTTTGGCATAGCAAACAACTTAGATAAAGGTTTACAGGCAAGTGACCCTCGTAATTACGTTATCTATGACACAAACTTTGCAAGAGTTAAAAAAAGACAGAACATAGACATTGATGAGAACACACCAAAGCAACAAGGGTTACTAGAACCAATATTAACAAAAACTTCTTTAAAAGAATTAGCTGAAAAAAATCCATCTACAACACCTAAAGTGCCTGTTAATAATGTTTTTCTAAATGATAGAGGTTCTATACCCAAAGATAAAAAAGTATTCGATATTGAAGATAGTGAAATACTTAAATTACCATTACTTGATATTGATGTAACAAAAATTATTCCTACGCAAAAAACAATATCTATTAATAATTTAAAAGATGTATCTAAGGCAAAAGACATACCTTTAATAGATGAAGTTTTATTAGTAGAAGATAATGGTATGTTCTATGTCATGGATGGACACCATAGAATAGCTAACAAAATATTGAATGCTGATAAGTTTGTGTCAGCTAGAGTTGTTAACAAACAAAAACAAGGGTTATTACAATAAATAATGATATACTATTGCTAAATTAGACAGGAGACAGCATGGCAACAACACTAGAGCAAAAGATTGACGAACTGTTAGGCAGATTAGAAATGAGTGGTTCAGGCGGTGGTGTAATGAGTCAACTAGACACTCCTGCTAATGCAGTACAAGATGCTCATAGAGAAAGATACCTGATGGATATGTTCTCAGGAAAAAACCCTGACACAGGTGAGAGTTTCTTAGAGCCTACTGAAACTGAATATCAAAAAAAATTTAAAGAAGTATTGCGTGATAAGTTTTTAAACAAATATGGCATAGGTGATACGTCAGAATATACATTTGGTGTAGATGGCGCAACAGAAAGTTATGGTTTTAGTGGTGATGGTTTAACAGACCAAGCTATTACAAATATGCGTATTTCTGAAGGAATAATACCAATGCCTGCATACAGCTCTAACAACTTAGGTTTTGGTGGTGAAAGAGGCTTTGATACTCCGGCAATGCGAGATAATGCACAAGCTGTACTGTCTCGACTTAGCGAAGCTGAATATAGAGATGTTATGGAAATATTGCCACAACTGAATGATGAACAATACCAAGCATTTATTGCAGGACTTGAAAATGGTTCTATTAATCCAAGTGGCTATGAAGT
>Ga0208643_1000219_pt1 | contig 38299 bp, 40 predicted proteins | sample VirMetDEL_Nov_12_FD_184516 | JGI IMG/M metagenome (GOLD analysis project Ga0208643, IMG submission 184516) | Aqueous microbial communities from the Delaware River and Bay under freshwater to marine salinity gradient to study organic matter... | ecosystem: Environmental > Aquatic > Marine >...
CAGCGCATTGTGCGCGCACACCGTCGCACCCGAGGCGACGGCGGAGATCAGTTCGACCGGCGGCGGGTCGCCCCGCCGCCAGCCATTCACAGGGCCTCGTCCCCACTCGTCTTCGATGCACCACCGGGCCAGGAGGACTTCAGTCGTCGGGTCCATGGCATAGCGCACGGACCCTGCGGTCTTGATCGGCACGGCCGAGCGGGTCTCGAAGTCGAGGTGGACCTTCATCGATCAGCCCCAGTCGCTCGCCGAAGCCGCCGAGGTGGCCGGCGCGTCCCAGTCGTTCTGCGCCAGGCCCGCGTTCTGCATGATCGCGTTGGCGTTCGGGTCTTCGATCGCCACCGACCCGGCGAAGTCCTCCGGCGTGCCACCGCCGCCCGCGCCGCCGAACGGCTTGTCGTCGGCCAGCTTCATGATCGACTGGAGCCCGAAGAACACGCCCGGATTGCCGGCGCTGGTGGACTTGATGATCGCCAGCTTCATCGTCACCCAGCAGCCGGCGTAGAGCACCTTGTCCAGTTCCTCCGGCAGCACCGCGACCACCCGGCCGCCGACGTTGTGGAAGCACGGGACCGCCTGCGTGGACTTCGCCGTCAGGAAGGGGAAGCCCGGAACGTAGCCGGCGACCGTCTTCTTGATCGGCTCGAACCCGCCGTCCGCGACCGCGACCTTCAGGCCCTGGTCCTTCATCGGGTGGTTCTTGTCGCGCGGGTTCAGCATCACGGACGGATCGCTGACGGACGGGTAGTGCATGCGCACCGCCGCCTTCAGGGCCTCCATGATGACCGAGATGTTCTTGTGGGTGAACAGGCCGCTGGCCTGGTACTTCGGCGTCGCGCCGGCCGTCATCGGCTTGGCCGGCTTCGACAGGCTCGGCCACGACAGGCGCACCGCACCCGAGAACACGAGGCCGCCTTCGCCGATGCGCGGCGGGTTGCCGACGATCAGGCGGTCATAGAGTTCCGGCACGAGGCCGATCTGCATACGGGGGTCGATCTGGTTCGACATCTTGATCTCCATCTCAGAGCGTCACTGCCGAGGCGAAGCCGGCCTCGGCGACGGCAAGGGGATTGACCGCGTCCCCCTTCGCGCTGTCCGGGACCAGCTTCAGTCCCGAACTTTCCTTGACGACGTATTCGGCCATGGCCTTGACGCCGTCCTTGCCGGCCGTCTGCTTCACCAGCTTCTCGGCCTGTGCAACAGATAGCAGCTTGCGCGGGGCGAAGTCATCTTCGTCCAGCAGCGTGTTGTTGGCGAACCACGCCTTGGCCGCGTCCTCGTCCGAGAACTTCCGCCGGGCCTGCTTCGGCACGAGCTTGTAGCCGGGCAGCGGGTGGCCCGCGAGCGCGAGCGCCGAAGCCTGCTCCTCCACCGCGTCGATCCAGGACTGCAACAGGGGCAGAACGGCCAGGGTCTCGGCGAGCTTCGTCAGGTCGTGGCGCATCTGCTCCGGCGACGGCAGCGTGAGCACCACGTCCGTCTCGACGGGGGCCTCGGTTCCGGCCCACGACATCACTTCCCGCGAGGTTTCGGGGAGCGTGGCGAACAGCGCCGGGCAGACGTGCGCCGCCGGGCACCAGTGGCACTGCTCATCGCCGGGGACGAGCGGGGGGTCTTCCGTCTTGGCCGCCGCCACCGCCGCGTCCACGTCGTCGCTGAAGGCGATCAGGTCGGATGGGCTGTAGATCGCGGTGCGGATCGGCTCACCGACTTGGCAGCGCGGCTGAATGATCGTGGCGTCCACGCGCTCGACGAGGTGTTCAGTTATGCCGAACAAGACGCACGAAGCATAGAGCTTCATCTGCGGAGTGTTCTCGTTCACATACTTGCCGCGCCCGTGCTTGTAGTCGATGACGATCAGCAGCTTCAGCGAAGGGATGTAGATCACGACATCGGCGGATCCGCCGACATCTTCCCCGAGGGTGAACATGCGCTCGACCCAGTACACGGCGTCGGGGTGCTTGTTCAGGATGTCGTTGACGTGGTCGAGCGCGACCTGCACGGCCTCGACATCGTCGGCCTCGAACTCCGGCCAGCCAGGCTGAAGCGCCTCACCTGCGAAGTCCAGGACTGTCTCGCGGCGCTCGCGCACCGCTAACTCAAACAGCGCGTGGGCACGAGTGCCCGCCGCCATATGCTCGTTTTCGGCCTGTGGCGGTAGCGTGGCGCATAGCCGGGCACTGCCAGGGCAGCGAAGCCAGCGATGCGCCGTGGAGCCACCGAACGTCAGATGTTGTTTGGTGTTCGGCTGTTCTTGAGCGGGCATGTCAATGTCCTTGTACCGGGGTTTTTGGTGAGCGGGAGACGGCGCGCTCGGGATCGAACCGGGACACCTCTGCTATCGGCCAACTATCCCCTACCCGCCCTTGCCGGGTCACAGGGGAGAGGGTTCACGATACCCCTCCTAGCCTAGTGGCCGCCTCCCGCACCGCGCCTTACAGCGCGATTTCGCCCCGCCCGATGGCCTGGAGATTGGCGAGCAGCTTGGCGCGCTGGTTCTCGGCGGTCAGCTTCAGCGTGCCCGGCGAGCCATCGGCCTTCTGGAAGTGCTCGGCGATGTACTTCTTGACCTTGTCCGGCCCGCCGACCCCGACCTTGGCGACGGCAGCGTTGCCGGCAGCGATCAGATCGGCCTCGCTCGGAACCGGAGCAGCCTGTTCAGAAGGGGACGCAGCGGTCGTCGCACTCGGGCCATTGTCGGAGGGCTGCGACGTGGCGGCCGGCGTAGAAGCCTGGCCCGACGACGGACCGGTGGCCGCGCTCGCAGCAGTCTCCGACTTTCCCGACGCACGGGTGGCCGCCGGCTTGGTGGTCGTCACGGTCACGGCCTCGCCGGGCAGAGCGGCGGCAATGCGGCTCAATTCGGCGGGATCGTTCGTCTCGATGTTCAGGGTGATCTTCATGTTCGTCTCCATTGAAGCGGTGTTGCCGCGCATATCTTTCTATGCGTTTCGGCCAGCGCGGTCAAGCCGAAAATTCAGTCCTTCGTCGCCATGGCCTCGTGAAGATTGTCCTTCGTGGTGATCGAGACGATGGTGTTTGCTTTGCGAGTAACGATCTTCGCCACGCTGTCGTCGAAGCTGTTGTTCAGCATGACGAAGCGCGCGAGGGTCGGGCGTGTCTGGCCCTTGCGCCGGATGCGGCGCACAGCCTGGACGTTGTCGGCCGGGGTCCACGAGCTTTCGAGCATGTCGAGGCGGCAGGCCGCCGTCATGGTCAGGCCCGTGCCGGCGGCCGTGATGTTGCCGACGATGACGCGGACGCCCTTTGGGTCATCCTGGAATGAGCGCACCGTCTGCTCCCGCTGGCGCTCGCTCGTCCCGCCGACGATCATCTCGGCCCGGATGCCGTGCTGGTTCAGGTGCTCGGCGACAAGCTGGATCGCCCGGCGGTGGTGCGCCATGATGACGAGCTTGTCGATGGTGCCGGACTTCAGTTCCTCGGTGATGAGCCTGGCGTAGCCGGGGGCCTTGGCCTCGGCGATCAGCGCGCGGAGCGTGGCGATGTGGGTGCCGTCGTCGAAGGCCAGCCGGCCCTCGGTCTCGATGCTCTGGATGATGCGCTCGGACAGGCCCGGATACTGCTTCAGGTACTCGACGACGGGGCGGCTGTCGCCGTCCACCGGCAATACGTCTAGACGGATGGGCGGTAGCGACGACCCCACGTCGTCAAACGTCCGCATCAGGGACATATCGCGGAGCATCGCTTGAAGCTCCGGCAGCGCCTCCTTGCGCACGGAATTGGACACGCTGAACGTGCCGACCCGCTGCTTGAAGAACCGCTTCTGGAACGCGGTGAAGTCGAGCCTGGTCTGGCCCGATAGGCGGAGCGGAACCCACAGGTCGGCGGGGTCGTTCTTGATCGGGGTTCCCGTGAGGCACCAGACGTGCGAAGCGAAGCCGGCGATGCCGCCGATGCCGTCGCCCTTGTCCCCGACAATGGCCTTCGTGCGCTTGGCTTCGGGGTTCTTCAGGTAGTGGCTCTCGTCGATAATCAGCGCGTCGAAGTAGTCGCTCGCGATGTCGCCCGCCCAGTTGACCGCCTGTTCGTAGCTCATCACGAGCACGTCCACCTTGCCGCGCTGCCAGGCGACCAGATCGAACACGCTATCCGCCTTGACAACGCGGGCGTTATCCCGCCCCCACAGCCTGATTTGATACGGCCAGACCTGGCGGACGCCGGCCGGGCAGATCACGATGGACCGTTCAGCCTTGACCAGTTCACGCGCCCGGATCGCCTGCGCGGTCTTGCCAAGCCCCGGCTCGTCGAAGATAGACGCCCGGTAGTTGGCGGCAAGAAACGCCGCGCCGTCGATCTGGTACTGTTCAAGTTTCTCGGTCATTTCTCACTGCCTTGAAGCCTTCGCCCTTGACGATTATTCGCCACATTGTGTTGTCTATAGTCTGCTCCGCCGTGGTGAAGGTCTCCCCACAACGGCAGCGTCTCCGCCGGAATACTGTGCCCTTGTCACAGCGGGTTTCTATGACGCGCGACGTGTGCATGTTGCACACAGGGCACGTCGCGCCAGCCCCATCCATTGTGTCAACGATCCGGGGCGGGGCCATGGTCAGACTTCCATCCTCATGCACACGTAGCCGGGCCAGGTGCTCATGTCCGCCACCGTCACGCGGCATCTGTCACGCGCGATGCCCTCACAAAGCTCGACATGCAGGCCCCACATTTCCTTGTCGTCCACGACGATCCCGAGCCCGTGCTGACCGGGCTTGTCCGGGCGCTTCAAGATGTCCGACAGCAGCTTGACGCGGTTGTCGATGTCGCCGCGCGCGTTCGGGGCCAGGTCTATCCACAGCCCGTAGGGCCGGCCGCCGATCCACGGCAGGTTGTCACCCCTGCCGTGGAGTTCCTTGACTTCCTGGAGCCAGAACCGGTAGCCCGCCGTCTTCATGGTGAGGTGCGATCCCCGGCGAGCGGCGAACGCACTGTTCACGGAAGGCGGAAGCGGCAGGTCCAGGGTGATGACGGACTGGAACGGCCGCTTCGTCATCACACGCCGTCCGGCTTCAGCACCGCGCCGTCGTCGAGCGCGTCGTGGACCGAGACGAGCGCGGCCATGCGCGCATCGACTTCGGCCTGGAGCGCCTTCACCTGGTCGGGCTTCATGCCCGGCCACGGCCGCTTGCCGTTGCGGATCAGCGAATAGTAGGACTTCGACAGCCCGAGGATCGCGGCCATCTCCGTGTCGGTCAGACCAGCCGCGACCACGAGCCCGACGAGCTTCGGCGTCGGTCCGGCGGGCGCTGCCGCTGCACGCTGCCGCGCGGGCGTGGCGGCCGGAGCCGGTTCGTCATCCCAGTCGGCGGCCTGGTCGCTCTCCGGCTCGGCGGCCGGTTCGTCATCCCAGTCGGAGGCGGGCTCGGTTGCGGCCGTGCCGCGCCGCAGGAAGGCGGGAATGTCCTCGTCCTTCAGGTCGCCGTTCTCGATCGCCTCGACAGCCGCCGCACTGGTCTCGATCGACACGGCCGCGCCGTGCTTCAGCGAGGCCGCCAGGGCCGCCAGGCGCGGATCGTCGGCGATGTAGGCGTTGATGCTGTCGGGCGACAGCTTCGGCACCGGGAAGCCGTGAACGGCCATACCGAGGGCTTCGCGCAGGGCCTCGACGCGGCCTTGCCAGTCCTCCGCCTTCTCGACGCCGGACAGGTCCACGTCCAGGCCCTCGACGTGCTGCGACAGCACGCCGGCCAGGTCGGCGAGCGGACCGTCTTCCGAGATCGCCACATCCATGTCGGTGGCGATGAGTTCCGAGACCTTCCCGAGCGCGCGGGAGAGTGCCGAGCGCACGTTCTCGCGGGCCACATCGTTGCACTGCCGAACCACCTCGTTCGGCATGGTCGCCGCCCCGGCCGGCCAGGCGGTCGGGTCATCCTTCAGGGACAGGCCGAACTCGCTGGCCGCCTGTTCTGCAATCTGCTTCACGTTCAACATGAGACGTTCTCCTTTCGCATAGAAGATTATGCGTTTCCCTCCGCCCTGTCAACGATGAAGGGCGTAATGGCAGGTGTCGAAGCTGTGGCGCTCCTGGCAGGTGCGCATGGCCTCCTCGTCGGTCGAGGTGATCCACCAGAACGCCGCCCCGAGCGCGACCGCTGCGATGATCCAGCGCATGCCGCTTCCTCCTGTTGCCGCCCCGTGCTCATCAGCCACGGTCGAGGGCGGCTTCGCCGTAGGACACGGGGGCGCGCCCCGTGTTTCGCGTCAACTGTTCTGCCAAGCCGCAAACCAAGCGGTGGCCATGGCCTCGTTGTAGGCGCGCTCGGCGGGGGCCGTGGCCTCGTCGTAGGCGCGCCGGGCGGTGGCCATGGCCTCGTCGTAGGCGCGCTCGGCGGTGGCCATGGCCTCGTTGTAGGCGCGCTCGGCGGGGGCCGTGGCCTCGTCGTAGGCGCGCCGGGCGGGGGCCATGGCCTCGTCGTAGGCGCGCTCGGCGGTGGCCATGGCCTCGTTGTAGGCGCGCTGGGCGGGGGCCCTGGCCTCGTCGTAGGCGCGCCGGGCGGTGGCCGTGGCCTCGTCGTAGGCGCGCTCGGCGGTGGCCATGGCCTCGTTGTAGGCGCGCTCGGCGGGGGCCGTGGCCTCGTCGTAGGCGCGCCGGGCGGTGGCCATGGCCTCGTTGTAGGCGCGCCGGGCGGTGGCCGACAAGAGACACCGCGCCCAGCCCCAATCAAACGTGGCCGCGTGCTCGACACAGAGCGCAAGCGTTGGCTCCACGTCAGCTTCGCCAAACAGCTTGATGAACGCTTCGACATGCGAGCACGCCCCGAGAGCGCGCAGCCGTGCAGCGTTAATCGTTTTCGACATGCCGCTTTCTCCTTCTGCCGCCCCGTGCTCATCAGCCACGGTCGAGGGCGGCTTCGCCGTAGGACACGGGGGCGCGCCCCGTGTTTCGCGTCAACTGTTCTGCCAAGCCGCAAACCAAGCGGTGGCCCTGGCCTCGTCGTAGGCGCGCCGGGCGGTGGCCGTCTAGTTGGCGCGGCGATACACGCCAACAGGTAAACAATTCGTTAGGCTTGCGCGGCCCAATCGCACTTCATGTCGCGCATGATTGAGCGTAACGCCGTGTCAATGTGCGTATCGTCGAGGTACGAATATAGGTTGTCACATACCCACGTTGACAGTTTGGCCGCATATGAGCAATCCCACCGGAACCGCTTAGGCGTCAAGCCTTGCGTACGGTAACGGCCTTCAAGCTCGAATAGCGGCTTGTCAACCGTCGCGGCTTCAATCGCGCGCTTCATGTATTCGTAATGCTCGGTTTTAATCTTCATTGCCATGGTCTAGACCTTTCTTGGTGTTGTCGATAAGCACCATGTAAAGCGCTTTGCGTACATTGTCAACACTTGTTTTCAAAAAAGTTTGAGAATTTTTGTTGTCAATCCCACGCGGGCGCTTCCCACGGCCAAAAGCCGTGCAATAACATGTGATTAACGTCGTCGAAGAGGAACGCGACGCCTGTTAGCGTGAGATACCGCCCGCGCGGGGCGGATAGCATAGCGCCTTCTATGGCGTGGCCTTGCGGCTTGCTGTCGTGCGGCGAGACGCCCCAAGTGAACGCGCCGTTTTCGTCGATACGAACGACAAGGCGGATGAGCGCTTTCAGCGTGTCATGCTCGCCTTCACGCCGCGCGAGCCGCAACCATTCGCGCATGTGCGGGCTGCTTTGTTCGTATCGGTCAAGCAGCTTCGCCACGGCTTTGTCGTAGCGATTGGGGATAGCGAGATGCGGGATAGGCGCGCCGCGATCCCACGGCCAGCAATAGCCGTTCGCCAAGGCGTCGGCTATGTCGGCTGTCAACAGTTGATGCCCGGAACACATGACGATTGCACCACGTCCATAACATGGGCGATTGCCGGCCGGCCTGTTTTCCAGCTTCAGCAATTTTGCAACGCGCGTCTTTGACACGCCAGCCGCGCGAGCTTCATCAGCCGAACGCCAGCGGATTTGCTCGATAGGGCAGGGCGCAAAGTAGTCTAGAATTGTGTCGCCGCTCACGGCGGAAGGCGAGAATTTTCCATCAATTCGCATGGCGTCGTTCCCTAGCTATTGGGTAACGGGTATCTGACGGCTCTATATCAGACCTATCAGACAAAAGCAACATAACAGGACAAGCCGGGTAGTCCGGCTTTGTCAACGGTTCATGCAACGCTTCATCCCTTGCCGATGCGGGACGCTTTGCGCCCGCTAGGCAGGTGACGGGGCGTAACAGCAAAGGGTGCAATCCATGGTAGTTTGCAGGTATGACAAGACGCCAGTTCACGTGGTTGCAGGGCGAAAAGGCAGGGAAACGACGCTTAGGCGAAACAACAGGATTGTTGACTAGGCGGGGCCCTCGTCAACTGTGCAGTCAAATCAATGACTTAGCTACATTGCAAACTATAATTTGCAGGCTTGAACGGCCGTTCAACCCGCCAAATCAGGGCTTCAGGGCATTGTGGGCGGCGCACCCGGCCGATTTGGTGCGAGAACGGGCCGTTCACAATACCCGGATCGAGGGGGCGGGGAGCCCCCAAACGACCGCGACACCGCCGCGCGGGTCCAATTCCGCAGTTTTCGGGTCCACTTGAACCTGTGAACTTTTGTTTTCTCCCTGCTCTAGTCAGCAAACTAGTGTTTCACGAAGCGGCCGATACTGTGAACAGCGCGTTTCGCTTCCCGCGCACAACTCTGCAAACTAGTGTTTCACGTTTCAGGCGTCTCGCGGAACCTTCGTCTTTTCCCCTTGACAACTCGCCGACACCCGTGGCCCTATGGCGGCCGGGCGAGCCCCGCAGCGGAAGCTGGCGTGGTCGGCCGGCGCGAGCCGGCGGTGGACCGAGCGGAGACTGCGGATAAGCTCGCCCGTCAAAGACCTGAGACTAGGGGGCGTGTCATGCGCTGGATTATCGCAATCGCACTGATCGTCGCCGGGTGGGTGCTGTGGCTGTTCGGGGTGATGGACAGCATGGACCCGCGCGGCGGCACGCTGCTCGGCGGGTGGGAAGCCTTCGGCGGCATCGGTATCGGGCTGCTCGGCGTGGGCTGGCTCGTCTACCTGCTGGCCTGCGCCGTGGGCGAGTTCATCTCTTGGGCGTCGGGGAACCGGTGATGCCGAGGAAGGGAGTTGACCCCGGATTGGCGCGCTCGCTGCCCGGCCCCCTGGGGTCGGGGGCGGGCAATTTGCCGCCGCCGATGCCGGCCGGGGTGCTGCCGGCCGAGGACAGCCGCATGTGGCTGTTCGTGCCGCGCGCCGTGCAGCAGGGCGAGGCGTTCATCCAGGACGACACGCGGGACTGGTTCGAGGACCGGGAGCGCAAGGTCGTGATCTGCCGGGACTACCCGGACCATCCGCGCTGGATCGTGAACAACGGCGTCCGGGCGCGGATGCACAACGCGCAGATCGTCTCGGAAATCCACATGCTGGCCCGGATCATGGCCGGCAAGCCGGACGTGCCGGCGTGGGTGCCGGCGCGGATGAGCGTCAAGCAGCAGCAGAGCGACCTGGCGTATCGGCTGACGAAGGCCACCCGCGAGGTGTTCATCAAGGAAGGCCCGGCGGCGCTGGAGGCGTTCGCCAACAAGGCCCCCGGCCAGTTCATCAAGTTCGTGGGGGCCACGTTCATCCCGAAGCAGATCGAAGCCAACGTGACGCAGTCGCCGGGGCAGAGCATGGACGCGGAAACCGCCGACGCCCTCCTGGCGGCCATTGCCGAGGAACTCCAGCGCCGGCAGGACGAGGCCAAGGAAGTCGCGGCGGTCCGGCCGCTCGACTACGAGCCGCCCGCCGAGATCGTGGACATGGTGCGGCAGACGGCCGAGACGTTCCACATGGCGACCGAGCCGACGATGTCGCCGGGGTCGGCGAAGAACGGGCATCCATGGAACTTGTCGCACGGGCTCCCGAAGGTAATTGACCTGGAAGCCGATGTCGAGGAGGTTGACTGGGATGAGTGAACACTTCAGGAAGTTTGCGATCCTCTACGGGCTCGCGATCTGGACGGTGATCGGAATGTTCACCATGGGCGGCCTCACGGTCGGATCGAACAGCGAATACGCAAGGGTGCTGAAATGAGCGATCCAGCCGACGCTGTGACTGAGATGCTGGTGAGGACCGTACCGGGGGCTCCGGCGCATTTGCTGGCCGATGCGGCGGAGAAGTTTCGCCGGATCATCGACAACGAGCGGAGACGTGCTAGACACGATGCCATCACGGAACTCGTGCGGTTCGGAATGCACGAAGCCGCTGACAAGTTGAGGGGAACAGAAGCATGAGCGATGCTCTGACGAAGATGCGGGCGGACCCGCGCCTGAAGAAGCCGGAAAGCCGCGTGCTCGACCGGCAGGACCGCGTCGAAGCCACCAACTCGGCCGATGCCAAGAAGGCCCGCGAGGTGGTGCGCAAGCTCTGCACGGGCTCGCTGCCGCTGATCGCGCAGGCCATCGCCAAGGTGACGAGCGATCTCGGCGTCAAGCATGCGCTCCAGGAGGCGTTCGACCGGTTCGCGGTCGCCAACGACGCCTACATGCGCGAGGAACTGAAGCCGCGCGACCGCCTGATCGAGTGGATGGGCGTCGGGCACGGCGTCATGCCGCCGCTGCCGCCGGGCTCGCCGGAGCACAAGGTCGAACTCGCGGAAGCGTGGAACGCGCTGCTCACCCTGGTCAACGAGGCCACGAAGGTCGGCATCCACAAGCCGCACCGCGAGCACCCGATCATGCTGAAGGTCGATCTGGAGACCGCCAACACCCCGGCTATCATCCTGCCCGGCAGCGCGGAGTGGGATTGATGGACACGGCGGAACTCGTGGCCGAGAAGGGGAAGACCCACGGCAGCTTCGACCTGACGGCTGAGCGCGCCAGCAACCTGCAAGACATGACGCGGACACGGATCGTCGAGCCCCCGGTTGTCCGCCACGGCCGCGAGATGATCTGCGTCAAGCTGGCGCGGATCGCCTCAGGCGACCCCCTGGCGGCCGAGCACTGGGACGACATTGCCGGCTATGCGAAGCTCGTGGCCGACTGGTTGCGGGAGAACCGGCGTGACTGATCTGCGCACCCTGACTGACGACGATCTCCAGGCGCTGTTGCAGCGCGTCAACGCGGCCAAGCAGGAGCAGGCCAAGCTGACGAAGCTGGAGGACTACCGGCCATACCCGAAGCAGATGCTGTTCCACGAACTCGGGAGCCGCTACCGCGAGCGCCTGTTCGCCGCCGGCAACCAGCTTGGGAAGACCTACTCCGGCGCGGCCGAGCTTGCCTACCACCTGACCGGCCGCTACCCGCCCGGCTGGAAGGGGCGTGTGTGGACGCGGCCGACATCGTGGCTCGCCGGATCGGAGAGTGGCGAGTTGACACGCGACGGTATGCAGCGCCTGCTCGTCGGCCCGCCGTCGATTGAGGAAGCCTGGGGGACCGGGCTTATCCCGCGCGAGTGCTTCGCGCAGAAGCCGAAGCGCCGTGCCGGCATTAAGGACGCCATTGACGCGGTCGTGGTCAACCACATCCACGGCGGCCAGTCGGTGGTCCGCTTCAAGAGCTTCGATCAGGGCCGGTCGAAGTGGCAGGCCGACACGGCGGACGGCGTGTGGCTCGATGAAGAGCCGCCCTATGACGTGTACGAAGAGGCCGTGACCCGCACGAACGCCACGAACGGGATGGTTTACATCACCTTCACGCCGCTGAAGGGCATGTCCCAGGTGGTGATGAAGTTTTTCCAGAGCCCCGGTAATGACCGCATCGTCGTGCAGATGACGATTGAGGACGTGGGACACTATTCAGCGGAGCAGAAGGCGAAGATCATCTCGTCCTACGATGACGCCACCCGAGACGCCCGCACTAAGGGCATCCCGGTCCTCGGCTCGGGGCGGGTGTTCAACATCCCCGAGGACACGGTCAAGATCGACCCCATCCGCATACCAGACCACTGGGCGCGCGTCGGCGGCATGGACTTCGGGTGGGATCACCCGTTCGCAGGGATCGAGCTTTGCTGGGATCGCGACACCGATACGCTCTACGTGACCCGTGAGTACCGGGAGACCAAGCAGACGCCCCTCGTCCACGCCGCCACGCTGAAGCAGTGGGGCGGGCTCCTGCCATGGATGTGGCCGCATGACGGCAATCAGCACGACAAGGGCTCCGGCGTCCAGCTTGCCAAGCAGTACCGCTCCGCCGGGCTGCTGGTTCACCCGTCTCATGTCACATTCGAGGACGGGTCGGTCGGTGTCGAGGCTGGCATCATGGAGATGTTGACACGGATGAACGAGGGGCGGTGGAAAGTTTTCAGCACCTGTACGATGTGGCTGAACGAGTTCAATCTGTACCACCGGAAAGACGGTTTGATTGTGAAGCTGAACGATGACTTGATCTCGGCCAGCCGATACGCCATGATGGGGCGGAGGTTCGCCCGTGCCCCGAGCCGCCGCACATCGTGGATGGGGGACTACCGCCAGTCGGTTGTAACGGCGGCAGGGACGGGCGAAGTGAAGCTCTGAAAGGAAGATTGCCATGTCTGGACTGTTAGGGGGGAGCACGCCCAAAGTCACGCAGCCGTCGCCGGCTCCGCAGGTTGACGACGCCACCGCCAAGATCAACTCGGAAGACGCCGCAGCGCGCCGACAGGGCCGGAAGACAACGATCCTGACCAGCGACAGCGGCCTGCCGAACCTCGGAACCACCAGCCGCGTGGGGCAGTAAGCTGTGGATGACGACCGCGCCAAGACACTGAGCGAGCGCCTGAAGAAGCTCCAAGCAGATCGTGTGAACTTCAACACGACTTGGGAGAAGATCGCGCGTGTCGTGCTCCCCACCTCGGTCGGGTTTACCACGACCTATGCTCCGGGCACGAACCTGAACCAGGACGTGTTCGACAGCACGGCGCAGTTGGCGCTCCCGCGCTTTGCCGCTGCGATTGACACGCTGGTCACGCCACAGACCAGCAAGTGGCACATGCTCGCGCCGAAGAACCGAGCGCTGAACCGGTCGTCGAAGGTGCGGGTGTTCATGTCGAACCTGAACGATCTGCTGTTCGCCGTGCGCTATGCGCCGCGCGCCAACTTCGCGAGCCGCGCCTACGAGACCTACATGAGCCTCGGGGCCTTCGGCAACGGCGTGCTCTACGTGCATGACGCCCGGCCCGGCATTCGCTACGTCTCCGTCCACCTGTCGGAAATCTGGTTCGACGAAGACCACAACGGCGTCATCGACACCGCCTACTGGGTCCACGAATACACGCAGCGCCAGGCGGTGCAGAAGTGGGGCGACAAGCTGCCCGAGTGCATCCGCAAGGATGTTGATGTCAATCCGCTGAAAAAGGTCAAGTTCTGCAAAGCGGTGTTCCCGCGCGCCGAACGTGATCCGCAGCGGCGCGACAGCAAGAACATGCCGTTCGCGTCGGTCGTCTTCTACGTCGGGGACGAGACCACCGTCGTCGAGGAGAGCGGCTACCGCACATTCCCGTTCGCCGTGGCCCGCTACGTCACGTCGCCGCGCGAAGTCTACGCTCGCGGCCCGGCGCAAGACGCGCTGTCGGACATCCTGACCCTCCAGGAGATGGTCAAGACGAGCCTGCGCTACGGCCAGCTTGTGACCGACCCGCCGTGGATGGCCGCCGACGCGGACAGTCTCGATCCGTTCGCCGTGCGCCCCGGCGCGATCAACTACGGCTACCTGTCCCCGGACGGGCAAGAGCGCATCAAGCCGCTGCGACCGCAGGGGGAAACCGGCTTCACGCTGGAGCTTCTCGACCAGCGCCGGCAGGCGATCAATGGCGCGTTCCTGGTCAACCTGTTTCAGGTGCTCGTCCAGAACGGGTCGGACCGCAAGACCGCGACAGAAGTCATGCAGCTTGTCCAAGAGAAGGGCGCGCTGCTCGGCCCGATCGGCGGCAGGCTCCGCACCGAGTTCCTCGGCACGATCATCGAGCGCGAGATCGACATCCTGTTCCATGCCGGGGCGATCAACCCGGATGACGTGCCGGACGAGCTTCGCGACGACAGCGGTCTGGACATCGAATACGACAGCCCCCTGACCCGCGCCATCAAGGCCGAGGAGGGGGTCGGCATTCTGCGCACGCTGGAGTTCGCCGGCCAGATGGCGCAGTTCGACCAGGGCGTGATGAAGAAGGTCAACACCGGCCGCGCGCTGGAGCGCATGGCCGACATCAACGGCGCGCCGCCGGACATCCTGTTCGACGAGGCCGAGATGCAGCAGAAGGCACAGGGGGATCAGCAGGCCGCGCTCGCGCAGCAGGCGGTGGAAGCCGCCCCCGGCATCGCCTCGGCGGCCAAGGACTTCGCGCAGGCGCAGATGCTGTCCGCCAAGGCCCAAACGCTAACCCCCGGCGCAGCAGGAGGAATTTGACATGGCAACAAAGGGCCGCAACAGATCGGACGTTGGCACTGCCGAGGACTACTTCTCCATCACTCCGAACGACGGGGCCGATCTGTCTGTCGAGACGAGATGGATCAGTGTAGCCACTGCCGGGGACTTGGCGGTGCAGAAGCTGGACGGCACCAGTGCGACGCTGACGTTGCCGGTCGGGCTTTTTCCGATCCGCGCCAAACGGGTACTGAGCACCGGTACGACTGCATCCGGTCTGGTCGGGTACGTGTGATGCAGGAACTCGACCGCAGGAGCGAAGAAGGTCCACTGGAGCGGACCCTACAGGCGGCGACAGAGCACACATCTGCCGCCGTCATCATCTCCGTCGAACCAGATGGAACTCTGACGGTCGGGTGGATCGCCAGGGAGGACGCACCCCAAGACATGCTGATGCGCCTGCTGTGCGGTTCGCAGAGCGCGCTGAACATGATCGCGGCGCTGCTCACCGAGCGGGGCACAGTGAACTGATGACCAGCCCAAAGACAAAAGCGCGGGTCCGCCAGCAAGCACTGCGGGCGATGTGCATCGGTCCGGATGGACAACTCACCAAAAACGCCAGGTTGATCCTTGCGTACCTCCGAAAGGAGTGCAACGGTGACGGAAGATACGGTCCACCCGTGTCGCAAATTACAGGGACTATTGATCCGCTCGCGATGGCGCGGGCGGCCGGGCGGCGTGAAATCTTCGACCTTCTCACCAGAATGCTGAGTGTGACGCTCGAAGAACGCCATAACTTGGAGGAAGACCTATGAACATCTACCAGCGAATGCTCATGAGCGCAGGCATCGTCCGCGCACCGGAAACCGGTGGCGGCAGCGGTGGCGGGGCCACGTCCGTGTTCGGCGGCCAGGGCCAGGGCCAGGGCCAGGGCCAGGGCCAGGGCCAGGGCCAGGGCCAGGGCCAGGGCCAGGGCCAGGGCCAGGGCCAGGGCCAGGGCCAGGGCCAGGGCCAGGGCCAGGGCGGTCAGGGCGGTCAGGGCCAGGGCCAGGGCGGTCAGGGCGGGTGGTTCGACAAGCTCTCCGCCGAGGACCGTGCGTGGGCTGAGAGCAAGGGCTGGAAGTTGGAGACGGACCCGTTCACGATCTTCCAGAGCTACCAGAACCTGGAGAAGCTGTTCGGTGCCGACAAGGCCGGCCGCACGGTGATGCTGCCGAAGGACGAGAACGACAAGGCGGCGGTCGATGCCATCTACGACAAGCTCGGGCGGCCGAAAGACCCCAAGGAGTACAAGATCGACATCCCGGCCGGCGCGGACCCGGCGTTCTCCGACGCGGCGCGTACCTGGTTCCACAAGGCCGGCCTGACACAGGCACAGGCGGCGGCCGTCACGGAGAGCTACAAGGCCCTCGAACTTGACGCGGTGCAGAAGGTTCAGACCGAGCACGCGCAGCAGGTCGAAGGGCTCCAGAGGGAGTGGGGCGCGCAGTTCGATCAGAAGGTCGAAGTCGCGAAGGCGGCGCTGAAGGCCGCCGGCATCACCGAGGCGCAGACGAAGGCGGTGGAAAGCGCCCTCGGTCCGGCGACGGCGGCCAAGATGTTCGAGTTCTTCGGCCGCAACTACTCGGAAGCTGGCCCGCCCGGCAACGAGACGCGGACCGCGCCCGGCTTCACCAATCTCACCCCGGCGGCGGCGTCGCAGAAGATGGAGCAGCTTCGCGCGGACCCGAACTTCATGGCGCGCTACGACCACGCCGACCCGAAAATTCGGGCGCAGGCGATCGAGGAGATGGACAACCTCGCCAAGATTGTGGTCAACAACCGCGCGTGATATTACTGAAGTGCCCTCCTTGGGCGTTTCCTCCCTAAGACTTGCGGGCCGGGTGCAAACCCGGCCCGTTTTTCATTGAGTTGACAGCTTAACGGCGCAGCAGTACAACGTGAACAGCGTCGGGGTTGACGGCCGCCAAAGGCACAAGCCCATAACCCGACAGCCCCGACAAACGTCGGCCCGGCATGTGCTGGATAACCGCGAAACCAAGGAAATCTTAACCCCTCGCGGGAGTTCAACCATGTCCTACACCGTCCAGCAGCATCACGTTCTCCAGTTCTCGCGGAACGTCGAACAGCTTCTCCAGCAGCGCGGGATGAAGCTGCCCGGTTTCTGTCAGCAGGGAACCTACACCGGCAAGTCCGGCTCCGTCGTCGATCAGATCGGCACCGTTGGCGTGATCCGTGACCGCGCCCGCCACGCCGACACCCCGCACCTGTCCGTGCCGGGCGATCGTCGGTGGGTCTACCCCCACTCGCTCACCTCGTCCACGCTGATCGACAACATCGACGTGGCGCGCATGCTGATCGACCTGAAGTCCGCCTACGCCGCCGCCATCTCCGAGGCGCTCGGCCGCGCGGCGGACGACGAAGTCGGTGCGGCGTACTTCGGCGCGTCGGCGACCGGCGAGCAGGGCCTGTCCACGATCTCGTTCCCCGGCACGCAGCAGGTCGGCGTCAACGTCGGCGGCGCGAACTCGGGCCTGAACGTGCCGAAGCTCCGCACCGCGAAGCGCCTGCTCATGGCGGCCGGTGTGGACCTGGCGCGTGAGAAGGTCTACTGCGCGATCTCGTCCGTCGAGCACGACAACCTGCTCGGCGAACTCCAGGTCACGAACATGGACTACAACGACAAGCCGACCCTCGTGGACGGCCGTGTCACCACGTTCATGGGCTTCAACTTCGTCCACGTCGAGTGGCAGGCCACGATGACGGACGGCGTCACCGCGCAGTACCCGCTGTCGCTGGCGACGATCGCCCCCGGCGGCCTGGCGTCCACGACCCGCTACATCCCGGCCTGGGTTGAGAGCGGCATGCACTTCGGCCGGTGGGGCGGTCTGGAAACCCGCGTCGATCCGCGCCCGGACAAGAACTACAACACGCAGGTGTGGGCCGAGATGAACGTCGGTGCCACCCGCACGCAGGAGAAGAAGGTCGTCCAGATCGCCTGCAACAGCGCCTGATCGGCCGCGCCGGGGCCTAGTGCCCCGGCTCCCCTCGCGACAACCACATTCCGGGAGTTCCCACCATGGCAAAGTATTTCTCCAACGAACAGCAGTACCTCGGCGCGGTTCCCCCGACGCCTCCGGGCGACGAGGCCCTCGGCGGCCGTATGCGCTGCTACCGGGCCACGATCCCGCTCGACGCGCCGAAGCTCTCGCCGTCGCAGAACGGCGCGGGCGTCACCACGGCCGACACCGTCTCGCTGTGCAAGGTTCCGGCGGGCATGCGCTTCATCAAGGGCACGCTGACCTCGTCCGTGTCGCTCGGCACCTCGACGATCTCGATCGGCAACGCGGCGGACGCGGCCAAGTACCGCGCGGCTGCGGTCTTCACCGCCACCGACACGCCGACCGACTTCGGCAAGGCGGTGGCGATGGCGAACGGCGCGAACAACGCCGACGAGGAAGTGCTGCTCACCGTCGCGACGGCGAACCTGCCGACCACGGCCGGCGCGAAGCTGATCATTGACATGATCTTCGCCGGGCCGTAAGGTTCGGCGCAGGGCGATCTCTGCGGAGGCCGGGGTGAACGCCCCGGCCTTTTCATGTTTTCAGGGGCGCGGCATGCTGTCGAGAACGCAAGTCATCAACAACGGGCTCCGGCTCATCTCGGCAAACCTCATCGCTGATCCCGACGAGGACACCGAAAGCGCGCGCCAGGCCAAGGAAGTCTACGACCAGATCGTCCGGGCGGAGCTTGAAGCCCATGCCTGGTTCTTCGCCAAGGTGCAGGCGGCCCTGCCCGAGAACGCCACCGCCCCGCTGTTCAAGTTCGGCCACGCCTACAACCTGCCGTCCGACTTCGTCCGGCTCGTCGAGCTTGACGGGCGGTGGGTGTTCTCGACGATCCGGCACGTCGATGTGAACCCGATCCCGCTGTATGAGCTTCACGGCCGCGCCATCTTCACCGATCTGACGGCTCCGCTGAACATCGCGTATCTGCGGGATATGTCGAGCGAACCGACCTCCTGGACCCCGCTGTTCGGCAACGTCGTGTCGGCCGCGCTCGCGGTGGTTCTGGCGATGCCGCTGACCAAGTCCGAGGGCATGGTGTCCCTGGCGGAGAAGCTCTACCAGAAGGAACTCATGCGCGCGAAGCGGTCTAACGCGATCCAGATGCCGCCGCAGAACATGCCCGACAACTCCTGGATCACAGCGAGGCTTTACTGATGCCGAGGGCGAAACCCATCCTCACGTCGTTCAACGGCGGCGAGCTTTCGCCGCTGCTGGATGGGCGCGTGGATCAGGACAAATACTTCACCGGGTGCAAGACGCTCACCAACTTCATCCCGACCGTGCAGGGGCCGGCGCGGCGGCGCGGCGGGACCAGGTTCGTCGGATCGGTGAAGGTCGCGGCCAAGCGGGCATGGCTCGCGGACTTCGTGTTCTCGGCCGGGCAGGCGTATGTCCTGGAGTTCGGCGACAATTACCTGCGCTTCTGGACGAACCGGGGCCAGCTTCTCGGGGGCGATGGGGTCAGTCCGTACGAGGTGGTGACGCCGTATTCGGAAGCTGACCTCATAACCGCAGAGGGCACGTTTGCGCTGCGGACGCTTCAGTCGTCCGACGTGATGTGGATCGTCCACTCGGAAGGGAAGTACCCGCCCTACCGGCTGTCCCGGCGCGGCGCGATCGACTGGACCCTGGCCCCCGAGGAGTTCACGGACGGCCCGTTCCGCGACGTGAACACGGATAGCGCGCTGACCATGCAGGCCGGCGGGACGACCGGGACCGTCACGGTGACGGCCAACTCCGCGCTGTTCAAGCCCGGTCACGTCGGCTCGCTGCTCGTCCTGAACAGCTTCAACCCGTCAACCGTTGCGCCGTATCAGACCTACAAGAGTGTCGCGATTGGCAACCGCGTCCGCAACGCCGGCAACGTCTACGAGGCGCAAAACGCCTTCACCTACGCCTCCGGCGACCAGACGCAGCGGTACGTCCCGACGCACACGGAAGGCGACGCCTACGACGGCGCTGTTACCTGGCGCTATCTCCATTCCGGCTACGGGTGGGGCAAGATCATCTCCGTCAGCGGAGACGGGCTGTCCTGTCAGCTTCAGGTGACTTCGCGTTTGCCCGAAGAAGTGGTCTCGGCCAGCACGCGGCGGTGGGCGTTCAGCGAGTTCTCGTCAGTCTACGGCTGGCCCACGGGCATCGCGTTCTTCAAGGAGCGGCTCACCTACACGCGCGGCAAGCAGGTGTTCCACAGCATCGTCGGCGCGTTCACCAACTTCGCCCGCAAGGACGCCGGCAGCGTCACGAGCGAAACGGCCATGTCCTTGTCCCTGGCCGCCGACAAGCTCGACAGCATCCGCTGGCTCGCGCAGTCCCGCACGCTCGTGATCGGTTCTGCGCGAGCCGAACTGGCACTCGGCGAGCAGACGACGCAGCAGGTCTACAGCGCCACCAACGTGCAGAACGTCCCGCAGACGGAGTACGGTTCGCGGCTGTTGCGCCCGCTGCGCGTCGGCGAAAGCGTGCTGTTCGTCGAGCGCGCCGGCCACCGCATCCGGGACATGAAGTTCGACTTCACGATCGACCGCTACAAGGCCGAGGACATCACGGTCTTGTCGGAGCACATCTTCGACGGGTCGGAGGTGCTCGGCGACACCGAGCAAGAGCAGCGCGACATCGTGGACTGGGCGTACCAGCAGCAGCGCGACAGCATCGTGTGGTGCGTGCTCTCGGACGGAACCCTGGCGTCCCTGGTGTTCAACCGCGAGCGCGGTGTCATCGCGTGGACGCCGCACTACCTCGGCGGCAACGCGATCGTCGAGGCCGTTCAGAGCATTCCGTCGCCGGACGGCCGCACGGATGACGCCTGGTTCATCGTCCGCCGCACCGTCAACGGGCAGACGCAGCGCAGCGTCGAGTACCTCACCGACTACCGCCTGGTGAAGAAGAGCGCGGCTGAAGCGGTGCATGTCGATTGCAGCACCACGTATCGCGGCGTGGCGACGAAGGTCGTCACGGGCCTGGCGCATCTCGAAGGCCAGACAGTCAGCATCTGCGTGGACGGGTCGAACCACCCGGACAAAGTCGTGTCCGGGGGCCAGATCACGCTCGATCGAACCGGTGAGCTTATCCACATTGGCTACCGCTTCGTCTCCAGGATGCAGACCATGCGCCTGGAGGTGCAGGGTGGCGGCGGCACGTCGCAGACTACCCGCAAGGGTATTGCCGAGGTGTGGCTGCGGCTTCAGTCAACGATCGGCGGGCGTGTCGGACCGACGTTCGACCGGATGGACGAGATCAGGACGCTGGATCCGCGCAAGCCGGTCGGAACGCCGCCGGCTCTCTACAGTGGGGATTACAAGCTCCAGTTCCCCGGCGGGTACGAGACCGACGCCTATGTGTGCTACGAGCAGCGCATGCCGCTGCCGGCGACCCTCGTCGCTGTCGTTCTCAGGGTGCAGATCAATGATTGAGTTCTCCACCGAAGTGCGCCCCTCCATGGCGCTCGAACTGGAGCCGCACAGAGGGCAGGCGCGGCAGGCCCCGCTCACCTCTACGAACCTGTTTCGCCTCGTCTCCAGTGGCCCCGCCTGGGCTGTGCGTCTAGACGGAAAACTCGTTGCGCTCGGGGGCCACACTCCGGTGTGGCCTGGAAGGACGATTTTGTGGGGCTACCTGGGGGCGGACTGCGGTCCGGCGCTCCCGGTAATGACCCGCGAAGTCCTGCGGCAAATCAAGGCCATGGAGGTTGAGTTTCCGCGCATGGAAGCCTATGCTGAACGCCACCACAAGGAGGGCCACCGTTGGCTGCGTCTCCTCGGCTTCAAGCATGAGGGCGTGATGCGGAAGTTCTGCGACGGGGTTGACTATTCGATGTATGCACGGGTGACGTGATGGCTTTCCTTGTTCCTGTCTTCTCCGCGATCGGGTCGGCTGTCGGAAGCGTCTTCGGCGGCACGGCTGTCGCAGGCACGGCCGCTGCCGGTGCCACGGCGGCCAGCGGGTTCTCCCTCGGCACGGTGCTGACGGTGGGCTCAACCCTCCTCGGCGCGGTGGGGGCCATTCAGCAAGGCCAGGCGGCCAAGCAGGCGGCCGAGTACAACGCGCAGGTCCAAGAGGCGCAGGCGAAGGTTGCGCAGGATCAGGGCGCGGCCAAGGCCACTGAAATATCCATGCGCACGCGCCAGCGGCTTGCCGCATCCCGAGCGGCTGGCTTGGAAAGCGGGCTCGAACTGGACGGCAGCGTCGGCGATGTGCTCGACACTGTGCAGAAGCAGGGCGCGCTCGACCAGTTGACCGCGCTCTACGACAGCAATCTTCGTGCGCAGGGGCTGCGGCAGAGCGCCGAAGCCGAGCGCGCGAAAGGCAGCAACGCGGTCGCGGCGAGCTATATCGGCGCGGGCTCGTCGCTGCTCACCGGCTTCTCCAAGCTCTACCAGGTGTGATCTATGGCTCGTCTCCCCATCGACATCATGACCGCCGGAAACCGCAACGAACTGCCCACCGGGCAGTTTTCGGTTGAGAAGGCGACGGCGGACAATTTCGGCGGGCAGGTCGGCCGGGCGCTGGAGGGGCTCGGTGACGCCGGCCTGGCCCTGGCCGCCAAGATCAACGCGAACCAGCGGCAGCTTCAGCAGTTCGGCTACGAGGATCAGTTCGTCAAGCTCCAGGAGCAGGACAACACTGAATACGAGCAGCGGTATCGCGGCATCTCCGGTTCTGCGGACGGCTGGTGGGGCGGCTCCCGCGCGGCGACCAAGGCGCGCATGGACGAGTGGCTGAAGACCCTGCCCGAGCAGGTGCGGGCGGAGTACCAGGTCAAGGCCGACAGGTTCATCGCCGGCCGGACGGCGCAGGCGTTCAAGGACCAGTTTCAGCAGCAGGACACCAACACGAAGCAGACGCTCACCGAGGAGCAGCGAAAGGCCGGGCTCCAGGTCCAGCAGAACCCGCTGACCTACGAGCAGTTCGTCCAGCAGCAGACCGATCTCATCGACAAGTCCACGCTCCCGCCGGCCGAGAAAGAGCGGCTGAAGGCCGAAGCTCGCAACGGGCTTGCCTACACGGCGGAGCTTGCGCGTGCGCAGAAAGACCCGGAAGGCGTGGCGAAGCGCCCGACGCCGACATTCTCCCCGGATGTGAACTCGGCGGTGGACAAAGCCGCCGCAGCCAACGGGCTCGATCCGGCCATGATGCGGCGGTTCGCGCAGATTGAGAGCGGCGGTAGCCCTGGGGCCGCGACCGGCTCCTACAAGGGGCTGTTCCAGATGTCGGACGCCGAGTTCACCAAGTATGGCGGCGGCAACATCTGGAGCGCCGAAGACAACGCCAATGCCGCAGCGCGCAAGATCAAGGCAGAGGCCGCCGAGTTCAAGGCGAAGTACGGGCGCGATCCCACCGCCACCGATCTCTACATGCAGCACCAGCAGGGCGTCGCCGGCTACGCGGCGCACATGGCGAACCCGAACGCTCCGGCGTGGCAGAACATGCTGTCCACGGCGGAGGGGAAGGAGAAGGGCGAAGCGTGGGCGAAGGCCGCCATCTGGGGCAACATCCCGGCCGACATCAAGGCGCAATTCCCCGGAGGCGTGGACACTGTCACCAGTGCTGCGTTCGTCAACGTGTGGCGACGCAAAGTGGACGGCTATGCCAGCGCCACCATTGCCTCCGGCGCGCTGACACCGGAGCAGGCGGCGTCGGTGCAGGAGACTGCGCGGCGGCAGATCAGCGCGCAGGAGCAGCAGCGCGCCGCGCAGTACGAGGCGGACCAGACCGCCAAGCGGAACCAGCTTTACATCGACTTGAAGGAGGGCTCGTCCCCCGACGCCGCGTACCGGGCGGCGCGCCAGTCCGGCTTGCTGTCCGACTTCGCCGACATCGAGAAGGCGGAGAAGATCATCAAGGAGCGGAACAAGGGCGAGGAGGACTACGGACGCGGCCTGGCGCTCATGCAGGGCGGGCGTGTCGTGGCGAACCCCTACGACAAGGACCACCGCGACGGCGTGCAGGCGTTCTACGATCGGACGGTCAAGGGCGGTGCGGATCCGGCGGCTGCGGCTGCGGCGGTGTTCGACCGCACCGGCATCGTCCCGCCTTCGTTCGCCACGGCGATGCGCGGCGCGATGATCTCGGAAGACCCGGCGCGCGTGGCGGCCGGGCTCACGACCGCGTCCAACATGATGCGGCAGAACCCGAACGCCTTTGCCGGCGTTGAGGGCGGCAGCGATCTGGAGAAGAACGCCAACGAGTACCGCCGGCTCACGGAGCAGTTGGGGCTGTCGTCCGAGCAGGCCGTGCAGCGCATCCTCGCCGACGCCCGCGATACGACGAAGTTGGACCCGGTCCGCCAGGAGCAGCTTCAGCAGTTCAGGAAGCAGAGCCTGACGCAGGATCAGATCGACGCGCGGCTGCGGTCCACGTTCTCGTCGTGGAGCCCGTTCAGCAACGCGCCGTTTAGCGTTCAGCTTCCGACCGGGCCGCAACGCACCGCCATGGCGTCGATCTATTCCGAGTTCGCCACGGAGGGGTTCGAGAAGTTCCGCGACCCCGACAAGGCCCTGGCGTTCGCCGACATGCGGGTGCAGCAGCAGTTCGGTGTGCAGAATGGCGTGCTCATGAGGTTCCCGCCGTCCAAGGCAGGCTTGCCGCGCCTGGCGGGCACCGGGGGCGACGGCTTCGGCTGGATCAACGAGCAAGGGGCTGACGTTGTCAAGGCACAGCTTGGCGTTACCGTGGACCCGTCGCAGATCATCCTGGCTCCGATCGAGCGCGACGGCGTCAGCACCCGCGCGGCGTTCAATGGTCAACCGACCACTGTTACCCGCAATGACAGCGGGCGGCCGGAGCAACGCACGACCTTCCAGTCCGTACCTTACATGATCATGGTCATGCCGAAGACGCCCGACCAGGATATGCTCGTGGTGAACGGTGCGTTCTTCCCTGATGTTGACACGTATGTTGCGGGGAAGAACAAGAAGATCGAAGCTGACAACGCGAAAGCTGCGGAAGCACCGCCGGTCTACTATGATCCCTACGGTTTCTCCGCGCCCGTGCAGCCGTATCAACAGAAGCTCCTGGAAACGCCCGAGCAACAGCAGCGGCGTGAGCAGGCGGCCAAGGAGGAGGAGCTTCGGGCCTCGCAAGCCAAGGAGCGCGACAGCCGTGAGAAGTTCCAATCGGGGACCGATCGCGAGGTGAAGCAGCGCGAGGACACGATCGCCAAGCTCAACGAGCGGCTGAAGGAGTTGGACAAGTCCGACAACCCGTTCACGGCGCAGGCTTCCCGCAACCTCATTGACGGCGAGATCATGCGGTTGCAGGGTGAGATCATGCAGCTTCAGAAGAACGCCGAGACGAGGAAACGTCGATGACCTTCAAGACCTTCGACCAGCTTGACCAGGAAGCGGGAGCGAACGCGCTGTTCTTCGACTACGCGAAGAAGCCGGCGCGGCCGGACCTGGCCGGCTACGAGACGCCGGAGATGCTCGCCAAGGCGCAGGAGATCGCTGACCGGTCCGTTGTCGCCGCCGCGTTCCGCCAAGACAACGTCGTCGGCTCGCTCATGTCGCGCAAGGACATGGGCGTGGACAACACCGACGACCGCACGTTCGACCCGGTCGCGTATGTCAAGGAGCACAACCTGACCGGATACGAAGACAGCTTCATGGGTGTGCTCAACTCGCGCAAGGCCGACGCGATCAAGTCGCAGATTGAGATGGAGCAGCGCGACCGCGAGACGCTTCAGGCCGCCGGGTGGACCGGGACGCTCGCGCAGATCGCTGCCGGGGTGTTCGACGCGCCTACGCTGATCCCCGGCACGGTGGCGATCCGGGGGGCCAAGGGGGCCTGGTCTGTTGGGCGGTCCGTGCTGATGGCCGGGGCTTCTGCTGCGGCGACGCAGGCTGTCACCGAGGGGTTCTTGCAGGCGTCACAGCAAACGCGCACGGCCGAGGAGAGCTACCTGAACATCGGTGCCGCCGCGATCATGGGCTCGCTCCTCGGCGGCGGCGTTGCGGCGGTGCTCGGGAAGAACGAGCGCATCGCGGCGGAGAAGGCGCTTGCGAACATCGCGGACATCCAGTCGGGGGCAAAACCGAATGAGTTCGTTCATGCGCAGGTGTTGGAGCAGCGCGGCGCGGCTGCTGGCGGCGCTGACGTTGCCGATGGCGCATTCTTCGTTGACCCGGTTCAGAAGGCCAGGACGCGGGAAGAACTGGCAGTCGAGGGTGCTGCGGCCGGCAAAACCGTTCAAGCCACCTCGTGGTTCAACCCCGTGCTCCGTGCCACGCAACGCTATGCGGCATCGGCGCGACAGGTAGGCAACGTTCTCTACGAGAACACGATCTACCGCGCCATGCACTCGGCCGGCGACACGACCGGCGTGTCCGTCGAGGCGGCTATGCGGACCCGCGTGTCCGCGCTACAGGCCGAAGCCGGCGCGGCGGCCGAAGCCGCGTACAAGGAGATGCGCGGTCAGGGTGTGCGCATGAGCCGGGACGACTTCTACAGCGAAGTCGGCCGGGCCATGCGCAACAACGACGTGAGCGACAACCAGTTCGTCTCGCGGGCGGCGCAGGGCTACCGCAAGCTGTTCGACGACTTCACCAAGGACGCGCTGAAACTCGGGCTCTTGGAGGAAGGCGACCTGGACGTGAAGACGGCGGCGAGCTACTTCAGCCGCGTCTACAACCGCGACCGGCTCCTGGCGTCCGAGCCCGAGTTCCTCGACGTGATCGGCAAGCACTTCGCCGACCGCATGGCCCAAGCCTACGATGTCGAGGCGGCGGAGGTGCGGGCCGCGCAGGGTCGCTACCGCCAGAGGATGGAGGACATCGGCCTGGCGGGTCAAGAGCGGGCCGCGCGCATCGATCAGTTGACGAGCGAGGGCAAGGCGCTGGACCAGCAGTTCGCACACCTGAACGATCTGGTGGACGAATTGACGGATGCTCGCGGGCGCGTCCGTGTCGGTGACGGTCCGAGCCGCGAGGCCGCGAAAGAGGACGTTCGTCGCATCTTGGCGCAAGGAGGGGAGCAGCTTCAGGAGTACCTGGCGCGCCGGGCGGACCTGCGCGGGCGCATGCGCAATCTGACCGAGCGGAACCCGGATGCGCAGGCCGCGAAGTTCGAGCGCCTGACCGAGCGCGTGGACGACGTGCAGAACCAGGTTGAGCGGTCGCTGGCGGCGTTCGGCCGCCGCGCCAAGAACCTGCTGAACAAGATCGAAGCCGACCCCGTGGCGAAGGCGGAGGAGCGCCTGGCTGCGGCGGAGAAGGCCGCCCGCGACGCGGCGGACATGCTGGCGAAACACCGGGCGCGAGCCGAGAAGGTCTACGCGCAGTACCTGGACCAGATGAGCCCGCAGGCCGCCTACGAGGAAGCTGCGGCCAAGGCGACGGCCGCTGGAGCCACGGCGCAGGATGCAATCAAAGCCGGCACTAAGGCGGCTGATGACATGACGGCCAGGGTCAAGGCGGCGCAGGCGGCGACCACCAGGTTCGACGCGGCGGAGAAGCGCCTGGCCGCGCTGCTGGAAAAGCTCGCCGAACGCAATGCCGGCCCGGAAGCTGCGAAGGCCCTCGTCGCCGAGATCGAGGGCGTGCTGAAGAACGCCACCGAGGCGGCGGCCGAGACCAACATCCGGCGCGGCGAGCGCGTGGCGCGGCTGAAGGAGCGCGCTGCCAAGGTGTCGCCCGAGGAGGTAAAGGCCAGGGCGGAGGCGCAGCGCGGGCAGTTCGCCAAAGTGCTCGAAGACGTGGAGAACCGCTTCGACGCAAAGTGGGGACCGCGCCGCGCGATCGGCCTGGAGAAGAACGAAGCCTACGATTTTGAGGCGGCGGGCAAGTCTGCGGCGAAGGAGGTTTACGACAAGATCACCGGCAAGGTGCAGCAGCGGGACGACCTGCCGACGTTCATCACGAAGGTGACGAGCGGACCGCTGAAGGACCGCACGTTCATGGTGCCGGACGAGCTTCTCTCCGGTCGCGGGTGGCTGAAGGACGACGTGCGCGAGGTGGCGAACCGCTACTCGCGGGCGATGGCTGGCGAGATCGAACTGACCCGCAGGTTCGGCCGCGCCGACATGCGCGATCAGTTGGAGCAGATCGCGCAAGAGTATTCCGATCTGCGAACCGCAGTTGACGGAGCGCAGTCGGTGGCCGACATCAACCGGCTGCTCGGGCGGAACAAGTATCGCGAGAGCATGGACGTGAACAAAGTCAAGCTCGACGCGCAGAAGCTCCTGGCGCAAGACGAAGCGTCGGCCATCACTGACACGAAGGCCGGGCGCGACCTCATCCGTGGAACCTATAACCAGGGCGTGAACAACACGAACTTCGCCAGTGTGTCTCGCTCGCTCATGCACTTCAACTATCTGCGGCAGATGGGCGGCGTGCTCCTCGCGAACGTGACGGACTTCTACCGCCCGGCCATGGTTCACGGGCTCATGCCGTATCTGCGCACGCTGCCCGACGCCCTGGCACAGATGTTCAACGCCGGCAGCAAAGGGCTGAAGCTCTCGATCCAAGAGGCGAAGCTGGCCGGGCTCGTGACCGAGCGCGTCACGCACGCGCTCCAGGCGGCGAACGGCGACATCGCTGATCCGTTTCTCACCAGGTCCACGCAGATCGAGCGGTTCCTGCAAAAGGCGACGGGGCTGGCGTCCCGGTGGAACCTCGTCAACTCGTTCACCGACGCGCAGCAGGCCATTGCGTCCACCGTGTCGCAGCACCGCATCCTGGAAGCCGTGCTCGGAAACGCCGGAAAAGACGGCTCGTTCATCGGCAAGGTGTCGGACGGCGAGCGTCTTCTGCGCATGCTCGGCGTCGACAAGCAGACACAGCAGGACATCGCCAAGCTGTTCGAGGCGCACGGTCAAGTCGTTGACGGTATCCGTGTCGCCAACACGGAACGCTGGCTCCAGCACGCCAACGAGACCGGCGTGCCGGACGAGATCGCGCGGACCGAGAACGCCGTGCGGGCTTACCGCGCCGCGCTCAACACCGACGTGAACAGCATCGTGTCCCGGCGCGGGCTTGGCGACGCGCCGCTGTTTGCGAACCACCCGGTCGGCAAGATGCTGACGCAGTTCAGCGGCTACGCCATGGGCGCGCACAGCCGGGTCATGATCCGGGGGTTGCAGGAGAGCCATGCGCGGCTGATCGGCGGCCTCGTCACGATGACGATGCTCGGCGGCCTCACGTCCTACCTGGCCGCCTGGCGTGGCGGACGCGAGCGGTGGGAGAAGTATGTGAAGGAGACCGCCGCGAACCCGGCGCTGCTGATCGGTGAAGGGCTGGACCGCTCGGGGTTCTTCCCCGTGCTGTTCGACATCGCGAACCGCGCGGAGCGGGTCTCCGGGGCTGTCGGCTACGACTATCGGTTCAATCCGATCAAGTCGCCGATCGCGGCGCTCGGTGGTAAGGGCGCGATGGGTATCACGTCCACGCGGGCGTCGGACAGCGCGGCTGCGTTCGGCGCGGTGCTGGGGCCTACTGCCGGTATGATCGACAGCGCGGTTGCTGCTGGGCGTGCCTTGGCGGACAAGGCTTCCGGGAAGGCACCTCCGAAGCATGATGTCAACCAGGCGCTTGCGGCTGTGCCGTTTCAAAGCTACTATGGAATGCGCGAACTGCTGCAAGTGTTGACAGGCAATTCCAATTACACGAGGCACTGAAAATGTCGGTTGAAGCCCAAACCGTTGAGTACGTCTATTTGGGCGATGGGGTCACGACGGTATTTCCCTTTCCGTCGAAGTTCTCGTCGAACCAGGACATCATTGTCGGCCTCGACGGACAGGAGCAGACCAGCGGCGTGACTATCGCGGGTGCTGGTGTATCGACCGGCGGAACGGCTACGATCCTCCCGGCTCCTGCTGCCGGTGTTCGTGTGTCTCTGCTGCGCAAGCCGCCCGCCAGCCAGTTGCTCGACTTCGTGAACGGCCAGACGGTGCTCGAAGACGTGCTCGACAGCGGGCTCGACAAGCTGACGATGCTGATCCAGTACCTCCTGCGCGGGTTGAGCAAGTCTGTCCGCCTGTCTGAGTTCGACAGCCAGAACTTGCTGGCGTTGCCGGGTGCTACGGCGCGCGCTAATAAGCTGCTCGGGTTCACGTCTGCTGGGGCGATCACACTGTTCAGCGCGGGGGCAGTGCCGGACGGGATGGCAGCGGTTTTCGGGCGGCTATCGGACACGCCTCTGCTCGGCAAGATTTACTTCATGCCGGCGAACTCGACTGTCAACGTGAACGTCCCAGCCGACGCAGCCACGGTCAAGGACGCGCTTGAGGGCATCGCGCAGTGGGTGCCAGGGAACAACTGCGCGGTGACGGTCACGGTCACGCAGCACATGGCGGCTGTCTCCGATCTCGGGGTGTATACGCGCAACGACGGCTTGTCCGTCACCATCACCGGCCCCGCCCCGCAAGCGCTCTCTGTCACCTCGTTCGACGCACCGACCGGCACAAAGGGCAACCGCTCGATCGGCATCAATGTCGTGAGCGCCGCGAACGTGGCAGTCGGTGACGTTATCGTGATGCGTAACTTTCCGGAAAGCTACGCGGACAGCGGCTCGCTCCCTGCCGGGTCAGCCCCTGTTCGGGGCGCGTTCAACCACGCCTATTTGGCGGGCTCCGGCAACTGCCAGATCAGCATCACCGCTGGCACGACGACGGCGACGTTCTCCCAGGCAGTCACTGCGACGGAGTGCCCGGTCGGGAGCCTGCTGTTTGTCGCCGGCCAGGTGCGGACGGTCACCGCCCGCCCCACGACGACCACGGCCACGGTGTCGTCGAACTGGCGCATAACCCTGGCGTCGCATGTGTACTGGTCGATCCTTGCAGCCGAGCCGGGTACGCTCGCGGCCACGGCCGGGGCTGTAACAGTGACGGGCGGCGCGCTTACGACCGGCCCGTCTCCGGGCGATCTCATCGTAATCGCGGACGCGGACTTCATCGGCGCGATCTATAGCATCACGAACGCTACGACGGCCGTGCTGGAAAACTCCATCACCGTGGCGGGCGGCAAGGGCTTTGCCATTATCCGGCGTTGCTGGGAGCACGAGGCCGCGTTCGAGGTGACGGCAGTTGTCGGCAACAAGGTGACGGTCAAGAACACCTCCTGGTGCGAATACACGCTGCCGTATGTCGGGCTCGTCCCGGCGTCCTGCGTCGCGCTTAAGGCCAGCTTGTCGGTCAGCGCCGGGGCCACTTCCGGGCTCAAGGTCCGGGGCGGCGGCCTGACGCTAAACAACATTGCGGTGAAAGGCGCTGGGTCCACCGGCATTGGCATCGACGCCTCCGGCACTTACGGCGGAGGCGGCACGCTCGTCCTTGGGGCGAACTTTGCCAGTATCGGCTTCTACTACGGCGTGAAAGCGCAGGGCGAGATTTTTGTGAACGCGCAGTCCGCGAGCATCTGCGCCGCCGCGTTTGCAAACTTCTACATGACGAACGGGGCCAACGCCTTTCTCGACAGCGCGCGCCTGTTCGGCGCTGGAACCTACGGGCTGCTCCAGGACGGCGGGCACATCTACGGATCGCGGCTCCGCACCCACGGCAACGGCGAGGATGGCAAGCGCATCGAAGTGGGCGGGTCGTTCTACGGTGACTGGTGCGATTGCTCCAGCAACGGCGGACGCGGGGACCAGGATATCGGCGCGGTGTCGTTCCATTTCGTCGGTTCCCGGTTCATGCTCAACGGCGGCAACGTATCTCCGGGCGGGGGCCTGAACCTCCAGAACGGGCCGAACGGTCGCGGCACCGGCATCGTTGCTTTTCGCAACCGTGGGTGGGGGTTCCTTATCACCCGAAGCACGGCGGAACTATCTTACGCCGTGGCGATGGGTAATTACTCCGGCGGGTGGAGTATCGACGCCGTGTCGAGCGTAGACGCGGAACGCGCCGCCGCCGTGTCGAATTTCGACATCGGCTATGACATTCGGGGCGGTAGTCACCGGCTGCGCAGTGCCCACGTGTGGGGCAATTACGGCGGGGTCATCTGCTACCAGATGGCTCGTGTCGATCTCACGACAGCCTACGTGTCGAACAACGTGTACACCACGCTCAAAGATGTGAACGTGAGTGGGGGCGCTCAAGCCTATGTAGTGGGTGTTCTCGGGAGCCCGGTGTACAACCAGACCATCAACCGTATTCTCAACGCCGGCTCGCTTATTTGCGACGACAGCGTCGTGACCTTCTAAGGAGACGGACATGCTCCCAAACAACTATCGCTGGCTCTCCGCTGAACCCGGCCCGAAGATGCTGCTGGAGGCGCTGAAGCTCTACGGCACGCTGGAGAAGCCCGGCGACGGCGACAACCCGGCCATTCTCGACTGGGCCAAGGAACTCGGCCTGCGCGACTATGACCACGATGCGATCCCGTGGTGCGGGCTGTTCGCCGCGATCATCGCCAAGCGCGCCGGCAAGCCCCTGGCGGCCTCGCCGCTGTGGGCGCGGTCGTGGGCGGACTGGGGCACCAAGAGCCCGAAGGCCGCGCTCGGCGACATCCTCGTGTTCTCCCGCAACGGCGGCGGCCACGTCGCGCTCTATGTCGGCGAGGACGACAACTACTACCACTGCCTCGGCGGCAACCAGGGGGATGCGGTCAGCATCGTCCGCATTTCCAAGGAGCGCTGCATCGCGGTTCGCCGCTTCTATTCCGTGGGCGTTCCTGCTAATGTGCGCTCTGTCAAACTGGCGGCGAACGGAACGCCGTCCACCAACGAAGCATAAGGGGTTTTCAATGAAGGGCTACCGCACTTACCTCGCCGCCGGCCTCGTGGCCGTCTTCGGCGTCCTGGCGTCCACCGACTGGATCAGCTTCTTCAGCGATCCCAAGGCCGGCGCGGTCGCCATCGGCTCGGGCATCCTCATGGCCGTGATGCGCTCGATCACCTCGACGCCGTCCGGCAAGGCGGACTGAGCCATGAACTGGGTCAGCCTCGTCCTGACCGCGATCAAGCTGATTGGCGCTCTCGTTGACTTTCTCCGGGAGCGCCAAATCATATCCGAAACCGAGCAGCGGATGCTCGCCGCCGCTCTTCAAGAGCAAGCGAAGACACTGGAGGCCGCGAATGAAGCTCGCGATGCGCAGCGTCGTAGCAATGCTGGCGTGCCTTGCGCTGACAGCTTGCCAGACGACGGGTTCCGGCGAGATTAACGCACCAGGGGTGAAGGCGGTTCCATGCGCCGCGCTGTCGCCGATCTACTGGTCCAAGGGGGACACGCGGGAAACCCAGGACCAGGTCACGGAGTTCAACGCGGTGGGGGCTCGCGTCTGCGGGTGGAAGGGCAAATGAGCGACGAGGCGATGCGCTGGTTCATCGGCATCGAGATCACGGTGGTGGTGGCCTTTGCGAGCGCGCTGCTCGCGGCGTTCTACCGATTGTCTGACGCGATCAGAAAAGGAGATGACGCCTTGCACACCCGTGTCAACGACATCCGCGACGAGTACGTTCGCCGGACCGATCTCGACGGGCACATGCAGCGCATCGACGGTTCGATGCGGGACATGCGGTCCGACATGAAAGAGCAACACCGCGACACACAGCGCCGCCTGGGCAGCGTATTGGCGGCGCTGAAGTGCGCGATCCCCACGCACCAGGAGAACTGACCATGTCCATCACCGCACAGATCATCAAGAGCGACGGAGCCGCGTCCGGTGATGGCGCTGTCCTCGGCACGCAGACGATCGCGGCTCCCGCGAACATCGACTACATCGGCCCCGGCATGCAGGTGTGGGTGAAGCAGGCGTAAGCCGTCACCCCAGTTCGACGAACATCCGGGCGCTCTGTGCGCCCGGTTCTGTTTTGGCGACCACGCGCACCGTCTCGCCGGCATCGGTCTGCACCGGCTGCGCCAGGCGCAACTCGATCAGGGCCTTGACGTGGCGCAGATCGCCGGACGCCGGCACCTTGTCCCGGAAGTAGTTGTCGGCGGCGGTCAGCACCTTGGCCGCGTCGTAGGTCGCCAGGTGCATCGTGCCGTTGGCGGACATATGAGCCCCGATGATCGTCGCGATGAACTTCGCCTCGCCGGTCATGGTCGCCGAGGGCTCCATGATCCGCAGAGCGTAGCTCGTGTCGCCGCACGGCAGCGGGAAGCTCTGCTTCTCCAGCCACAGCGGCTTCGTCTCCAGGGCGGACAAGTTCTGCTTCGCGTCGTCGATGCGGACGTAGCGGGCCTTGTAGCCGTCGCCGAAGCCGTAGAGCGCCGCGTCGGCCTCGTCGGCCGCGTAGATCGTGCTGGCGATGCGGACCGCGTTGACGATGTTGCCGGCACCGCGCACCGCGTCCGACGAGCCCGCCTGCCGCACGGCCTTGGGCGTGTGGTGCAGCGCCAGGACCGCGATGCTCGCCAGCCTGGCGAGCCCGTTGAGCGCGTCCATCACCTCGCCCATGGCGGTGTTGTCGTTCTCCTCCTCGTGGTGCAGCGACACGAGCGGGTCCAGCACCATGGCGTCGAAGCCCTCGCGCTTGGTGAGGCGGGCGAGTTCCTGGATGTCGGCCATCGCGAACGAGTGGTCCCGGTTCATGAGGCGGAAGCGAAGCTCGCGGCCAGGCCACAGCAGGACGTGCTTCTCGATCTCGCGGGGGTCCAGGTCGTAGACCGCACAGGCCGCGTAGAGCCTGGCTTCCATCTCGTGGCGGCTGTCTTCTAGGTTGTAGACGATCGTCTTGAACGGCCGGTTGACCGTGAAGCCCGCGAAGCTGCGGCCGGCTGCGCCGTGCGCCGCCAGGGCCAGCGAGAAGCCCGACTTGCCGACGCCGCCAGGGCCGGCGAGGACGGCGGCTTCGTTGCGCAGTAGGAGCCTGTGCATGATCCACTCCCTTGCGGGGATCAGTTCGATGGGCGTCATCGCGCGGCTCGCGAACACCTTGTCGAACTTCCCGGCGGACGATGGTGGTGGAGCCGGGGGCAGCACGACGGCGTCGCCCCAGTCGCTCGCGGCTGCGGTCACGCCGCCCGATCCCTGCCGGCGCTGCGCATAGTTCTCCGCGTTCTTCACAATGCCGAGGAGTTCTTCTCGGTTCCACGGCGGCAGGCATCTCTCGTTCCAGTGCTCGGCCATCAAGTCGGCCGCGCGCTCGGCCGATACGCCGATCTCGATCACCCGCGCCGCCACGGCGTAGGTCGTGTTGTTGCCGCCGCGCCCTTCGATGGCGATCGGGGCGTCCTTCAGCAGGTAGTGGATCGCGAAGACAATGTCGTCCGGCTCGTCCACCGACACCGCCGGCCCCTGTTCGCGCTGCTTCGGGTCGCCGCACATAATCACGAAGCCGGCGGGAACCTCGACCGGGCTTGTGTCGTTGATGACGTGGTAGGTGCCGGTGTAGCCCTTCTTGCCGCCGGGGTCCGCAAAGAAGCTGCCGGGACCGACGACGTAGCCGCCGGCCGAGCGAATGTCGATGCCGGGGGCGATGCGGTCAACGGAGTTCTGAACGTCGGGGCCGTGCATGTAGAGGTGCATGCCGCCGCCGGGCGTCTTGACGGTCAGCGTGTCGGGCAGGTCCAGATCGAGCAGCGCGGCGAAGCCGTTCTTCGCGGCGTCCACGTCAACGATCAGCGTCCCCTCGCCGGCCGCCACAGCGTAGTTGTAGTTCGGCTCGAACGCCCACCAGGCCCTGATCTTCGCCGGGTCCGTGGTCGCTTCGATCTTCCAGGCTAGGCCCTTCGGGGGCACCTTGTCCCCCGGTGTGATCGGGAAGACGCGGAACCCTCGACCCGCCCACGCGAGAGCGGCGTCGAGTATCGTCATGTTCAATCCCATTCAACCGAGATATGCTTCGATGAAGGCTTCGATGAAGGCTTCGATGAAGGCTTGGCTTTGCCCGAGCGTGATAGCATTACCGTAACCCCGTCGCCATCTCACCGTCTCCGCTTGACGGCTCTGTAGCTATGACGAAGCTCTCCGAGCACGAGAACATACCCGCGCTTCTTGAGCGCCTTGCGCGCCGCGCCGATGGCGCGGGAACAGCGGCTGTGGAGTCGATCCACCGAAAGCCCGTCTTGGTGGGGCGGCCGGCACACGATACGGTAAATCTCATCGAGCGGGAAGTCGCGTGGCTCGGCGAGCATCTTCTCGACGAGCACTTCGTGCGTTCGGTTCTGCATGTGGCGGTCCTTTCGCATAGTAATTTATGCGCTTACGGTCAGGCTGTCAACGCCCGTCTCCGGTGCGGGGGTCAATCATCCGATGGGCCGGGTTAGCCCACCATGCCGCGCCCGGCGAAGCGGTCGTCCGGGGCGTCATCGATGTGACGGATGCACCGCACCTTTATGCTTCTGCCCGTCGCGCTCCACTTGGCGTCATACGAGACGCTTCCGCTGAGGCTTTGGTTTGGCAGGCTGTCAACGTAGCTGAATAGCGCCGCGAGGTTCTTGAACTTTTTGGTCCACAAGACTGTCTGTGTCATCACTTCACGTACCTCTTATCCCGCCTGGCTGAAGACGCCGCCCTTGCGCCGCAGGATGACCTGCATGTCGTCCACCTAGTGGAACAGCTTGTCGCTCATCGTCCCCCACTCCTTCGCATACAACACAGCCTGAAACACGGCTATCCGATCTTGCTTGTCCATCAAGTTTAGCCGGGAGCACAGCTTAGTTGCTACCGCGTGGCGGGCAGCGAACCCTGGATCACGGGTGACTATAAGGTTCACCTCACCGCCGCGCCACGACATGAAGCCCGACGCGGCTGCGTTTTGGTAGTGCTCACTGCCTTCTGCGTTTTGGTAGTGCTCACTGCCTTCCCACAAAAACCCGTGCGAAGACATAATGGACACAGCTTGGCTCACCGCGCGTGCGTCAGGACAGAACACCAGGTAGTCGTAGTCGGAGAACACCGGCTCCGGGCGGCACGTAACACGAGACCCGCAGGGCGTGACCGTGCATCTCGCAGCCCGGAGTGAGTTTTCGAGTTGTTGGTCTATCATTTCACGTACCTCTTGTCCCGCCAAGCTGCGCTGGTCAGCGGGAACCCCCTCGCCCACGGCGGCAGGATCGCCATGAGCCGCTGCACCTCGGCCACATCCCCCTGACCGATGGGAACCTCGAACACGCCTTCGTCGTGGACGTGCAGAACGACGGGGTAGCCGGCGCGCTCGCAAGCCATCATGCCATGCGCCAGCAGGTCGCGGCACAGTGCCTGCACAACGTTCTCCCACTCCAGCCCGCCGTAGAGCGACACGTCACCCCACGCATTGCGGCGGCTATCCCAGCCCTCAACGATCACCTGGCGGCGAGTGCGCTCGTATGTGTCACCGTAGGCATCCGTCAGTTCCTCCTTCGTCTCCTTGATGCGCGGGCGGAAGTAGGAGAGCGGCCGGCCGGACGGCAGGTAGATGTAGAGGAAGCTCTGGTTCCGCGCGCAGTAGACACGGACGCGGCCGTTGAACAGCAGGATAATCTCGCCGGGGTTCGAGACAGCTTCGATCACGGCGTCCTGCAAATCCCACCAGCCCTGTACGATGCGCGGGTGGCCGGAGCGCCAGCCGTCAACGACATAGCGGAAGGCGGTCCACTGGTCTTGCGACAAGCCAAACTTGGCGCTGCGCTCGTACTTCGCAGCAGCGGCGTCCCACCCTTCCACGGTCGCGGCGGGCTTCACAGCCGCCAGGAGGTTGTCCGGCTTGACCCCGTAGTTCGCGCCCATGTTCATGAACGCACCCACCGCACCCTGGTAGCCGAGCGACAGTTCCTGCACCTTGCCGATCTGGCGCTTCGGCCCCTTGCCGATGCTCTCGACAGGCTCGCCGAACGACTTGCTGTAGGCGAGCTTGTACAGGTCCGGCCCGGTGCCAGCGTCGTAGGCGAGGAAGGCTTCGATCTTCCAGTGCTCGTCATTCAGCCACGCGGACCCGCGCCCTTCGACGTTTGAGTAGTCGCAGCCGATGAGTTCGTGGCCGTCCGCCGCAACGATCATGGCGCGCGTGCATTTGCCTACGGCCTTCATTGGCACCAAGCCGATCAACTCGCACCAGTCCACCGCGTCTTTCGGAGAGCCCGCATCCCGGAGGATCGTCAGCATCTGCTCGACGAGCGGGCCGTCTTCATCCGGGTCGATGCGCTCCAGATTGTGGGGCTGGTAGAGCTGCCCGGCCCACCGGCCAGTCGATGCCTTGTGGTAGGTGAGCAGCCCGCGTGCGCGCTCGTCGAAGCCGACGCATCGCAGCCCCGCGCCGTACTTCGCCAGGCTTGTTGCCTTGGCCCCGAGCCGCCGCAGCCCTACAGCCGCCTCGGCTGGACCGTCGTCGAAGAGCTTGGCGTGCGCAATGATGTCTTCTACCTCGCCCTTTCCGAGGCTTGTCACTGGAATGCCCCGGCCGTTCAGCCAGTCCTTCAGGCGCTGGACTTGCGTCGTCTTCGGGACCGCGCCTTCGGTGACACGGTCGATCTCGATGTCAACGCGGCGCTTGGCCTCGTCCAGGAAGGCGTCGGCTCGCCGCATCAGTTGCGTGTCGAGCCGGAAGCCGCGCATGTTGACGACCAGGTCGAAGTGGTAGATGTCGCGTTCGCTGTCCGACATCTGCGGCAGCGTCGTATCGATGTCGCACTCGGCTTCAACGTCGTCGCCGCAGTAGACATCGAACTCGTTGAACTTGTCGGGGTAGTCTTCCGGCTCGTGCCAGTAAATTTTGTTCGGGTCTTCCGTCTTCGTCGGTTTTCGCGGGACGCAGAAGAACTGGATCAGTGCCTTGCCGGCGGGGTTCTTCTTGTGCTTGACCCGCATCAACGTGGTGACACCGTCGAGTGACCCGAGCAGCGACATGATGTGCGCGCGGGCCATGGTGCAGTCCATCTGGTGGGGCGACAGCTTGCCCCACCCCATGCGTTCGCAGACGTAGGTCCAGATGGCAAGCTCGAACAGCGCACTGTGCGCGCACACCGTCGCACCCGAGGCGACGGCGGAGATCAGTTCGACCGGCGGCGGGTCGCCCCGCCGCCAGCCATTCACAGGGCCTCGTCCCCACTCGTCTTCGATGCACCACCGGGCCAGGA
>Ga0208643_1000220_pt1 | contig 38250 bp, 65 predicted proteins | sample VirMetDEL_Nov_12_FD_184516 | JGI IMG/M metagenome (GOLD analysis project Ga0208643, IMG submission 184516) | Aqueous microbial communities from the Delaware River and Bay under freshwater to marine salinity gradient to study organic matter... | ecosystem: Environmental > Aquatic > Marine >...
AGGAGTATATCAGAAAGAAAGCTATACTACGAAGACTGGTGCTAAACCCGTAACCAAAGTAGAATTAGTAACACAGCTAGCAGATTATTTACAGATAGAACTAGATTCAATAGCAGGACTAGAGAAATCACCAAAGGCAGCATTGCAGAAAGTATTGGATGTGTTGACAATTAACTAATAACATCTAGTCCAAACAACCCCGTAATGAGAAATCGCTACGGGGTTTTTCTTTATCTGTAAGATCTTATATTCTAATATTGGTCTAAAGTTTGAGGGCAAAGGGAAATGGTCTAGTATAATTTGGTAGAATTGGGGGAAAAGGAATACGGGTATTTTGGAGTATCGCGAATTGGGTGAAGTTGTGGCTTTTGAGGTGGTTAAATAAAAAAGGGAATTTCAGTAAGAGTTTTTGAAGGGGAAACCCGATGTAAGTATTATCATTATTAGGTTTTATCGGGTTTATATGTGAATAGTCTTATTGAACATCAGTTAAGGATAATTGATGTTTGGGTTTATGCTAGTCAATGTCACTTTCTATAATCTTATGGGTTCAACCATATGATTCTCTTGAGTTCATCATAGGTTAAGCGCATAAATATTTCAAACCATCTTCCTAGCATGGGTTTTGTAAATCGTAGTTGACTTGATTGTCATATCAATTTGTATTTATTATATCACGAGTTTTAGGACAAGTAAAGTACTATTTTTCCCACCTATTTGTAACAGTGAGAAAAAGTACGTTACCCGTCCTAGAAAATATTTTAATCATCACCTTCTTCTTGTAGCCAAAGGTAAAGATAGAAGAGTAGAACTGCTGCTACTATGACTACAGGATCCATCTATGGCTCCAATACAATTATGGTTCTAGCTTTCTTGCATAGCACTTTATGTTCTTTCAGAGGGTGAGTGACACATTCAACTTCTTTCAGGTAGACTTGGTTTCTACCATGCTTCTGTCCTATTGCAAACATCAGAACAAATGCAGTAGTCCATGCAAACACACAAGCAACAATCATAAGTGTGTTTCTTACGTTATCTCTAGTATTCATCTTCACACCCCTGCTTAATGTAAGAACCGTCTCCTACTGCTCCGGCTATGAACAAGCCAATGCCAAAACCTAGGCCACCGCCTATCAAAAATGTAATTATATCAAAGATCATCGTTATCTCCTGTTCTGTTTACTTCTATATATGTCATAATAGCAGCGACCAGTATCACTAAAAGGCCTCCTGCTATAAAAAGGAAAGCTGCCTCTAGTATCATGATACCTCCACTCCTTCCAATTGTTGTAAGGCTGCAAAGAAACTATCTTGGTCAACAAATACATACGTTTTGCTAACATAGTTATCGTCATGGTCAGTACCAGTGAGATAAATTGTGTAGCCGTTAGCTGCTAGTGTAAATCTATGCTCTTCGTTCAGGGTTGCAAAGTCTTGAGGTATATCTAATAACATTTTAGTGTCCTTTAAGTATGTACGGGGTTAGGTTGGGTTCAGAATAGTCAGCACCTTTAAGCACTTTACCGTCTTCACGGTAAATCGGCTTACCATCTGGGCCAAGTTTACTCATATTGCTACGATGTACTTCGTTGAAGCATGGATCGAGTTCGATACCGAAAGCTACACCAGCTCCATATGTAACATATAGAATGTCGGTCAAAGCGTCAGCAATCTCTACCATGTCATCATCTGCTAGTGCGTCTACTAATTCGTTCAACTCTTCAGCAATTAGATCAACTCGTAGTTGTGCTAATTTCTGGTTAGGAAGTGTAGGTCGCTTCGGGGTCTCTTGACCGAACGTGCGCATGAAGTTCCACACTTTGTTGTAATTACTCATAATTTATCCTTCTTTATAATATTTTTTTAAACAGTGAGGGCACGTAACCTTCTCGATCTGTTCTACTGGTACAAACTTGTGATCTTCTTCTCTGATTGCTGGGTGAATGCCACAGAGGCTGAAGCCTTGTTCAAGGGTAGCGTGTACTATACTTTCCACTTTGTTTGTTCCTCTAATGCAAAGCGTGCCATCTGGACATACTCTCGATCTTCTCCATCTAGTACATGAAAGTATCCAGAGCATATAGAGATCTGTAGTTCCGTCTCTACCCTGTCAGTGATGTGACATTGCGCCTCCATCATTAGTTGAAGTTTGTCCATCTGGGCATTAATCTTAGCTCTCAAATTCGTCATCTAGCACCTCCAGACTTCTCTTGTTCTCGATCTTAGGTTCAGATGTTGACTGACCCCACCAGAACTTTCTCTTTGCATTCTTAGCACTCTTGGCTACCACTTCCGTAGTAACCACACGAGTAACGGTCTGTACTACTTTGTATGTTCGTTCCATTATTCGAAATCCTCATACTCTTCTATGGTAACATCATCATGGCCTTTGTCTAGCCATAGTTCGTAAACATGGTTGGCTTGAGACTTGTTGCTACCTTCGTACACAATTCCACTGCCAGCATCAATGCCAACTGTTACTACATAAACCATCTTATTCATCTCTCACCTTTACTGTTAATAAGTCTAGGACTTGTTCTGTTGACCAGTCTTTAATATATTTGTTATCCTCTACTGCGAGAGCCTTTACTTCATCTGCATCTACTACACGATGTCCCATGACCTGCTGCCCTAGAAATAATTGACCTAACTCTTCATCTGGTTCCATAACAACAGTGTCCATAGCCCACTCTGCGGGGTCGTTGTCGTTTAGCTGAACTACATATCTCATACGAAAAGTATTGATTGCTTCCACTAAAACAAACTTAGTCATAGTTTCTGCCACCTCCGTCCTTTTCATTAGGCCCATCTTCTACAGGTCGTTCTACATCAAGAGAGCTCCATAAAAGCTTTGTATCAGTCTCATCAAACTCATGCTCTTCCACATACTCTAGGGTAGCAGTAGGGGAAGGCATGTAGCCGATAGCTCGTACAAACTTATCGAATGCTGATACTAGCTCAGGAAGAGTTGCATCTTCATTAACTTTGAACTCAACGTCTGCAACGTCAGAGTATTCTAACATATCTTCTGGGGTGGTATATTTAAACAGTAACATTAGTGTAACTCCTTGCTGGGTAGGTTGTGGTATTCTTGTGCCAAAGGGCACCTCTTTTCTTTCATTCTTATTTCGTCTACAATTTTTAATGTATTTACAATGTGATCGACTAAGTATATCTCGGTCTCATTTAAATCCTCATCATCTGGTAAACTAAATATAACTTGTGCTATACTGTTTGCAGCTATAGGATTGTCTACCAGATCTTTTGCAGTCAATGTTAGCCAATCTATCTGAATGCCGTACTTAGGTATCATTGAGCTTATAAACTGTTCCATGCCTTTAAACATTTACACTCCAAGGAAAAGCAGCCATGAATAGCTGATCTTCGTACTTGTGGGCTTCGATCTCCCAAGGTTGATCGTCATAGTCGGTATCAGTATGATCTACGCCTTTGTAAGCACATAGATCAGAAGATAGCTCACCTGCCCACAGTTGACGAGCATGAATAAGCTCGTGCGAAAGTGTGCGAAGTTGCATTAAGAAAGGAACATTTGTTGCTACTACAATGTCAACTTCTCCGATGTCACCTGAACAGTGACCATGGGATTGACCTTTGTCTAATTTCTTAACAAATGTGATATTGAGATCGGTGTGTTCGAGATCAGCAATATTCATATACTCAAGAGCATTATTGACGAACATCTGTACAAGATGCAGTCGTTCTGTGTTTTTATATCTTACTCTCATTTTTGTTTCCTTCTTTAATTTAGAAAGATATTATACATGAAAAAAGCAGTTAAAGTCAAGACTTATCGTCTAGAAGTTCTATCATTTTAGCTAAATACCACTGCGCTTTTTTGGAGTTCTCTACGGGGTCGTTCTTGCGGTGGAGTCTAGAGCCTAGATACTTCAGTACATTACCGTGACAGTAATCTGCTGCTCCACGAGTACCAAGTACGTCTACTATGTAGTCAATTGTTTCAATCTCCCCACAATTATAGTGAGGTGGACTGTTTACCATATCTTGTGCAGCTCCAAAAGCAGAGGGTTCTTTATGAAAGTCTATCCAATACTGTTGATTTTTATCTGTCATTGGTTGCTCCAGGTTTCAGCAGCATCCTCTACATAGTGAATGCTTTTGTTAGGGATTAGTACATCTTGTAGAAAGACTTGACGCACAAAACAACGATACCCATAAGTACCGTCGCTAGTAATAAACATCTGAGCCTTTCTGTTGTGTGGTGTAGATACAAATGACACTAAGAATCTGTCTATATCACTTCTATGGAAGGGTGTTATATCACTCATCATATGTTCCCTTGAAAATCTGCTCTATATACTGCTCCACTGTAGTAGGGTTTTCCTCTTGCAATAAATCCCCTACCCGCCAGCATCTCAATATCTCCCCTTCTCGACTCTGCTCTAGTAGGTACGTGCAATAGAGACCTCCTTCAAGAGGGTAACCGTATCGTATTACCACGTCAGGACGACTCTGGTCTGTCATAGTATTTTGAGTCATAAAGGTGCCTTCATCAAAAGTAATTTCATTAATATTTTCTAGTGATAACAACGCCATCTCTTTTCCTCTCTCGGTTTTTTGCTGCTTTAAGTTTGCCTCTACGCCCGTCGCTAGGCTTCTCGTAGTACTCTCTTTCACGAACTTCTTGTAGTAACCCTTCTTCTGTTATTTTTCTCTTAAACTGTCGAAGTGCTCTGTCGAAGTTGCCTTTCTTTATTATTACTTTCATTTATATGCCTGTATTAATGGTTCTTCTTTGGGAAAAATTCCCAGCCTCGTTCCCGAAGCGCTACTATTTCTTTCTCAATCTCAGCGGGTGTTCTAGTACGTAGAATAGTAGATAGTTCTAGAGAAGTTCTCAAACCTGCCCACCTTTCTAGTACTAAATACTCGCTGTGTGCCCACATTTTACTCATACTCTCCACCCTCTTTTTCTAAGATATGCTGCCTGTTTACGAATAGATCCCTCAGTCCTGTCTGGTAGAAGCTCCTGTATTTCTCTTACAGATATTTTGCCATAGTGCTTCTCCAGCGTATAGCGTTCTTCTCTTGACCATGGTTTCTTTTTCATTTTCATATCGCATATTATATTAAAAATTAACTTCTATGTCAAGAAGTTTTTAATGCAATGTTGTAAAAATATTTCTTGACAACTTCCCTATACTTTGATATAATGTGCGTAATTATTTAAAACATAGGAAAGGAAATCATGGTAGAAGTTCCCAGCATAGTCATATTTATTGTCTGCCTTATAGGGTGTGGCTACCAGAGCTATTTCCTAGGGCGCAGAGTAGGCATGACACAGTGTCTAGAATACTTAGAAGACCAAGGCGTTATAACATTAGACGGAGCAGATGAAGATGAGTTATAGAACACACGGAGGAAAAGGAGACAAAAGAAGAGAGTCTCTAGTAGAGGAATCCGTAATAGTTGAAGAATGGGATCGCATATTTGAATCGGGCGGTAAATGCCCGGAATGCACAAAATACCAATGTATATGTCCTGAGGAGGAACAAGATGAAGATGAAACTTAAAGATGAATTAGTACTAGAAGTACTGACAAAGGCAATATACGCGCTAGATACAGCAATTAGAGTATTCGCTAAAGCCTCAGACGACTTAATAAACCATAAGCGCCAAATACTGGCAAAGAACGAAAAGGGACAAGACGAGTCTTAAAAACGTCACTTAACTAACCGAGCTACCGAAAGGAGTTCACAGAGCACGCCGCAAGGGTGCAACGGAGTAATATAATGACTTTACAAAATCAATTAACAATGGCAGACTTTCCGAAATTTTTTCTAGGGTTTGACCGTCTACAATCTGAGATGTTTTCAAATGCAGCAGACTCAGGATACCCCCGATACAACGTCGTAAAAGTGGGTGATGCAGGTTATCGTATAGAGCTTGCAATACCAGGCTGGGACAAGTCGGATGTATCTATAGTAATGCACAAGAACGTCTTAACTATAGAAGGTAAACGTGAAAAGGCAGAGAACGATGAAACTTATATTCATAAAGGATTAAGTGGAAAAGGTTTTCAAAGAAATTTTAAGGTTGGAGACTACATAAAGTTGACTAAAGCATACATGGAGCGCGGTCTCTTGTGTATAGATTTAAACGAAGTAGTCCCTGATGCAGACAAGCCCATCAACGTAGACATTCTATAGGAGAGAATTAATGAATAAGGAAAACGCATGCTTATTGTGTGAAATATTGACATATACAACAGCAGCTTTTCTTCCCCTAGTATTGGTTATTGTAACCATAACCCAGTAAAGGAAAAAGAATGAATATAGAACGCGTACAAAAACAGTTAGAGTTAGATGAAGGAGTAGAGCATAGGATTTATCATGATCACCTAGGCTTGGCTACCTTCGGCATAGGGCATTTAGTCTTAACATCAGACCCTGAGTTTAGCCTCGAAATAGGGACACCCGTTACCCCTGAGAGAGTTGCAACGGCTTTTGCAGAGGACCTAGCTATAGCTGAGAATGAATGCAAAGTTCTGTATTACTTCTGGGAAGAGCTACCAGAGGAAGTCCAAGAGATTCTAGTCAACATGATGTTTAATCTTGGGCGGCCTCGCCTCAGTAAGTTTAAGAAAATGAATGCACACATAGAAGATGAGAATTGGAGATGTGCTGCAGTAGAAGGAAGAGACTCTCGCTGGTATCGCCAGGTCGGTCAAAGAGCTGAAAGGCTAATGGTGAGAATGGAAAATGTTTAATCCCTTAAGTTTTCTAGGTCCTATAGCGGATTTAGGTAAGACATATCTAGAAGGTAAGAACGTAAAAATGAAAGCCAAAGCAGAGGCAGAGGCAACAGTATTAGTTACTGCTGCTCAGTCTTCCGCAGATTGGGAAAAGATTCAAGCAGTAAATTCTGGGCAGAGCTGGAAAGATGAATGGCTAACAATTTTATTTAGCATTCCTCTTATCTTGTGCTTCTTTCCAGGATCAGTTGTTTATGTTCAAGACGGCTTTGCTGCTTTATCGCTCATGCCAGATTGGTATCAATACACTCTTAGTATAATCGTAGGAGCTTCTTTTGGGGTTCGTTCAGCAGTAGGACTAATGAAGGCAAGGAAATGAGTTCATTTATAACCGCAGTAAAAGAAGGACCGGTAAAAGTAAAATTCTCACACATCTTAACAGGAATAGAGTTATGTAAAAACGTAACTCTAGCTCCTGATTTGATACCTCATGGAATCACCATCGGGGTCTCAGCGAATAGCAACAAAGTGCCCGTATGGGACCTAGACCATCTCAGGTGGATGGACATAGAAACCTCAACAATTATATCTTGGACTTAATATGTATTTCACAACTAAAAATGTAGACCCCTGCCTCATACTAGCAATGGAAGAAGCAGGAGAATTTGTACGTGCTTGTAGTAAAGTAATTCGACACGGTTTAGATGATAAGAGAAAGGCCCACCTAATCGAAGAGGCGGGAGATGTATTAGCAACTATGTATCTTCTAGAGGCACACAACTTGTTTACTCATGAAGAAGTAATAGAACGAGCCAAAGAAAAATTAATCGTTTTACAGAAGCGAGAAGAAGATAATTCTTGACATACACTCCCTAATTTGATATAATACTATTTCAAATTTAAGAGAGTAAGTTATGAATTTATTTTACCTAGACAAAAATTTTGACAAATGTGCAGAGTATCACGTAGATAAGCACATTGTCAAGATGCCTTTAGAAGTTGCACAGCTATTGTGCACGGCTATCTGGGTAGACAAACACCTCGGCTTTGTCCCTCGCGCTCTCAATAAAGTAGAGCGGGACTTGCTGAACGATCTCAAGAAAGAGATCAAACATCTCCCTCCAAAGGATAGACCCCTCACCCCATATCTCCCAATGATGTATAATCATCCTTGCACGATATGGGTGAGGTCAAGTCTTGATAACTTCGAGTGGACTCATTGCTATGGCAATGCTCTCAATGAAGAGTATTGTTACCGTTATGGCAAACGCCATAAATCAGTAGAAGAAGTCATCAACATACTACCAGAGCCAGAGAATATGGAACGTAAAGGTTTTACTACGTTCGGCCTAGCTATGCCTGATGACTTAAAAGACTACGACAACCCTATACAATCTTATCGCGACTACTACCATCTAGATAAAGCTACATTTGCTGCATGGACTGGTAGAGATAAACCAGACTGGTGGAGCGAAGATTACGCAGATTACGAGAAGAGGATTACAGCCAATGGATAAGTGTAAATATTGTGGCGATGATATGATGGGAGACGGGTATAAACTACCCTTTCACTGTATCAATGCTTTAGAAGAAGACTGGTGGTACTCCGCTCCTGACGAAGGCCCACACTATTGCAACTTTGTAGACGAGGACACAACTGAATGAACATAAATGACTACGTTGAAAATGTAACAAGAGTAGAATTGATTGATGGAAGCGGCAGAGTATACGTTAATAAGAATGTAGCCGACGTAATACTATCACTTCAGGATAGTAAAAGAACACTAAAGATTTTTGTAGGGGATGCTAAAGATGAAAGTTAAAATTGGTAAGTACCCTACTTGGAGATGGTATAGCAACTATCTTTATAATTGGTTCGGGTACTCCCCAGAACCAACAATAAAAGTCAAGATAGATAAGTACGATACGTGGAGTATGGACACTACACTAGCTCATATCGTTATTCCTATGTTGAAACAGCTTAGAGATACAAAACATGGAGTACCTTTGGTAGACGACGAAGACGTAGGTTTGTTTTTTGAGGGTAATAACGAGGAGAAGTGGGAGTGGATCATGTCTGAGATGCTCTTTGCCTTTGAGTCTAAACTAAATAATTGGGAAGATAAGTACTCTAGTGGTGAGATCAAACATGATAGTATCCCAGTTATAGGTAAAGATGGAACTGAGATTGGAATCACTTGGGAAAAGGCTGAAGGTCATACTTATAAGTTAGATCTTGAAGGTTTAAAAGTAGAACAGTGCCGTATTGCAAACGGCTTTCGCCTGTTCGGTAAATATTATGAGGCTTTGTGGGACTGATGATAACCTATAGCACAAATTGGATGGGCCCAGTCTCCACTCGTTGGTACGAAGATAGAAGGGTTCCGTTTGAGTGGAGAGAAACTTCAGGTAAGATTTTTGAAAAGATGCAATACAAACACTACCTAGAGTCATACTCTTGTGGCCGCATAGATATATATGGATTGGATGAACAGGAACACTGGTGTGGTAGAGGCGAGTACAGTGTTGCCCCAATGAGAACTGAAGATTGGAACGAGCTAAGTGACTATCTAGATAAGTTGGAGTCGACAGTTCTCTTAACATACAGAGAACTGATCAGTGATTTTGAAAAAGAATATGGTCGAGGAATACGGTGGAGTATAGAAGATGATCACTGATCGAGATATAGCCTTAAAGTATATAATGACACTCTACGGTGTAACGGAGAAAGAAGCAGAGTTGTCTCATAAAGATGAGCTGAAAGAAGCTATCAGACTTCAAAAAATTGGATTGATGCCTTGGATTGTAAAAGATAATAAACCTGAGCCTGATTGGACAGACGACGAGTTCTATGAGGGCGCTTGGAGTTGGGTAGACGAGTGTGAAGTTGATGAGGAAGATAAAGATGACGCATCCTGATAGTTGGGTCGTACTGAAGATAACCACAGAGACTGATGTCATCTACAAAGTCTTAGCAGGATGGAGTGGTGGTTATCTTTATGGTGATTCTTGGCGATTGAATAGCGGTATCAACATAGTATTTGAACGAAAAGATCAAGTAGACTTCTATGGTAATAGTGGATCATTGTATGTTTGTCAAAAAGGAGCATACGGACTAAGAATGGCCACAGCAGGAATCTACAATGATATAGTATCACGCTTTGGCGACAAAGTGGAGATGATGCCTGAAGACACAGATTGGAAAAATTTATTATGACAGATCCTAAAGATAAGAAGATGACTCTTGTAGAAGCGTTAGTCGCAACACCTAACCTTTCGTCAGCACTATATATTCTGTATTGGAATTTAGATTTGAATGCTAAGGCACTGCGTGAGTTAGGAGACTTGAGATTGCTGGTTCAAAAAGAAGAAGATCGCACACTTGCACAGTATGAGAACACACTCTCACCAAATTGCTCACGACACTGTGAAATTAAGAAGCTATGTGTTTGTGGTGAAGTATTTACTCAACGCCATTATGATCATATGGCAAAAGAATGGGAAAAGGAGAAGATAAAGAATGACAATGCCTGATGAAAGAAGAAATGCCGTAAACAGAACTAGAAAGTTTTTAATTGGGTTACTGCGTGATGAAGGCGCCCCCCAAAACGTAAGAGATGAAGCAGGTCGATGTCTTAGACACTACCCAGGTCAGTATCATATGGATCTAGCCAAAGAGCAAGCACCTGATCTGTTTGGAGATTGGGATGACTTCTACGCCAAAGAGGAAAGACAATGAAGAATAGATATGGTGACGAATGGCACTGGGAAAAGATTGCCACAAATCAATATAAGTTCCATATGAGCGGTGATAATATGAAATACTGTCGTTGCGCAGGAAAATTAAGTCAGTCTAAAATAGATATGCAAGACTTGGGTATGTTTGATCCAAGTGGTGGCCCTTATATTTCGTGTCGTGATGGTGATGAATATCCAGGTACGATGATTGAAGGAAAAGAGATTATACACATCGGACATCACGATGAACACTTTGTAGCAACGGTAGAGGCGAAAGAAGATGCCTAGGATTAAAAAGAAAGAGCACGAAAAGTTATCTACTAGCAATATACAGCATGTTGCTGACCTGCTTGCTGCAGATAAACCTATAACAAAGAAAGAGGCTTGTGCCATACTAGCTATCTCGTATAACACTACTCGCTTAGCAAAAATACTAAACGACCATGCAGAGAACCTAGCGTACAAAGAAAAACGTAAGAGTATGAACAAAGGTAAAGCCGCAGCCCCTTATGAGATTAAAGAGGCTACTATGTTGTACCTCAAGGGTGAGAATATTACTAACATTGCAAAAGGTCTTTACCGCTCTGCGGGGTTTGTAAAAACCATCTTAGATAAACTAGGCGTACCTACAAAGCCGTCTAGTGCAGAGGAAAGAGTGGAGGTAGCATATCTACCAGAGAATTGTGTAGCTGATACTTTTGAGAAAGGTGAGCTTGCATGGTCGGCAAGGTATCATTCAATTGTAGAAGTGCAAGAAGAACAGAGCTCTTCCCACATAGAAAGTAAAAAGGGTCTAGGCGAGTGTGACTATGAAAGCAAGTATGACTCGAAGTGCTACTCTATCTACGTTAAAGAACAAACAGAGAATGACTTTAATATTGATGGCGGTTATTACGCCTACTCTTTAGCCTACGATCTAGGTAAGCTAGAACATCTTAAAGAACATGGTATTAAGCTTGAAGCAATTTAAAAAAAGTTCTTGACAATTACGTTTAAAATACTCTATAATATCATTTCAAAATTTGAGAAAGGAAATAAAAATTGGGAGACCGATTTTACAACCAACAACTTAACCGTCTGGGTACTTGCCCAGGCTACAATAACCCAAACAAAAGGAATAGAAAAATGCCTTGGACTGATGAATCTAAAGCTGAAGCAGTAGAGTTATACGAAGCTGCCAACCCCACCCCAGAAACTAGCATGGAAATCGTAAAAGAAATCGCCGATGATCTTGGTGAGTCGCCTAATGGTGTCCGTATGATTCTTACTAAAGCTGGTGTCTATGTTAAGAAAACTCCTGCTGCAAAAGCATCTGGTGGCGCTTCTACTGGAGGCACTCGTGTCTCTAAACAAGCTGCTCAAGACGCTCTTACTGCCGCCATCACTGATGCTGGACAAGAAGTTGACGAAGACGTAGTAAGTAAATTGACTGGTAAAGCAGCTCAGTACTTCACAAAAGTATTAACAGCTAATGCCGACTAAATAATTTACTAATATCCCCTTGGGGATAGTAACACGGCCTCCGCCTCTAGAGCTTAGCTCCACGCGGGGGTTCTTTTACATTCACAGAAATGACCTAAGAGTATGCACATAGTAATTATTGTTGCCCAATGCTACCAAAGGAGCTCAAGTGAAAAAGCAAGAATTAAAAGATAAAGTCACACAATATGGTGATGCAGTAATTACTTATAGAAGTGAAAACTCAAATAAGTTAAAGTATAATGTATGTACTCTAGACTTCTCTACGCCTTATATTCAAGGTAAAAAGAACAGAGCAAAAGAAACAGACAGTAATTTGTTGTTCTTTTGTTGGGATACCGACTCATACCGACTGCTAAAACCAGAAAGTGTAACCACCGTAGTACCCCTATCAGCTGTACTTAAAAACGAGACGTAGTATGGAACTCCATGAAGCACCTGAAATGTATGAGAGAATCATACACCTTGACGCTATTAAGCAAACACAAGTCAGGTTAACCGTAAGTACCTTTCGTGGAATAGAATACCTTAGTTTAAGAAAATACTATATGGACTTTGAAGAGGAATGGCAGCCTTCCAAAGAAGGAATAACTATGCCTATAGACTTCATAAACTCTAGGGAGCTCTTCATAGGGCTTACCGAGATACTATCCCTAGCCGAATCAAAGGAAGTTATCATGGAATACTTTGGTGATTTGCTAGCAGATATGTATAAATAGTTCTTGACTTTTCCTTATTTTTTAAGTATAATACTTATCTAAATTAATGAAAGAGGCAAGTAATGAAGAAGTTCTTAGACAAAGCAGCACACGCTTATTTCGAAGGTAATCCTATCATCAGTGACGGTGAGTGGGACTTCTTGTCTCGTGTTTTTAACTACGATGATGTTGGTTATACTCCTACAGATGGCGTTCGTCATTTGTTCCAGATGTATTCTTTGCAGAAATGTTTCGATATATTGAACCCGCCCTTTCATGTACTAGGTAAAGACGTTATCGCTTCTCCTAAGCTTGACGGTGCTGCTGTGTCTCTAGTTTACATTAACGGAGAATTTACTCAAGCTCTTACGCGTGGCGATGGTATCTTTGGTAGAGATGTTACAGATAAGATGGCTTTGCGAGTACCTGCACAAATACTAGAAAGTGGCGTAGTACAGATCACTGGCGAGCTAGTAGCTCCTGATAATATTGAAAACTCTCGTAACTACGCTGCGGGGTCACTGAACCTCAAGTGTACTAAAGAGTTTGATAGCAGGTCTACTTACTTTTACGCCTACGGGCTACAGTGTGATAACGGTTTAGTAAGCTGGGCAGAAGATATGGATCGGTTAGCCCTTCAAGGCTTCAACACTGTACATACTCATATGACAGCAGGCTTTCCGCAAGATGGTATTGTCTACCGTATCAATGATAACTACTTATTTGCCTCTCTAGGCTATACTGCCAAGCATCCTCATGGAGCGTTCGCTCTTAAGGAAAAGCAGGTGGGTGTAGTTACAAAACTACTAGATGTTGTCTGGCAAGTAGGTAAATCAGGTATTATTAGTCCAGTTGCAATACTAGAGCCAGTATTGGTAGGAGATGCTACTGTGTCAAGAGCCACTCTTCATAATATAGACTATATTAGAGAGTTGGACTTAGAGATTGGATGTGACGTAGAAATTATTCGCTCTGGGGAGATCATTCCCAGAGTCGTCAGACGCGTATGACCCATAAAAAAATAACTCTTGACTTTATCTTAAACTTACGATATAATATCTTTTCAAAATTAAGGAATCATCTATGACATATATCGAACCACCTACAAGTTGCCCATCGTGTAACTCTGTTATCGTTGTCATAAATAATCTTTTGTTTTGCAAAAACACATCTTGCGGTACAAAAATTCACAAAAAGCTAGAACACTTTGCAAAGACCCTCAAGATCAAAGGGCTCGGACCAAAAGCTATCGAGAAATTAGGGGTCACAACTTCACAAGAGTTGTACTTGCTGACTAAAGATGACTTAGTGTCTATCCTAGAATCTGAGAAGATTGGTGTGAAGCTTTTCGCTGAAATACAAGTATCAAAGAATGTGCCAATGAATGTAGTACTTCCTGCACTTAGTATCCCTTTGATCGGCAACACAGCAGCTAAAAAATTAGCAACTGTGTGCGATACAATACACGATATTAATGTAGATAATTGTGATGCTGCGGGCTTAGGCCCAAAAGCCACAGACAACCTACTTTCATACCTGAGTGAGAATGGCATTGCGCTACTAGATCATCCATTCTCTTTCAAGTTCGAGAAACCACAAGTCGTACTAGCCCAGAAAGGAGTAGTATGTATCTCAGGCAAGTTAAAATCTTATAAAACTAAAGCTGAAGCCTCAGAGATACTACAACAGAACGGTTACGCGATTAAGGCTTCTTTGACACGAGACGTTACCATTCTAGTTAATGAGAGTGGTATAGAGTCTCAAAAAACACAAAAAGCCAGAGACGCTGGCGTACAAATTATAACTAACCTACAACAATTCTTGGAGAATTAAAAATGGCACTTCCTAAGTGGACAGACGAGCGTACAGCTCAATTAACAGCATTCATCGGTGACGAGTCACCTGTATCACAATCTACTGTTGCAGAAGCAGCAGATCAGTTAGAGACTAGCCCACGCTCAGTTTCTAGCAAACTTCGCAAGATGGGTTTCGACGTAGAACTAGCTTCTGCATCAGCCACTCGTGCGTTCTCAGAAGCTCAAGAAGCAACTCTTTTAGCTTTTGTTACAGATAACAGCGGTGATTACACTTACGCTGATATCGCGGGTCATTTCGAAGATGGCGCGTACTCACCTAAATCAATCCAAGGCAAGATCTTGTCTATGGAATTGACTGGTCACGTTAAACCTGCTCCTAAAGTAGAGTCTGTAAAGACTTATACTGATGCGGAAGAAGTTGTTTTCGTTGATCTAGTAAATGGTGGTTCTTTCGTTGAAGAAATCGCAGAAGCCTTAGGCAAATCTGTAAACAGTGTTCGTGGTAAAGCTCTTAGCTTATTACGTGCTGAATTGATTACTGCAATTCCTAAGCAAAAAGAAACTAAAGGTTCTACGAAAGCAGATCCTTTTGCAGACCTTAATGACATCGACGGTATGACTGTTGAGCAAATCGCTGATGCGATTGGTAAAACTGCACGTGGTGTTAAAACTATGCTTACTCGCCGTGGCTTGGTCGCTTCTGACTACGATGGCGCTTCAAAGAAAGAAAAAGCAACTGCTTAATAAGTAGTTGTTAAACTATAAGCCTCTGGGCCAGTTCCAGGGGCTTTTTTAGAATGTCAAATCGGGAGAATTTTGATTGAATATTGCTAGTGCTCTTATAAAGCAAGTGCTTGAGCTACAGGACTTCGAGACCTGGACTAGCTGTCGCAAGAATTATCTACCAACGGAGTATCATTCTCTGTATGGAATCATAGATCATCATTGTGAAAAATATCACAAAATGCCTACATTTGACGACCTCAAGTTTGAAATCCGCGATAGCGGGGTTCGAGAGAAGTTGTATGCAATTGAAGCCGTTGAGGTGGATGCAGATGCCTTCATGCTTTTGGAGTATCTCAAGAATGAGTACGCTCAGAAAGAGATCTTGAACTCACTTGAGGACTATATTGAGAATTCTGTAGCTTTTGAAGATGCAGAAGAATCAGTAAATCATCTCCATCAGATCGTACTAGATGTCGAAAATAAAGTAGACCTAGAACGACCACAAGATAGTATGCAACGTATTACCTTGTTTGAAGATGATGAAGATATTGGTAATTATCTACCCCTCGGCCTTAATACTGAATACGATCATGAGATCAAGTTCTCCCCACGGGATCTAATCCTAGTGGGTGGTAAACGAGGGGCAGGTAAGTCCATTATCTGTTCTAATGTCGCGAATAATGTATTCAATTCAGGAAAGACTGCTATTTATTTCACTATTGAGATGGATAGCAGATCTATTCTGCAAAGATGCTGCTCTATCGCTACGGAGATACCTTTCGCTCGCTTACGTACTAAGAATCTTAGTATGCCTGAGTGGGAGAAAGTAGCTTCATGGTGGGCAGCTCGTTTTGAGAAAGGACAGGAACGTTTGAAAGAGTATAGAGAAAATCGTGATTTTGATAGGTTTCATCATGAACTTACTACCACCTGTGAGCTCCTCCCGACTCAACAGCTGGATGTAGTCTATGATCCCTCTCTAACACTGTCTAAGATCAGAGCAGAACTTGATAAGAAGGTTAAAACTCTAGACGTAGGTGTGGTGATTGTCGATTATATCAACCAAGTAAAGCGTTCCAATCTACCCTCACGTGGCGGTCAATATGATTGGACGGAGCAAATCGAAGTTAGTAAAGCCTTGAAAGCTATGGCACAAGAATTTGAAGTACCAGTATTCTCACCTTACCAAACTGATGCAAGTGGCGAAGCCCGTTTTGCAAAAGGTATCCTAGATGCGGCAGATGCGGCGTATTCGATAGAAACTTGGGAGCAGGAAGATAACTGTATGACATTGAACTGTGTGAAGATGCGCTCCGCATCCATGAAGTCCTTTTCGTCTAAAATGTGCTGGGAGACCTTGAAGATAGGTCCTGAGTCCACTCTTACGCCTAACGAGAAAGCGGATGCTGAAAATCGTTCAGACGAACCCATAGACGACATCTAACAAAATAGTTCTTGACATTTGCTTTATAATTTGATATAATATCTTTCTTAAATGAGAGGAGTATAATCATGATAGTAAGCGGAAGTATTAATTACACTACATCTGGTCGTAAACGCAAGGCTACTAAAAGAGTTAAGAAAGCATCTCCTGTTGTAAGGCGAACTACCTTATTACCCACTTTTGACACACCTTACCGTAGGGAGACTATAGATTATCCGTCTCAGCCTATGATGGGTATTGCCAGCAAACCTGACACCAGTTATAAAAAAGAAGTATCTAAACAATATACTTTGGCTCCTGCCTACAACAAAGGTGCGTACCAAGTAATCCCACTAGACAACATAAAACATATAGGAAAGTAAAATGCCAATTAAGTTCAAACCTTCACAAAAAGTATTGTTAGACCGTAAAGCACAGAAGTACTCTACTCAACATTTCTATATGAAAACTACCTCTACTACAGAGTTAGTAAAAGAATTAGCGAGAGCAGTACCAAAAGTACAACAAAAAATCCGTAACGAATTAACCAGAAGAAAAGTAGAATACTAATATGAATGTTCAGGATTTACTAGAAAGCAAGAAAGTAGAGTATGTATATAAAGGTCAAGACTTCTTGGTCAAGTGCATAAATCCTGAGCATCCTGATAGAAATCCTAGTATGCGGGTAGATCAGATTACTGGAGTATTCCAATGTTTTAGTTGTGAGTACAAAGGTAATCTATTTACGCATTTTGGGGAAAAGGCAAACCAACTGCAATTAAAGCGTGAACTTTTAAAGAAGCGTATAAACGAAAAACGCGCTGAGAGCATTGGTTTGTCTTTTCCCAAAAGTGCGGTACCTTATATTGGAAACTGGAGAGATATAAAACCGGAAACCTACAGACGATTCGAAGCCTTTAACAGTGTAGACAAAGATCACATTGGTCGAATCGTTTTTCCTGTACGAGATATGTCAGGCAGAATAGTAGCCTTTAACGGTAGACATACAGCTCAAGGAATTCCGAAATACATGATCACTCCAGCGGGGGCAAGGATGCCATTATTTCCTGTAGTAAAACCAATACAAGGTGCAATCATATTAGTAGAAGGTATATACGATATGATTAATTTGCACGATAAAGGTTTAGATAATGCTGTTTGCTGTTTTGGAACAAAGAATATAAATACAGATAAGCTATCCATGCTAAAAATACAAGGGATAGACAGTGTAGACATTTTCTTTGACGGCGACGATGCCGGACAGCAAGCAGCATCTAAAGTTAAAGAAATGTGTGAGCAGGTAGAGTTGGTGTGTAGAAACATTCACTTAAACAATACCGACCCTGGCGCATTAACCGAACAACGAGTACGTAAACTAAGAGAAAAATTATATGCCTAAAGTTGCATTAGTAGAAACTAAACCAAGTAGAACACGCTTCAAACAAGAGTTCGATAGCGCCTTTGAATTCGACCAGTATCAGCTATGCTCAGACCCAACACTAAAGAAAGTCTTAAAGAAGGACTGCGATATTGAGATTGATATCGATGCCTATGACTGGATCATTTTAGTCGGATCTGACGCACTAAAGTACTTTACCAAAATTAATTCAGTTACGGAATACTCTGGCAAATGCATAGAGGATAAGTTCTTGCCTGTAATTAATCCTGCCATGCTCGCTTTCAAACCAGAAGCTCGTAGCACGTGGGACTCTTCTAGAGATAGTATCATTGCATATATCAACGGAGAAGTTCAAGAAGTAGTAATTGATGAGACTGTAGCTCGCGGTATTCAAGATACGGACGAAGCTAATGATTACTTTCAGAAAGCTATAGATTGGGACTTAGATTACGTTGCACTAGATTCCGAGACCACTGGCCTGTACCCTAGAGATGGTCATATTCTAGGCTTATCCCTATCTTACCGACCAGATGAAGGTGTATACATAGACACCACTTGCTTAGACGAGAAATCTGAGGAATTACTGCAGGAGCTATTCACAAAGAAGAGAGTTATCTTTCACAATGCTAAGTTCGATATTGCATTCTTTGAGTACCATTTCAATTTCAAGTTCCCACGTTTTGAAGACACAATGCTATTACACTACATCATTGATGAGAACTCACGTCACGGTCTAAAAGAGCTTTCTCTAAAGTACACTAAGTATGGCGACTATGAGAAGCCAATGTATGACTGGATGGACAGCTATAGAAAGCAAACTGGCATGTTAAAGAAAGACTTTACTTGGGATTTGATTCCGTTTGATACTATGTACACATATGCCTCACTAGATGCTGTGTGTACATTCCTTTTATACGAAAAGTTTGTTAAAATACTAGGCAATGTTAAACTCAAGTCTGTATACGAGAATATACTTATTCCTGGCTGCCGCTTCTTAACAGATGTACAAGATAATGGTGTACCATTTGATCAAGGCCGTCTATTAGCATCTCAAGATATTATGCAAGTAGACATTGATAAAGCCGTAGCGGGGTTGTATAAAAATCCTAAGATTGCAGAGTTCGAGAAAATTCAGGGCAAAGAGTTCAACCCTAACAGTACGATGCAATTACGAGCACTTTTATTCGATTTTATCGGTCTACAGCCTACAGGCAAGAAGACCGGCACAGGAGCAAACAGTACCGATGTAGAAGTACTAACTGAGCTGTCTCAAAAGTCTGAAGTACCTGCACTTATTATTGACATTCGACAGAAAAGTAAGATCAAGAACACGTACCTTGATAAGATCATACCACAGCTTGACCGTGATAGTAGATTACGTACTGGATTTAACTTACACACTACAACATCAGGTCGTTTATCTAGTAGTGGTAAACTTAATATGCAGCAGCTGCCTCGTGACAACCCTACTGTTAAAGGTTGTATCAAAGCTGCTCCAGGCCATCAAATAGTGGCAATGGATTTAACAACAGCAGAGGTATATGTAGCAGCGGTACTAGCAAAAGATAAAGCCCTTATGGATGTGTTCCGTAGTGGTGGTAACTTTCACTCAACTATTGCACACAAAGTATTTCGACTACCATGTGCCGTAGAAGACGTAGCAGAGCTATTCGGCGATAAACGCCAAGCAGCTAAAGCAGTAACCTTCGGCATTATGTATGGTGCTGGGCCTGCAAAAATCAGTGAACAAGTTACCAAAGATTCAGGTAAATACTTTAGTAAACAAGAAGCCCAAGAGACTATCAGTGATTATTTCAATGAGTTTCACCAATTAAAAGCATGGATTGACAATAACGAAGACTTCATTAAGAAAAATGGGTTTATCTATAGTTATTTCGGTCGCAAACGGAGATTACCAAATGTCGCCTCTACAGATAACAGTATCGCAAGTAGTAGTGTTAGGAGTGGTCTTAACTTTCTGGTGCAGTCTGCTGCTTCTGATATTAATTTAATGGGTGGCATTGATATGAACGAACATATCAAAGCTAAGAAGATGAAAAGCAGAATCTTTGCTCTAGTACACGATAGTATTCTAGCAGAGGTTCCAGACGATGAGATAGAGGATTACTGTGAGCAACTTCAAAAATACATTCAACAAGATAGGGGTATATTTATACCGGGTGCACCTGTGGGCTGTGACTTCGAGATTGGCGGTGATTATTCGATGGGCAAGTATGAAAAGCTATATCTCTGATATGTGGAAGATTTGGTGTAAAGCCATGGGTACAAAAGCTTTCGAAGACAATAGAAAGGCAGATAAGGTAGCTATAGTACGTACTATATGGGTTTTATTTAATATGATTACTTGTTGTTTCATTATAGCGTCAGGCATGGTGAATCTAGGGTGGATACAATGAGCGGTGGATTAATTGCATTAACTGGAGGTATATATCTATATGTCGGTCTGGAGCAGTATTATAAGTTTAATAATCTTCCTATGTTGTACACATATATTGGCTATGCTTTCGCTAATGTAGGCCTGTACATGATGGCTAGTAGATAATGGTAATAACCCTTAAAGATGTGAGGAACGTAGAGTTTCCTATATATGTTCTTCCTCACGAGGATTGGAGCTTTTCCGATGGGCTTATGTTCATGGATGGAAAGGTTGTAGACGATAGAAATATGAAAGGAGATACACTCGGAGTTCGTAGGTTGCAGACATCCTACCCTAGTATGTTTCCTTTGAAGCGACAGATAGACTCTTTCAATGGATTATTAAAGCAGAGCCAAAAGACTTTCATAGATAGTAAGGGTAGACCTTTTATCTACGAGAAAAGTACTTGGTGCAGCCTTCAGTACTCTAGAATTAAAAAGAAAGAACTAAGAGATGAATATTGTTTACTTTGGCTAGAAAACACTTCTAGCCCGTTCTCAGTACCAAGACCTCCAGAAGCTACTATGGCTTTTGCAGGAGTACTCTACTTATCTGGGCTACCATGGATATTATACGAATATTCAGATAGCCGAAAGAAAAAGACACGGAGAAAGGTTTGAAAAAACGAAATAGAGGACAACAGACGCAAAACATGAATTTGAGGCTACAAGAGATTGAGCCTCTAACAAAAAATCAGTTAGCGGCTTTTGAATCAAACAATAATCTGGTAATGCATGGACTTGCAGGCACAGGTAAAACCTTTATATCGTCATATCTAGCGTATGACGACATTGAAAAAGGGTATGCAGACACTCTAATTATTATTAGAAGCGCTGTACCCACTAGAGACATCGGATTCCTTCCGGGGAGTGAGAAAGAGAAGTCAGCAGTGTATGAAGAGCCCTACAAAGATGTGGCAACACATTTATTTGATAGAGGTGACGCATATGAGATTATGAAACAAAAGAACATAGTTCAATTTATGACTACTTCTTTTATTCGAGGCATAACACTACGAAATGCAGTCATTATAGTAGACGAATGCCAGAATATGAGTTTCCATGAGCTAGACTCTATTATTACTCGTGTAGGAGAGAATTGCAGAATCATGTTCTGTGGTGACTTTAGACAAAGTGATCTTAAACGTAACGAGCTACTATCTTGGCTAAAAGTATTAGAAAGGATGGAAGAGTTCGATTTTATTGAGTTCGGGGTTGACGACATCGTAAGAAGTGAGTTCGTCAAGAAATATATAATTGCAAAAATGGAAGTAGAAGATGAAGGTTAAGATTATCAGCCATAGTGCGGCTCCACAAAGGGATAAAACTCCCTTAGAGCTTGTGGCATACTGTGCTAGAGTTAGTAACCCTAGTAATCAGAATAATAGTGCTACGAGTGAAAAACTGGTAAAGTACTTAGTAAAACATAAACACTGGTCTCCTCTTGAGATGGTAAATGTGTGTCTAGAAATAGAGACTACTAGAGATATAGCTAGACAGTTACTTCGTCATAGGTCTTTCACTTTCCAAGAGTTTTCCCAGAGATACGCAAACCCTGACCAGGCGTTTGATGATATGTTTGAGAAACGTGAAGCCAGGATGCAAGATGAAAAGAATCGTCAAAACTCGGTAGAAGTAGACGATCTAAAAATTGAAACAGAATGGTTTCGCATTCAAAGCCGTGTAGAATGGATGTGTAAAAAACAATACCAAGCTGCTATTAAGTTAGGTATCGCGAAAGAGCAGGCTAGAGCATTATTGCCAGAAGGCTTAACAAAGTCTAGGTTATATGTTAGTGGTTCTCTTCGTAGTTGGATACACTATATTGACATTCGCTCTGGTAACGGAACACAAAAAGAGCACATGGACTTAGCCAAGGCATGCGGTGAAATTATTTATGAACTATTCCCAGTGGACTTAAATGAAAGCAGTAATTAGCAACAGAATATATATGGAAGTTCCTATCGATTTGCAATTAGAGATCGATAAGGAGCTTACGTATATGATTGCCTCGCATAATCCTAGTGACCCTCCACAGGTTATTAAGAATATGTCAATAATTAGAACGGGTTTGATCTCTATTCCAATAGGAAGAACAGATCTTATCCCGACTAATTACGAGATAATCGATAAGCGTTTAATGCCGAAAGCAGACTTTCCTGACTTTAAGTTCCCGTTACGTGCTAGTCAACAGGAGGTTTATGACGACCTCGATGACAACTGCATAGTAAACGCTTGGGTCAGTTGGGGTAAGACTTTTACAGGTTTAGCCATGGCAGGTAAACTTGGTTTAAAAACTCTTGTTATTGTACACACTGTACCTCTTCGCAATCAGTGGGCGAAAGAAGTAGAGAAAGTCTATGGTTTTAAGGCTGGAATTATAGGCAGTGGAAAGTTTGAAATTGATAGTCCTATAGTCATAGGCAATACACAAACTTTATACCGAAATATAGACAAGATAAAGAAGGAATTCGGCACTATCATTCTAGATGAAATGCACCACGTTAGTAGTCCGACCTTTTCCAAACTACTAGATTCAAATTACTGTAGATATAAGATAGGTCTGTCTGGCACGATACAAAGAAAAGATGGGAAACATGTTGTGTTTAGAGATTACTTTGGCAGTAAAGTATATAAACCACCTAAAGAGAACTATATGGTTCCTAAAGTCCATCTAGTACAATCTGAAGTAAGATTTATGGATGGCAACAAGACACCTTGGGCAAACCGTGTAACAGCATTGTCCACTAATGAGGAATATATACACACAGTCGCTATGCTGGCTGCGGCCTACGCCGCAAAAGGGCATAAAGTGCTCGTAGTGAGCGATCGTGTCCAGTTTTTGAAGGTATGCGCCGAATTAGCAGGTGAAAAAGCAGTTTGTGTTACGGGCGACGTCCCGCATGAGCAAAGAGAAGAGATAATAGATGAAATTAAACATACTAGCAAGAATATTTTATTTGGCACTCAAAGTATTTTTAGTGAGGGCATTAGCGTGGACGTACTATCTTGTCTTATTCTTGGGACTCCTATCAATAATGAGCCCCTCCTAACTCAATTAGTCGGCCGAGTTATACGAAAGAGAGAAGGCAAGGTACAACCTGTAATAGTTGATATTCAATTGAAAGGTAACACAGCCAAAAGGCAAGCGTCCAATCGTATAGGACACTATATGAAAGAAGGTTATGAGATCACATACATTTAAAAAAATAGTTCTTGACAAACGCTTAATTATTTGGTATAATAATGCTCTTATTTAATTGGAAGAAGATTTACGAAAAAGCGGAGGGGAGCTCTAACAATGTGTTAGAGATTCTCCACATGCTTCATAAGAAGAAGATACCTTTTAATAGGTATGACCCATTGTATAAGTACATGGGTGAAAGCTTTTCAGGAGATTCCTTTTTATTAGCTCCTGATGCTCTTTTAGATTATGCTTTTAAGTATGATTCTAAGGAGGTAGCAGTATATATTGCATTGGCTTCTAGACGCAAATTAGCCGATTATATTGCATTTAATAAAAAGACTTTGAGTGTGCGTCACGCTCCACAACTAATAGATTTAATAAACCAAAACAGACTACTTTTTATAGAAGATGGACAAATCCACTTTATATACGAAGAAGCCCACCGGAGAAAGTAAAACAATGGCAATTTCATTCAATAAGCAAAAAGGTTCAGCACAAAAATCCTCAAACAACTCTTACAAGTACGTAGACGGCGACAATAAAGTTCGTATCGTTGGCGATATTCTTGCACGTTATGTTTACTGGATTAAAGGCGAGAACGACAAAAATCTACCTTTAGAGTGTCTTTCTTTTGACCGTGACGCAGAAGCGTTTACTAACAAAGAAAAAGACTGGGTTCGTGAGTACTACCCTGACCTTAAATGTGGTTGGTCTTATGCTACACAGTGTATCGATCCTAAAGATGGCCAAGTTAAAGTACTAAACTTGAAGAAAAAATTATGGGAACAAGTAATCACAGCTGCTGAAGACTTGGGCGACCCTACAGACGTAGAATCAGGCTGGGATATTACTTTCAAACGAGTAAAAACTGGGCCACTAGCATACAACATCGAATATCAATTACAAGCGTTAAAGTGCAAAACTCGCGCTTTGGACGACGATGAGTTAGCAGCTATCAAAGATCTTAAATCAATGGATCTAGTAATGGCTCGACCCACTCCTGACGCTCAGAAAGAGCTTCTTGATCGCATCCGTAAAGGTAGCGACGATAATGTAGATGAATCTCTAGAAGACGAATTCAAAGTAGGATTTTAAAGTAGTATGATACTATTCACAGCAGATTGGCATATTAAACTGGGGCAGAAGAATGTTCCAGTTGACTGGGCGAAGAACAGATATAAAATGTTCTTCAAACAGGTTCATGAGTTGGAAAAAGAGTGTAATATGCACATCATTGGAGGCGACCTATTTGATAGGTTGCCGACAATGGAAGAGCTTGAGTTGTACTTCATGTTTATCAGGAATGTTCAGATACCTACCATAATATATGATGGGAACCATGAAGCAACTAAGAAGCATAAAACATTCTTTACTAACCTCAAAAAAGCATCAAAAGATATAAACCCTTTAGTAACAGTGATAGATATATCCTACATAGATGATGATCTAGGATTCGGTATACTTCCCTATGCAGACTTGCATCGTAAAGGTATTATTGACCATTTTGACGCCTCCCAGCCTTTGTTTACCCACGTGAGAGGAGAGATACCTCCCCATGTTAAACCAGAAGTAGATCTAGATATGTTTGATGCGTTTCCAGTAGTATTTGCTGGCGATCTACACTCACATAGCAACACTCAAAGAAATATAGTATACCCAGGTAGCCCAATGACTACCTCGTTTCACAGGAATAAAGTAGAGACAGGTTACTTGCTAATTTCGGAAGACACTTGGGATTGGTTATGGTATCCTTTCCAACTACCTCAGCTGCTTAGAAAAACAGTATCTAACACAGACGATATGATTGCCACCGAGTACGACCACACTATCTATGAGGTAGAGGGTGATATTCAGGACTTGGCAAACGTAAAAGACTCAGAGTTGTTAGACAAGAAAGTAGTTAAACGTAATACAGAGACCAGTTTAGTTATTGGTGCTGATATGACTATAGAGCAAGAGTTGGTTGAGTACTTGACTTACATCTTAGAAATAGAAGAAGAAAAAATACCCGATATTATAGGAACTTACAATGATTACTCTCAAAAAGCTCAACTGGGATAACTGCTTTAGTTATGGTACTGGTAACGAGTTGAATCTCGATGACAATACAGTAACGCAGATCATTGGTACTAACGGGATGGGTAAATCTTCCATCCCGTTAATTATAGAGGAAGCATTATACAACAAAAACTCTAAAGGTATCAAGAAAGCAGATATACCTAATAGATACGTAAACAATGGGTACAGTATATCATTGGAATTCTCAAAAGGAGCCAATGAGTACAAAATATCTATAAACAGAAAAAGCTCTGTAAAAGTAAAATTAGAACACAATGGTGAAGATATATCTAGCCATACAGCTACTAATACTTACAAAACATTACAAGAGATAATAGGAGTAGACTTCAAGACCTTCTCCCAGTTAGTATACCAAAATACTAATGCGAGTCTGCAGTTTCTTACAGCTACTGACTCTAACAGAAAGAAGTTCTTGATTGACCTGTTACATCTTGAAGAATATGTTGAGTTATTCGATATATTCAAAGAAGCATCCAAAGAATCTAGCTCCTTGGTTTCTTCGGTTCAAGCAAAGATTGCAACGATAGATAAGTGGTTGACAGATAATAAATTGAGTGATACCAATATACTTCCTTTGATAAATATTGATATTTCTACAGAAGAAGACGAGAAGCGATTAAGTACTTTATCTTTAGAAATTAAAAATATCACGGAAAATAATAATAAAATATCAAAAAATAATAGTCTAGTAAGCATGCTGAAAGACGTAGATTTAGCTAAAGCCCAGGCTGGCTCTCCAGGAGAGAAAGTACCTACTACAGAGCACAAAGAGGCTCTCTACGTAGTAAAAGCCAAGAGGTTACAGGCAGTAAAATCGTTAGAGAAGATAGTTAAATTAAAAAGTAGCTGCCACGTTTGTGATCAGCCTATCAATGAAGAGTTTAGACGTGACTTGATCTCTGCTGAGATTAAACAGAGAGACTCTTGTGATATAGAGATCGAAGTATTAGAAGGTGTGATAGAAGATGCTAACTTTAAGAATCAGAAAGTACAGCATGCAATAGATTTAGAGAGAAAGTGGTCTGACCTATTTAGGTCTATAGATCGAGGTCTGCCTACCAAGCTAGTGTCGGAAAGCGACCTGCTAGTAGAAGTAGAAAATCTTAGTCTCAGACTTAAAGTTAAAAGGGACGAGATGCGACTCTTGGCTGATCAAAATACTGGCATTACCAAACGTAATACTCGTATACAAGTTATACAGGAACAGACGCAAAACTTTATTACACAGCTAGGTGAAGCTACTAAAACCTTGAACCAACACGCCAAGTTAGATGCGAATCTAGAGGTACTAAAGAAGTCATTTAGTACAAATGGATTACTGGCGTATAAGATAGAAAACCTAGTGGTAGAGCTGGAAGATGTAGCTAATACTTATCTTGCAGAGTTATCAGACGGTAGGTTTACTTTAGGGTTCAATGTGGAGAAAGACAAGTTAAACGTAGAAATTACGGACAACGGTAACACTGTTGACATTCTTGCACTTTCGTCTGGAGAACTAGCAAGGGTAAATACTGCTACTCTTATTGCGATACGCAAACTAATGAGTAGTATATCAAAGTCTAAAATCAATATACTATTTCTAGATGAGGTCATCAATGTATTAGATGAGGTAGGTAGAGAAAAGATGGTAGAATTGTTAATAAAAGAAGATGAACTGAACACCTATATAGTATCACACGGCTGGACGCACCCGCTGTTAGATAAGATAGAAGTTGTCAAAGATGGAAATGTGAGTAAACTAGAATGGTAGATTCAAGAGCAAAAGGTGCCCGAGGTGAGTACTTAGTAAGGGATATGTTAAGAGAGAGCACAGGCTTAAAGTTTGAAAGAGTCCCCGCTTCGGGGGCTTTAGAATATTTAAAAGGGGATTTGTACGTACCCAGAGAGGCCAATAAGTACTGCATAGAGATAAAGAACTATGCAGAGTCTCCATTAACTGATAAGCTGTTTACAGCTGAGAAGACTAATAATCTTATTCGTTGGTGGAAAAAGGTAGTTCAACAGGCAAAGGGCGGAGATCAGGAGCCTATGTTGTTCTTCAAGTATAACAGATCAAAGGTATTCGTAGTAGTAGATGAATTGCCTAAGAATACTAAATATATTCATATCAATTGGTTGGGGTGCTATGTTATGTTAGCCGAGGATTGGCTAGCACAAGAGGAGATACATTTCATTCATGAGACGAACATTATCAAGAGGTAGCTGCGTTAGACAGCTCGGGAGAAGAAAAACCATGGCTTTTGACTTTATGAAAAAGCTTCAAAAAGATGAAGGAACCACACTTGTAGTAGACGCACTTAACTTAGCGTTTCGCTGGAAGCATAACGGAAAAACAGACTTTGTACAGGATTACATAGCAACAGTACAATCTTTAGCGGCTTCATATAACTGTGAGAAGATCATAATCACAGCAGACCAAGGATCTTCTTCTTACCGCAAGAATCTTGACCCTGGATACAAAATGAATCGAAAAGAGAAGTACGCAGAGCAAACAGAGGAAGAGGCAGCAGCGTTTAAAGCATTCTTCCAAGAATACGAAAAGACTTTAGCCGCATTAGAGAATATGTACCCCGTATTGCGCTATGATGGTGTAGAGGCTGATGATATCGCAGCTCACTTAGTAAAGTTTCAAGCTCGTTACGGACTAGATAAAGTATGGCTAGTATCTAGTGACCGAGATTGGGACTTACTGATTAATGACACTGTTTCCCGATTCTCTTATGTGACACGAAAGGAAGTTACTAAAGCCAATTGGAGAGATCACTATAATGTATCTATTGAAGAGTATATATCTCTTAAGTGCCTAACTGGAGATGCAGGAGATAATGTACCAGGTATCCCGGGAGTAGGGCCAAAGCGTGCTCAAAGTCTCATCGAGCAGTTCGGAGACGCAATGAGTGTGTACGATGCAGTTCCTTTAGGCGGCTCATATAAATATATACAATCTGTAAACTTACACGCAGAACAGATACTAAAGAATTACGAACTAATGGATTTACTAACATATTGCGATGATGCAATAGGAGTCGAGAATATAAACGACATCGAAGGAAAACTAATAAATGAAGATTGATTATAACAGAGACAAGTACCTTTCAGAGTTTAGTATAAAAACTCTAGAAGACAGATACTTACTAGAAGGAGAGACTTCTCCTCAAGATGCATTTGCTAGGGCTGCTAACGCTTTTTCGGACAATGAAGAGCATGCACAAAGATTATATGACTATGCTAGTAAACTTTGGTTTATGTTTTCTACTCCTGTTCTTAGCAACGGTGGCAGTAAACGTGGTTTACCTATTAGCTGCTTTTTAAACTTTGTAGAGGATAGCAGACAAGGTCTTACAGGTCATTATACGGAGAATGCGTTTCTTTCTTCTGTTGGAGGCGGCATAGGCGGTTCTTGGAGCGAGGTACGTAGTGTTGGATCTAAAACCTCTGCGGGGTCAGAGAGTACTGGAGTAATCCCGTTCATTAAAGTAGTTGACGCAGAGATGTTAGCTTTTTCACAAGGTGTTACAAGACGAGGAAGTTATGCAGGGTATTTGGAAGTTAGTCACCCAGAGATTGAAGAGTTTCTGGACGTTCGCAAGCCAACTGGAGGCGATGTTAATAGAAAATCTGTTAATGTCCATCATGGTGTTGTGGTGGGCGACGACTTTATGAAAATAATCGAACAAGCCACTCTTGTAGAAGGCTTCGACGATTCCTGGGATCTAGTAGACCCTCATAGTGGTAAAGTTACGAAAACTGTATCAGCGAAGACACTTTGGGTTAAACTTATCCAAAACCGTGTTGAGACTGGCGAACCTTATATTATGTTCAAAGATACGGTTCAGAACGCTTTACCTCAATTTCAGAAAGATTTAGGTCTACAGGTGCATCACTCAAATCTATGCTCTGAGATAACACTTGCGACAAGTGCAGAACGTACTGCAGTTTGTTGCCTGTCGAGCGTCAACCTTGAAGAGTACGACGAGTGGTGCGACAACGATCAATTCATTCCTGATTTAGTACGAATGTTAGATAATGTTTTAACTTACTTTATTGATAATGCTCCTGATGAGCTTTACCGAGCAAAGTTAAGTGCAGAACGTGAAAGAAGTATCGGTTTAGGTGCAATGGGCTTTCATGCTTATTTACAGCGACAAGATATTCCTTTTGAAAGTATGTGGGCAGCAAGCTCAAATCACACAATGTTTAAAAGAATAAAATCGGAGGCAGTACGTGCAACAAGACAACTCGCAGAAGAAAGAGGAGAATGCCCAGACGGTATCGGTTATGGGGTACGTAATGCCCATTTGTTGGCCGTTGCTCCTAATGCCAGTAGCAGTATTATTTGTGGTAACACTAGCCCTAGCATCGAGCCTTATCGCGCTAATGCCTTTACTCAAAAAACTAAGTCAGGATCTAGTCTGCTTAAAAACGAGTATTTGGAACACGCTCTGCAGGAGTTGGATATGGATACAGCTGAGGTTTGGTCTAGTATAACGACAAGCGGCGGAAGCGTGCAACATTTAGACTTCTTAGATCAGCATACTAAAGATGTGTTTAAAACGGGTGTAGAAATAGACCAGAAATGGGTTATACAACATGCCGCAGATCGTCAACAGTACATCTGTCAAAGCCAGTCTTTGAATGTGTTCTTCCCTGCTAACGTATCAAAGCAAGAACTACATGCAATTCATATGAGTGCGTGGAAGAAAGGAGTCAAGACTTTGTATTATCTTCGAAGTGAAGCTATGAAGAGAGCAGACAATGTGTCAGAGCAAGCTTTGCGACAGTATGTTCTAGATAGTATTGACGAGAACGAATGTTTAGCGTGTGAGGGATAAGATGAAATTATTAAAATTTAGTGCAGACTGGTGTAGACCTTGTGCAGCGTTGACAAAGACACTAGACGATATAGATTTACCTGTCCCCGTTGAGACAATGGATGTTGATCAGGAACAAGTACTAGCACGATCATATGGGGTACGTGGTGTACCTACAGTAATTTTGGTAGATGCCACTGGAAAAGCTTTAAAACGCTTTTCTGGTGTCAAAAGTAAGGCTGATATAGAAGCCTGGTTAGGGGATGTGTACGAATGAGTAATTTATTAGAAGAAAGAGAGTATTATAAACCGTTTAATTACCCTTGGGCATTTGAACATTATAAAGAACAGCAACACATGCACTGGTTGCCCGATGAAGTAAACCTTGCAGATGATTTAAAAGATTTTAGAGAGAAGCTAACTCCAGGAAACAAAGTATTGCTTTCGCAGATCTTTCGTTTCTTTACTCAGGCAGATGTAGATGTATGTTGTGGATATGCTAAGCACTATTTACCTACATTTAAACAGCCAGAAGTAAGAATGATGTTAGTTTCTTTTGCGGCTATGGAAGCTGTTCACCAAGAAGCGTACTCTTTATTACTAGAGACGTTAGGCTTTCCAGAAGAAGAGTACCAAGAGTTCACGAAACATAAAGCTATGATGGACAAACATGAATATCTTAGTGATTTTGGTATGGAAACTAAGATGGATATAGCTAAAACTATGGCTATCTACTCAGGTTTTACCGAAGGAGTACAGCTATTTAGTAGTTTTGCTATCTTGTTGAACTTTCCTCGTCACAACTTGATGAAAGGTATGGGTCAGATCGTTACGTGGTCTATTCGAGATGAGAGTTTACACGTGGAAGGTATGTCAAAGCTCTTCCGTACTTTCATACAAGAGAACCCTGAGTTATGGAATGATGATCTAAAGTATGCGATCTATTGTGCAGCGGAGCGTACCGTTGAACTAGAAGATGCGTTTATTGACTTATGTTTTGAAGGTGCCGATGTACCTGATCTAACCCCTGAAGAAGTAAAAGCATATATTCGATATATTGCAGATCGCAGACTACTAGGTCTAGGCTTGAAAGAGATTTTTGGAAGCAAGGAAAATCCTTTAAAGTGGTTAGACTATATGTTAAACGCTGTAGAACACGCAAACTTTTTTGAGAATCGCGCTACAGAATATTCACGAGCTAGTACCACAGGTAACTGGCAAGACATTTTTAAATAGAGGGTAATATGGAAGACGATAACAATACATTTACTTTAGACGATAAAGTACATAATATAGATGAAATATCAGAGCGAGCTAAGTTCTTAGTGTTTAGCTTAAATGAGTTGAATAAGGATAGACAGAAAGTAGAACAAAAAATGGCGGTATTGAATGCTGCGGAGTTTGGGTTTGTACAACAGCTTAGAGAAGAAGTTGAAGAAACCGAGGCTCAACCTGAAGAAGTCAAAGAAGGTGAAGTAGTATAGAAAGGGGGCGAAAGCCCCTTTTTTAAATTCTCTGTTTGTGTTTAGAAATTATATCCAAAACGCCCTGCTCATTATTTTGCAGTATTTCCCATAAAGCCGCAAGAACACACACGTTATCCCCCGTAGGTAGCTTGTCGTACATATCAATTATAGCGCTACTTACATCCTCTTGTGTAACTAAGGCATGATCAGATAACCAACTTTCTACCAATTCTAAACTCATGTTATAAACTCCACAAAAGGGTCGTAAACTTTAAACCCGCCAGTATTTTCAGTCCCGCCCGCAGCTAAATAAGAGCAATTTTCAGCAAAAAACATACCTAGTTGCATCTTTCTATCAGTCCCGCTTTGCGGTGTAAATGTATATTCTACTTTAGTAAAGTCACTATAATCATTTTGGTCAAGCATAGCTTTCTCTACTATATGTGTTCTTTGAGGTGTAAAATAATTTAGATTCGCACTTGATTGCTGATTAAATTGGGTTAAACCGTTCCAGTTATAGCCCGCTTCGTCACCAGTTTTAGTGCCAGTAGGTAGTGTAAATGTAGCGTCTGTATGTCGTATTCCGAAGTAATTTACATACCTGTTTAGTTGTGCGCTCTCCAACCGATCTTCTACACAGTACAAACCTGCAAAGTTTAAAGGTCGCAACCTATCTGCTGCATCAATTTTTATCTGAGCACCAAACTTTATAGAGGTTACGTTATCGGGTATATCTAAATGCTGCTGCCATTCATGCCTAGTCCATGCTTCTGTAGTAGTCATCGCTGTCGAAGAATCCACACTAGATAGTGTGGTGTTACTTATAATGCGGACGTTATTGCTGTTGTTAAAACTTCCAAACTGAGTATCACCTCTGTCGGCATTATTGTTAGATATTGGCCCGTACTGTAAGCTCTGAGAGCCGTACATATTAATAATTCTAGGTATATATCCTGCACTAAATGGCGCTAAAACATAAGGCTCATAATCGTATAAAAACTGATTTCCCACATAACTTGAGTAATTCTGCAAAAGTGGTGAATAGTGATACCAAAAGGCCAGCCCTTTTTCTGTTCCATTATTCCGTCTATAACTTGTTAGGCTGTGCTGCTCACCGTTATAAGCCGTCCACACGGGATAGTTATCTTGCGAAAATCTTGAGTTAGTAAGCTCATTAGATGTGCTGGATACATTTAAACCCTGCCCTCTCGCGCACACTACTACACTCATAGTTCTATAACCCCTGCGCCAAAGATAACAAAGTTAGCCTGAGTAACGCCGCCGCCTGTTGCATGACTCGCTATGCAAACTATCTCAGCCACACCACCTTTTTTAATATACCAACTGCTTTCCCTTGCGGTAAGAGTGACACCATCTAAAATCCATACGTTTTGAGTGTCTGGGTCTATAGTGATATTTTTAGTAGACGGATTGCAAATTATCCAAGACTTACCTACATCCGCCGCGACAGGCTGAAATAAAGTATAGGTCGGGTCAGTGCTACCCGATTGAATAATTCTCTTACCTGCCAATGCCAAATACTGACTAGCAGATAGGTTACCGTCTTGTAAAGCAACTGCGCGTGAGTAAGTGAAAGAGTCAGAAGTTATACCTCCAGAGACATTCAACCCGCCCTCTACTGTCACTCCACCAGTAAACGTTTCAGCGTTAGTGACAGCTAGTGTGCCAGAAACCGTCGGAAGTGTACATACAATGGCTGCGTCCTGGGTCATATCAGCAGATAATTTAGTGTGATTGTTTCCAGTGTCCCAAGCAACATAGTTAGTACCACCACCAGCTTGGAAGTTTATATTTACATCATTTTTTAAGTTTAGAGCAAAGTACTCTAAAGTCATGGTTGGATCTGAGTCGCCTGTAATAGTGGCTGTTACGTCAGTTACAGCATCTTCAGTCCCCGAGCCATCGGCAAGGTGCCATTTTATTCTACCTATTTCATCACCATGATCGCCTCTGCCTAGTTCTCCATACATTCCGGCATAAAAGGTTTTCTTAGGTGTAGAATGGTCGTTCATTCCATAGAATCTAATACCTCCTAGATCATCCCCGTCAGTGGTAGAACCTCCATTCTTAAAGAGTGAAATTATTGGCATTGCATCTGCACCAGCTTCAGTGCTTACAATTTCCATAGAATCGTTATTAACAATCAACCCAGCGTTGAGCGTTAACAATTCTGACGTCAAGGACATTGCAGGATCTTCATCACCATTAATATCAACAAGGACATCTGAGATTGCTGTACCGTTGTTGCTACCATCAGCTAGATGAAAGTTTAAAGAACCTTTATGAGCACCATCAGTAATGACATCAGCTTGAGCATATATGCCACCATAGAATTGTTTTTCATCACTTGCATTCTGACCAAACCAACGAATAGCTCCAAGCTCATCGTTTGTGCTAGGAACACCAGCATCACGATATAAAGATATGATAGGCTTTTCTGTAGCATCATCAACAGTAGATTTGATTTCAAATAAGTCACTGTTAACAGTAGTAGGGCCAACTATGGTATTAGAATCACTAATAATAGTTGCACTGGCTGCACCAAGTACATTAAAATTGCCTGGAGCAACATAGTCTGCGTCTCCAACACTACCAACACCAGCGAGTAAGAACGATGCGCTACCGCCCTCTGAATTAACAAGAATCCCACCGGTAGATCCGACAAGTGGTTGTATAACCAAGTTCGATAAGGTACCAACACTTGTGATACTTGTTGCGGCAGATGGTAGTCTAGCATTATCAATTGTTCCTGATGTAAGTTTAGCCGCAGAATGATTTCCGATATAAGCATTCGCAATCGCAGTGCCTTGCCAAGTACCAGTTCCAATAGTACCAACTGTTGTAATGTTAGCACCATTTAAAGAGATCGTACCACTTGTATTAGTAAATTGGTTACTAAAAGAACCAGTCGTTGAATAGTTATTAGAATCGCCTATAAAGAACTTTCCAGTATCTAGGTTGGGAGTAGCCGCGGTTCTGCCAGCTCCTGCAATCATAATAGATCCAGTCGATGCATGTACTCTTTCAACTTTACCAACATTTTGAATTAAATTAGCAGCACCTGCAGGTTTAACATTTGTTAATGCTCCAGCCGTTGCTGCGCTTACATATAGTATATCACCGAATTCCCATTCTTCAGCACCGCCTGTTGTATTACCATGTGCAAATGTGCCAAACGAAATAACTTCAATATTAGCATTAGCACTAACGGCTGCATTAGCTAGTCCAAATGAAGGCATCGTGGCTGCAGAGTTTGCTTGGGCTTTACTTACTACGGGTTTTTGTCCGCTAACGCCAGAGATATAAACCACATCTCCCTTTGCTAATGATTCGCCAGCTTTTGCTTGAAATCTTACAGCCCCTCTTAAATCGCCAACAAATTCTGCAGCAGTAACAACATTATCACCAATATTAATATCACTAAAGTTTGAAGTAATAGAGCCACTATCTAAAGCACCAACACTTGTCAGTGATGAAGCAAGTACAGTAGAACCTAGAGTTGTTTGGTTCAACACTTCATTAGCATTGATTCTAAATGTTTTTGTAGAAGCTAATTCAAAATGCTCCGAAGATGTCCATGAATCAGTTGAGTCGACCCAGTTAAGTGTCTTATCAGTTGTGCCTTTAAGAGTTATGCCGCCACCGTCTGCAGTAGTATCTGTCGGTGTGTCTACGTTCCCAAGAACAATATTCTTGTCATCAACAGTTAATGTTGTGGAGTTAAGTATAGTTTCTGTACCATTCACCGTAAGATCGCCAGTTACGACTAGATCTCCTCCAACTGTTACATCATCGGGTAATCCAATAGTAACTGTACCAGCATTTTCAGCAACAGTTACTTCATTTGAAGTACCAGTAAAAGAAAGAGTACCACCTAGAGCAACAGGACTTGTATTCGATCCATCCGATACTGTAATAGTAGAGTTTGATAATTTAGCATTTGTAATAGAACCAGCTAGCATACTGTTTTCAACAGAGTCTGGTTGAATTGTAGCTGCGCCGCCTGCTGCTATTGCTATATCACCACTCACATTACTAAAGATTTCATTTCTATTAGCAGTAGCTAGTGTACCTACAAGATTTGTTGCGGTAAGAGTATCTACACCAGTTAGATTGCCAGATATATCAGCATTACCGTTAATATCAAGAGAACCGTTTACCACCAAGTCGGTAAGATCTAAAGCATTTGAGGTTCCCGCCACCCCTATAGTAACAGTGCCGGGATCTAGTACCATTACATTTTTTGGGTTTGGAGTACCCATTGACCAACCGGTAGCACCAGCTTTCGTGACCTCAAAAACCATTTGACCAGCTAAAGCTGATTCAGTACAGTCAGTAAATTTGGCAAAGATTCTGCCAGATGGCTTATATGATTCGGCGTTGGAATTGTCAGTATCAATAGCAATGCCGTAAAAGGGAATTACTCCCGTAAACTCTGTGGAAGATGTAGTCAACCCGTTTGCAATGTTTTTTGTATTATAGAAATTAAGGTATGGCGCGCCCCCGTTAAGTATATTGGATTGAGCAACTGTAGTGGACGTAAAAGTGGGAGTAGCATTAGTAGCTACATCTTGACCAATAGAAAATTGACCGCTAGAATACGATACGCCAGTGCCGGCACTAAGATGCGCACGAACTTCTGTCGCACTTGGGCCAGTATAAGTGAAGTTTCCGTCACTACTATTATATGTAAGGGAGCCATCTCCACCTGCATCAATAGCATTTATTAGAGGTCTAAATGAACTAATAGTAGGTATACTAGTAGTTATATCCAGAGTTGTAGTTACACCTTCAGTTGGGCTTATCGTTGTATTCTTGGGGGTCACATCTATTGTAATCGCCATTATCTTGTTATCTCCCTCGTCACGTTTGCGCGACCTTGTATCATTCTAGTTACTGTGCTACCTGCGAATATTTCTAAGTCATATACGTAGGAGCCTGCGGTGATTCCCGCAGTTTGTACTGCTGTAAGGTCCATATTTATAATACCGTTGCTCTGCAGTTCCGCTGCCCCAGTACTACCAGTGCAGGTAAATACAATAGTACCATCTGCAAAGGTTGCCCCAGGAGTAGCGGTATTTTCCGCCTTAGTTCTAAGATGTGCACGAGCTTGATAGCCAGAGAGATCCCTGGCACTACCATCTTCTTTTATGGTCATTGTAAGACCAAAAGTAGAGCCTTGATCTATAGTTATGTTGTATTTACCTGCTGACATATTTTTTCTCCATGTCGTACATTATATTGCCTCTGACAAATTTTGTCAAGTTATATTTTTTAAAGCTGTGATAGGTCGCCTATCTTAACTCGGATTGCACCAGTGTCGTCTCTTACGCGGATACCGTCTTCAGTCATAGTGGTTCCCGCACTACTGGAGCCACCGCCGCCTATTGCAAACACAGTAGCACCACTAGAGTTTGAACCTAGATAGAATCCATTTGTGGCACTAGTGGCACTAGTTTTACCATGGCTATAAATTGCACCTGCCGCATTTGATACTCCAATCACTAAGTTAGAGCGTACATTGACATTATTACCACTAATTGTGCCACCATTTATCTTATCTGCACTCAATGTACCATCTACGATTACACTGCCTGGGAAGGTTTCTACTACTAGCGAGCTAAAGTTGCTAGCACTTATAGAAGTGCTAGATGATTGTACACTTCCATTATATACTCTAGTTCCTGCTAGGTTTGCGCTAGTGTCTGTAACAGTGATTCTATCGTTTGGTCTAATAGCGCCATCAGATGCTGCTGCTATAACTGCTGCTGCAACTGCTTGAGCACTGGCATTATTAAGAGTCCCAGCCCAGCTTGTAGCGTACGTATTATTTATCTGGGCAGTGTTTTGCTCCTCGAAGGTAAATATACCAGATCCACGAACGCCTACTGCAGTACTATCTGCACCCGCTTTGGCTTTTGTAAAGGTTTGAGTCTTGATAACTCCAGCAGGTATAGCAGTACCATCGCTAAATTTCCCTACGATAGTGTACGTTGCGCTACCAGTATTTCCTGACATAGCAGTGAAGGGCTGTACTGTTGCATGAAGTGTTGAAGCATCATCTGAAGCAAAAACTGGGGTATTCATACCACTATGCGCAACATTTACCTTGAAATGACCATTGCTAGTTCCGACTCCATCATAGTCTAGCTGTGTGGCTCCCTCATATACTTTGATAGAAGTACCTGACCCTGCGAAACTGCTAACAGTGCCTGAACTACTTGCAGGAATAGCATG